>Ga0208746_1000111_pt1 | contig 35450 bp, 55 predicted proteins | sample CryBogCBH15Jun09_FD_184623 | JGI IMG/M metagenome (GOLD analysis project Ga0208746, IMG submission 184623) | Freshwater microbial communities from Crystal Bog, Wisconsin, USA - CBH15Jun09 (SPAdes) | ecosystem: Environmental > Aquatic > Freshwater > Lake | place: Crystal Bog, Wisconsin, USA... | reverse complement strand
TGCTATAAATTAGGCAATGTAATGTATATACCGCACTATGAGTTACCTGGTGTGTTTGTAGGCCCTAGTAAACGTAAAGAAAGCAAGTTTATACGAGCAGATTACGTTGCACGACACTTTTATAAAAATGAATTAGTAAAAATGGGTGCTACAGAGCATATTGAGCAGCTTTGGACAACTCCAGCAAGAGATAAAAAATGAGCCTATGGGATGAAGCTGGCGAACTTAAAAAAATCGCTAATCAAATAAGCTGCTTAGGCAATGTTTTAGAGTTGGTTGCAGAAAAACTTACAGAAAATACAGAAAGTGGCACTCTTTGGCTTTGTAAAGATGTTTGTGTCAATATCTCTGAACGTTTAGATCAACGTATTGTTGCTCTGTTAAACATGGACATAAACAATAAAAAAAAATGAACGCTAAAGATTTTGCACACGAACTAGAGAAAGCTGCATCCTTTATACGCCAGCAACAAGCCAAAATTGATACCTATAGGTTACAAAATAGCAGTCAAATTGATACCCATAAGTATAAACCAGTAGCGTGGATGCAACATCATTATGAAACAGGAAAAGTTACTAAGTTTTCTCCAGTAAAGGTTTGGGAAGATGACATTCCACTCTACTTACATCCAGCAAAGACACTAACAGATGAGGAAATAGAGCAGATTGGTAAAGAATACGGCATTAAATCTGTATATCAATTTGCTTACTATGAATTTGCTAGAGCAATACTAAGAAAGGCAAGTGAGAAATGATTGATTATCTTAACAACGGCAAAGTCTTAATTAGCTCTAGGTATGACGAAAACCCACTTAAACCCCGTTATATAGAACACGACCCAGATATGTTAGAGCTTCAAAAATGGATGATTGGCGATCCTTATAAACTGCGTTTTGAATACTGGTGCAATGTGTCATATATTCTTTTGCTTTGTTTCATAGTTTTAGTAATTGCACTTAGACATTGAAGCCATTTAGTCAATATTTACACGATAAGTATGATGCGCCTGCTCGTAAAGCTGTATCTGAATGGGTGCAGATGAAATGGGGCGTAGAGTGTAAAGATAACCCTAATAAGTATGGAGTTGATCTAATCGTTTGTCGATCAGGTGTTCCAGTTGGTGCGCTTGAGGTAGAAGTTCGTCAAGAAGGTTTTGATCAATTTGGTAGTATTCACAAAGCGCAACGTAAAGACAAGCTAACTCTAGGTAATCTGCCTGTTCTATTTTTTGCTTTAACTCATGACTTACATCGTGCTTATTGGGCAAAAGTAAGCTCTTTAGAGAATTGCCCATTAATTGAAGTCCCTAACAAATATGTTGCTAAAGGGGAGTTATTTTACGACTGCCCCATCAAATTATTTAAAATAGCTGAATTAACAGACTTATTTTAATATTTTCTCATATTTGGCAAGGGAGCTTCTTTTTGGCTTGCTTGGTGAGGATGGTGAGCTTTCTCCATAGGCAAAGCAATATGTTTGTCTAGCTTCTTTTCTAAGCGTTCTAAACGATCTTCTGTGCGATGCTCAGAGTCTTTAACATAATGACCTGTTTTTGTAGGTTTTTGCTTATGCTCTTTAATTTCAAATGCCATTTGCTTCTCCAATCATTTTTAATGCGTTAAATTTAACATCTTCAACTCGTTTGAGCCAGCCTTTACCAAATACCGGAAAAGTCTTTAAACCTTCATAAAAGTTAATTTTACGCTGACTAAAAGCATCTACAATATCTTCTGGTTTCTTTTGGTCTAAAAGTTGCATAGTTCTTGGGCCAATAGTTCCGTCTGGCATACATTGGATGGCTTCTTGTAAGAGCTTTACAGCCCTTCCTGGCCCCATATTGACTGCTGCATCAAATAGGCAATAATCAACGCCTAAAGGCAATTGTGGTGCGTAGCAAGCCATCCAATATTTAGCCTTATAAAGCCCTGATACTTGATCAACTGTAAGATTACGCATAATTTTGTCATCTACAGGATGACCTAGCCATTCTTCAAGAACTCGCTGAGTTACCCCTAAATTAGTAACGCCACCTGGGTCTTGGCTATTATTAACGTAGCCACCTTCTGATTTAAGAACTAAATCAAGGCATTTATCAAAGTTGTTTTGCACTATCTAATCCTATTTGAGTCCGAATCCAATCTTGGGTTGATTCAAGTTGCTGGGTGGTTGTGGCACATTGTTCGGCAAAATCCAATGTGTTGATGGTAGTGCCATTAATTGTGATGGTGGCGTTGGGAACGCTGGACATTGCACCGCTACCGGTGTCGTTGAGCATCCTGTGATAAAAATTGTGAATATTACTGACATTAGCGTTGTACGCATCTGTTACTCCTCTATTTATTAATTCTTGTTCTTTAAGTTTTGCCTTGTTTTCGGCAATTTGTTGTTCTGCAACAATTTTGACTTTATCTTGGAAATCAACAAAGCGGATATGCTCAATATAAAAACCACTAGAAAAACTACCAAGTACAAGTACAAGATATATGTAAGTTTGTCCACTTAGACCGCCTAAAAGATTAAGTAAAAAGCTCATTGTGGCTCTGCACCTGAAAGTTGTTTACCAGCTACGGAAGCCGCTCCTGATCCTGATACGATACCCAAAGCACCTGCAAGTTCAGTAAGACTAATTTCTTTACCTGTATAGATTAAATAGATTGCAGAACAGCCAACAAGCAAGAAACCTAACATCCATGCCCATTTAGCAATGTCGTGTGTTTGATTATCTTTACCAGTCAATATATGTTTTAAAATTTCGTTCATTTAATACCCCACGTTAGATACCAAGCAATTAAGGCGGCTAGTGCAAAACAATAGAACTGTACCTTGCGAACTTCCTTTAAGTCGTGCTGAAAGTCCTCGTTAGCCTTGCGTTCCATATTCTCAATGTCTAGCTTAATCTTTAATAATGCTTCCCACTCTTTAGCACCGTACTTCTTTACAAAGTCGATCTTTAGCTTTGCTTCCTGATCGCTAATTTGTTTCTTTTTGTTCCAATCTTCCAACGCTTTAATCAACGCTGTTTGTTTCTTAAACTCTGCTTCCCGTAATGTTCTACGTCTTTCTTGAGCCTTACGCTGGGCTACATCTAAACCGTCTTGCTGTATTCCCTCAATGCTCTTACTAAGTTGATTTGATGCCTCACGGCTTGAATCCAAGCTATTGCTTAGACCCTTGACGCCCTCAGATAACCCAAATGGATCAGGCACTTCATTTACTTATTGTGAAGCCAATTAATGACAAAACCCACAAAGGCACTAAATGTAGAAACAAGGCCAATACCAACCCACAGAGCACCCCTAGATTGATTAGCCATCGCAACAAGTGACTCGATTGAGGTTTCCATCTTGTCAATTTTTTTGGACAATTCATCGAACTTGGCTTCATAGGTTTCTACCTTATTCCAAAGAACTCCATATTTGACAGGATCGATTTCAAAAGACATGATCATTATTGAACGCTAGGTTCTTCCGTTTTAACCAAAGATTCACGCAACATAGTTAAAAATGCTTGTTTGCCAACATTTAACTGGTCTAAATTAAACTGTGTAGAACCAATCTTACGGTCTAAATCAATTAAATGATTAACCATATTCTGTTGTTCAGGCTTCATATCTTCAAATGCGTACTCTACATCGTCAATAGTGACTTGGTTTTTCTTTATGTTTTCCATGTCATTTCCTTTCGTGGTTATTTTACAGCGTTTTCAAATGGCGTTAAATCATGCCCAGCGTAGTAATCACCCTTGGCGATTTGAATTTTCAAATGCTCGACATTGCGCTGTTTGCAGTCTTGCCAATCTGCATCAGTCATATCAGCAGGTTTTCCAGCCAATAGAAGGTTTACGCTATCCATTGCGGCATCGTAGTTGCGTTGTACTTCTTGTTCAGGTGTTAGTTCTAACATTTTATTTTCCTTTAAGTGAATAATAGAGTTGAAGTGTTGCTAGTCCTGTAATCACTCCGCAAAAGAAACTATAAATATCCATTATTGTCCTTTAAGGGTTGCGATTTCTAATGCTTGTGCTTCTAGTTTTGCGTTAAGTTCTTTTACTGCGTTAATCAAATACCAAGTTAAATTGGTTGTATCTAATGACATTACACCAGTTGATTCAGTTTTAACGCAATCAGGTAATACTGTTTGTAATTCTTGTGCAATCGCACCTAATTGAACACCTGCAATATCAATAGCTTGATTTTTTGGCAAATCAGTTACTTCATCTGGTGTGCGATATTCAAAATTACGCACTTGGATGGCATTAATTGCATCTAATCCAGTTGTGTTATTAACAATATTCTTTTTTAGTCTTGCATCGGAAGTGATAGCCCATGTTGCAGAGTTATTGCCTTGATAGATGCTTCCATTGGCATAAATGTAACCAGTTGAACCACCTTTACCATAAATACCACTAACTGTTGATATTAATAAAGAATTAGAATCGCCACTTGCATTTACATTGCTACCATTACCAATAAGGACATTATTAGAACCACTACAGCTTTGTATTTGCATATTGTAACCGAGAACAGTATTGTAAGAACCTGATGTTAAAGAAGCGCCAGCTTGATAACCAAAACAGCTATTTCCTGTTCCAGTTGAGTTATATCCTGCTGTGTAACCCATAAAGGTTTGGCTACCATTTGCGGTTGCACTATAACCAGCTTGATAACCTACTGCTGTGTTGTTAGATGCTGTGGTGTTTGAAACAAGAGATTGCCAACCTAAAGCAGTATTTGAACTGCCTGTGGTGTTGCTTGCCATTGTATCTGTTCCAACAGACACATTTTTAGCCCCAGTAGTATTTGCTTTTAAAGACTCAAAACCAATAGACACATTTTCTGAACCTGATGTATTTACTAAAAGTGAACTTTTACCTATTGCAGTATTATAGTTTCCAGTATTTGAACCTGACAAAGCCCCTACACCCAAAACTGTACTAGCAGATGTACTGCCAGCACCTAAACCAACAGTAAGACCTGATATAGAAGCATCATTAGCTAAAGTTAAAGCTGTTCCGCTAAAGGTCATATTGGCAGAACCAACGACTAATCCACTAGAGTTATATAAGACTTGAGTAGTAGTAGATGAGCCTACGCCACCTTTAGTGCCTAATACTTGAACTACTCCGCTAGAGTCTTTATAGAAAAGTTTGCCGTCAGCAGTATTAATGGCTAATTCGCCAGCTACTAAGTTGCCTGCTGTAGGAGTATTTGTAGCTGTCGCTGAATAGTAAATTGAGATGGGCGTAAATCCGCTTTGGGCCATGATTAAATCCTTTTTTCCATTTGTTTAAGTTTTCGTGCTTCCCAAACCTTTTTAGTGGCAAGTGATAGCTTTTTGCGAGTTTCTAGTGATGGTGAACCTTGTTTTTTACCAGTATGGGCTAAAGCTATTTTCTTTTTAGCTTCTTCTGTATGCGGTCTACCTACACCCATTAATGCTTTAGATATTTTATCTTTTGTTTCTTGACTGCGTGGTTTTCCTAGCCAATATTTGCTGGGTTTTTCTGTTTTAACTTTAGCAATTTTTGCAATAGATTCTTGGCTATGTTTAAATCCTGAAGAACCTTCGCCACCATCGGTAAGATTAGTCAATTTATAGCCCATATCTTTAAAACAAGAAATAAGTAAAACTTCATGGTCTAATGCTTCTTTTTCAGTTTTCCAACCAGCCAATATTTCAACTGTAGGAATTCCATGTTTTTCAACAACACGCTTCCAATAGACATTACGCTTAACTAAATCGTATGCCCTTTTTTTTCGCCCTTTGCCTATATAAAATATAGTTCCATCAGGCTTAGAATGTGCGTAAGTATAGAATTCCATTGGCTTATTTTATCAGTAAGTTCCACCAAATATACCAGTAACAGCCGTAACTGTGCCAGCATTTTGTATGTCGTTGCCACCCATTTGTAATGCTCCAGTAATGGGAGTTTGACCGTCTGCCGATACAGATTGAGTAATAGCATTTTGAATGTCAGTAAGCGTTGAATTAGCCCATGTAGAACTAATTGTTGTGCCTGTTACTACTGGGTTACCAGCTGGGAGCGAATAGACTCCCGATCCGTTTCTACTCATTTCGATTCCTCTATAATTTCAGGTTTTTGAGCTACATATCCACCCGTCAAGCTATTTACTAACAAGCGTTCTTTTGCTGTATTTGGTTTAGTTCTAGCCAAATCTTGTAATTGTTTAATGGAATTAGGGTTTGTAAGCATATCTGCTAGTTTATTGGCATTTTTACCTAATTGCCATTCTTCATACTTAGTAGCTACTTCTGATGGCTTGAATACCAATTTAGCGGCCGCTAATGGGCCACCTTCAGATAGTTCACGCTGAAATTGATTATTAAATGATGTAGCTGATCCTGCACCTTGTCTTGTACCTTGTGCCTCAAGATTGTTTAAAACACGCTCAAAACCTTGATATGCTTGCATACCAGCCGATTCTTGAACTAATGCTTGTAAGTTTGCTTTTTGTTGTTTATTACCCTGAATTGTTGCGGCAAATTTAGCACCACCAAACTGATTTGGCCCATTTTGTAGATTTTGACCAGTTTCGTTAAATATTCCTTCAAGTTGTTGGCGTGTCCAATCAGGCACAGCAGACGGGTCTTTTCTACGCAACAATTCAACAGTACGCTTAATATCAGTAGGGTACAAAGATATTGGGGTTTTTGGCATCAACACTTCTGCACCAACTTTTCCTTCAGCAATTTGTCCTACTGGGCCTTCATTTAAAGCGTTAAATTGTGTTTTATAAGCATTTTCATAGTTTTTTGCGCCTCTAGCGTACTCAGGCGATTGTTCTTTTAAGTAATTGCTTAATAAATTTTCAGCTTCTGAAGTAACTGCTCCAGCACCTCTTTTTAAACCGCTAGCAGACTTAACTTGCTCTTGATATTCATCATTTAAATACTTTTTGGCGGCAATTAATGTTTCAAAAGAATTGGGATTGCCATTTTTAACGCCATATTTAGCTGTATTTGTTACCGCATCAACGGCTTCAGCAATTCTATCGTTTGCAAAAATTGCAGGGGCAGGATAAACGCTTACGCCACCAGCTTTTTTGTACAAAGCATCGTTATTTTCAGTAAGGCTTTTTTGTGCGCCACCAATTAATTCACCAGCGGCATTTTTAAAATTCATTGGCGTAGCTGAAGTAGGCTGATTAGGGCTAATATTACGCAAAGCATTAGCAACCATTTGTTCATTAGCTTGTGGGCGTTTAGCCATAAAACTAGCCATTGTTTCAGAACTTTGTGGAAGGTTCTCTACAACACGCTGAACGGCTGTTAATGGACTAGCACCAGTTATTTTAGCCAAAGCCTCTGCGCCCGTAATAGGCGATCCTAAACGATAAGATTCTTTTACTAAAGCATCAGCCATTTTAAGTTGTTCAGGGGTTACATTACGAGTAGCTTGATTAGCTACACTAGCGGCAGTATGACGCAATGCAAAAGGGGCTTGACTAGCCGCCATAGTTCCTGCACCAATAGCAAACTGAGCAAAAGGATTATCAATTCCTGAAGATTTAGCTAATTCAACGGCACTACCGCCTACAGTTGCAGGTAATAAATTTTTTCCAGTTGCTTTAAGAAAAGATGGAATAGAGCCAATATCACCTCTAGCTACCGCAGGGGCGGCTTGTATAGCAAAGTCAGCAATATTTAAAGCAGGTGTATTAGGTTCGTTTTGTGGTGTAAAAATGCCATGTTTAACCAAAGCATTAGTAATGGGTGTAGCACCTCTTGGAGCTTCGACATCTTCTCCTTTAAGTTTGCCCATAGCATAATTTGTTATACGCTTGTAAGTTTCAGGTGCTCCAACAACAAGGTCACCAATATTAGCAACTGCTTTACCAGCACTTTGAGCTAATACTTTTGGAACGCTTTTTTCAGTTGTTTCAGGTGCTAAAAGACTTTGAGTACGACCTTGTGCCATATAAGCATTTAAAGCCTGTTCTTCTACATCAGAAGGACTCATATCTTTAGGAACTTCAAAACGACCTACAGAGCCATCAGGAAGTTGAACTCTAGCGACAACAGTTTCAGCCATTATTCATTACCCAAGTATTTAACTTGACCGCTATATGGTTTTGGAACATCTACGCCTTGAACATTAATAGGGCCAGTAGCAGTCTTTTGAATTTGACCATAACGGTTATTCCATTTTTTAGCACCTTCAATAGCGGCTCTTTCTTGAAGATCAAGAACCCTAGCAATATTTTCTTTATTCCAAGTAATTTTAAAGGATTTAGCATCTTGTAAGAATTGCAAATCTTTATCAGTAAAGCCTTGACCTGCGCCAAGTCCTGATCCTTTAATATTATCTAATGTTATGCCAGCAGAACCACCAATAAGACTTTGAGTATTTGCCGCTTTTTCTTGACCATCTTTACCAGTAACACCAAGAGCAGTACCAAAATTAGCCAATTCATTTTGAATATTAGCGGCTTTACCACTAAAGAATTTACCGCTATCAAGGATTTGTTTTTGTCTACCAATGTTAGCTACTGTAGTTTTAGCACCTTCAGCAATGTTTTTAAGGGCTAAATCTTGTTCTGCTACACCTTTACCAAAAGCGGCATTGTAAGCACTCTCAACGGGCGGCATATTAATCGTATTTTGATTTGCAGTAGCTCTTGATCGTTCTTGTTGATATTGAAAAAAAGAACCTTTATATGGTTGATTTGGGTCTGAAATAGCTTTTTGATATTCTTTGTATTCTGTAGGTAATTTCTCACCACCTGAAGCATAAGGAGTAAGTTGTCCATTAGCAAAATTAAATCGATTAAGTGTTTCACCTTCACCCAATTTTTGAGGTTTGAGCATTTCATATCCAGCAGATTGCAATGGAGCAGGTGCATAAGGACTTGTAGCCGCTTTAAATGCTTTGTAATAATCAGGGCCTTGTGCGGCAACAGGAGCTACTTGCTTATATTGCGGATTAAGTGACATATCAGCGTTATACATATCAGGTGTAGTCTGCGTAGTCATGCCATTAGGGCCTTGAATACCACCTTCTTGTGCAGGAGTGGTTTGCATAGCGTTCATATAATTTTGCACGGCTTCTTCTTGTTTTCCACGCAATTTTTGAGCTAAAGAAATTGCTTGTTCGTCACCCTTTTTACCAAGATATGCACCAGCCAATTGGTTGACTACTGGATTAAGCATTTGAAAGAAACTAGGCGGTACATAACGACCGCTAACCATCTGACCTTGTGGTTGCTGTCCTTGAGTCATTAACAGATCAGCAAACCGTTGTTGACGATTTAAGGCTTGTTGTTGTGCATAATCTTCAGGGGACATTGTCCCAGCTTGAATTGCGCTAAATTGATTTGTATCTGCCATTTTCTTTCCTTATGCGGCGGCGGCGGCGGCTGGAGCGGCTTCTTCTGCGGCTGTTGCCGCACCTGCACCCATTCCACCCCAATCAATGCCTGAGAACCATCCACCAATACCACTAAACATATCACCTAGACCGCTTAAACTATCGCCAGCACCAGCCAAACTGTCACCAGCACCACCCATACTAAAGTCACCTGCACCACTAAAACCACCAGTATCAAGACCCATTTGACCTAAATAGTCATTCATACCACCCATTGCAGTAGGATCATACCCACCGTTACCAGCAAAACCACTACCAGTTACATCCCAACTTTGACCCGTTGCAGGGTTATATGGTGTGCTGTAATCGGTTACAGGTGCGCCAGTTGCATCTGTAGGTTGTTGAGCAGGCTTATTCTTTAGCATTTTAGCTAAATCCATAGGGTTCATACTGCTACCTTGTGTTTGTTGTGGATTTTTATGTTGTGCCAATGCTTGTTGTTCACGCAATTGTGCCGCTAAATACTGTTGTTGAGCATTAGTATTTTGGAATACAGGGCCAAGACCTTGTGCATCCTGTTGTGAAAATGTAGCAGGCGCATAAGTCGATGTATACGGATTTGTGTATTGACTATCCATTTAACTTACCATAATCAACCATCAAATAACCATCAGGGCGTGTAGAAACAGCTTCAGGCATCACTTCTTGTGCTTCTTGAGCCATTACACCCATAAACTTACCATGTCCAGCTAAAGGATCATTTTTAAATTCAGGCTTGTATTCAAACTCATATAATGGCAATCCATTATTTAAGTAACCAACTTGTTTAATATTTTCTTTAGTACGAATATCTGAAGTTGGTGACATCATATAAGCCGCACCTAATGTTCCGCCAAGACCCATTAACCCGCTATTAAATCCACTTTGTGCGGCATTAGCGGCATTAGAACTAGCCAAATTGTAGTTACCAGTAGCAGTAGCCGCACCTAATAGATCAGCACCACCAGTAGTCGCTTGTTGTGGGGTATTTTGGAATGTTGGGTTTTGAACCTGTGCGCCTGTACGCAATGCACTTAAAGTATTAAGTGGCATATTGTAATTAGTTTGAGCTTGATTATAAGCCTGCTGATTGGCGGCTAAACCAGTATTAAAGCCTTGAGTTGTATTAGCGGCTAAAAGATCATTTTCTTTTTGACCTTGATTCATTTGTGCAGTCTGCCAAGCCTGAGAACCTACGGGAATACCCTGATTAGCTAACTGATTATTAAGCAATTCACGCTGTTGACTAATTTGAGGTGCTAGACGTTGCATTGCCGCATCTTGGTAATTCTGACCAGCATTAATGCCTACTTGTGGAAGGTTAGGATTAAACGGCTGTGACATTGTGTTCTGTACATTTCCCAATTGGGATGTAATAGCAGAACCAAGACCTAATGATGCGTTGTTTTGATTGTTTAATAGTTGCTGACCGACATCGGAAAGACTTGTAGTAGCTGTCCAAGTAGGATTGCCTTGAGCATCCGTACCATTTTGACTGTAATTAAGGTTACCGTAAGGGGTTACTTGGTTTACACGATTTGCCGCCGCCGCTGTTTGTGCGGCCGCTAAGTTACCTGCGGCTGTAGCATTTGCCGCTCCAGTATAGTCAGGTGCGGCTGGCGCACTTGGCGCAGGCCCTAATCCTAAAAATCCACCACCACCCATGTCATTCCCCTTTTAATTTCCTCAAAGGACATTGGATGTCTAACCACCGACAATCCTCTTTCCTCATAGCCATAATTACCAAATCGCCTTCCATGTGAGCGTCAGGTATTTCAGCTACAACTTTAAAGCCTAAGTGTCGGTTTAACCTTAGTGCATCCGTGTTATCAGCACAGATTTGCCCTAGTATAACGCTAACTCCTAGTTTATTAAAGGGGTAATCGAAAGCCGCCCATAATAAATCCCGACTTATCCAATTTACTTCGTCTACTGCCGCAATGTGCATTTGGCACGATTTAGGCATAAAACTACAGAATCCTACGACTGCTGATAAAACACCATCAATTTCTTGTCCGATGCAGACTGTTTCTTCGGGTAGTGGGTAGTTCATTAAGCGAACCAGCCAGTCACCCATGTACTTTTGATCTTCGGTAGTGACTCTCCTCAAAGAACCCCACCTCGCTCCATTACATAATCGACTGAGGCCCAATGAAAATCAATTCCTTGAGATGCCACATTCAAGTTAATCGATGCGGCAAATCCTGTACCTGTCACGCCTTGCCAATATTTTGTAGTCACAAGTCCACCGCCCCATGTGTTTTGATCCCATTTAGCAGAATCCCAAATACCTGTGTTTGCAATAGATGGATTAAAGGCAAGCTGATTGGTTAATGGTACTGTGTCAAAGTCTGTGCTAATTCCGCATAAAACGGTCGGTAATCCGTTATCTGTTTGGAATATAGGCCTTACTAGTGTAAAGCGTTTAAGCTGTCCACGACTCTCAAAGTAGTTATAAGCCTGTTGCGCTGTAGCAACAATATTAGTATTGTTATCAGAAAAACCATTAAAGAACAGACCAACATAGCCATTACCGCCAAAGTGCATATCCTGATCACCTGATACGGTAAAGCAATAAGCCTGTATTCCAGTAAACCTAGCCCAAGACTTATTGATGGTGTTCATTACATACTGTTCCATGCCGTTTGATGTCGGAATGGACAAAATCAGCATATTAGCTTCTGCTAAATAATTAATTTGCCAGCCAAAATTGTTAGCATAAGCACTACAAGCTAATGAAACAGCGTAGAAAATCTTGTCTGTCAGGTTAATACGGGGGTCTAAACGATCAGATTGCAATGCAGACGTCAATGGTACTAACCCGTCTTGCGTTAATAGCAATAAGTCACCGCCCCACTTAAAGAAGCATCTACGGCTAAAGGTTTGACCCATCTGCCATAAACCTTTCATTGCCCAGTTATTAGGATCGCTAGGGTCAAAGCCTTGATATACGGCAATTTCACCCATACTGGTTACATATACAGCAAAGTCATCTACACCATAACCAGCATCAAGTGTCCATGTACCCATTGCTTGTAAATAACCGCCATTGCGAAAAATAGCACCTAAAGGGAACTCTGTAGCTGGGCCTGAGATCGCTTCTACATCAAGATACCAAAAACTTAAACTATTATTAACACAGAAATACAAACGGTTTTTAAACAAATTGACATTAACAAATATGTTACTATTTACGCCCGTAATCCCTGTAATCGTATAGGTTGGTACAGTTGTTGCATTAGAAGCTGGGGTCGTAGCCATTACATAGGTAAATGTATTTGTACCTGTCTTGGTAATAACATAAGTGCCGTTGTAATCAGTAGGAACACCACCCGATAAGCTGATTCTATTGCCTGTTACTAGACCATGTGCAGTTGCGGTAGTAACATTCGCTGTTGTTCCTGTGTGCGTAATACTGCTAATAGTCACAGCAGTTTGGGTTGTAGCCATAAATGCCCAAGCCGTACCGTCATATATAAGGGTAGGGTCTACACCGTTACAAGCAATAATAAAGTTGCCACCAGCGGTAGTCATATTGACATACTGCCACTTGGCGTTAGTTAATCCAGTAAATACGACCGTTGCTGTAGAGCTTGTAGCGTCATAAATCTGAGTTCCAGCAAATGCAAAAAGTTTATAGCCTTCAGAGTTGTTTGTAGGAAAGTTAATAATCGTATCAACTTGCCCTGTAATTCCTGTGCTGTACTTAGTCCAACCTTTTCTTAGCTGTACATCTGTAGGAGTAGGCCAAAAATTAACCAATTCAACAGCGTCTAATGGCGGCATTTCTGCCAATGAGTCCCTGTTATTCCATCCCCCAATAGGGGCGGCCATCGATGTTGTGGTGGCGTTTCTACCTTGAATTGCCATGATTAAGAACCATAGCCAGTATCAGGGATATTAGCCCAGCCAATAAGAACGGCACTTGGTTGTGGTGCAAATGATAAGGTAGCAGAACCCTTATCGTTAGCTTTAGCCACATTCAAATAGCGTATGTAGTCTTGATTCAATGCAGTAGTATCAAAAGACTTGATTTGGAAGTATTTAAGTTTAGTCGCTAATGCAATGACGTCATCATCTAAGACAGTAGTATCGGTATCGGCAGTAAAGCTATTCTTTACTTGACCAGTTGCATCTTTTACAAATCCCCTAGAACGGTACTCAAAACCTAGATATTCTTGAGTATTGTAGGGTGGCCATATCTGAAATTCATTGCCAAGAATACGCCAGCGAACTCGTGGCCCTGTTGAGATATAACCCGACTTTAGCCATTGCCATTGTTGTGCATCGACTGGGCCAAGCATCTGCCAATGCTTTGTCTTATCCCAATGCGTGTTATCTGTAATAGTTTCATAGTCAGGCGGCAAGTCATAGATAGTCTTGCTAAATGTGACCGATCCACCATAAGATGTAGCAGACGATAACTGGGTAGTTGTAATTGTATGGGCATCAATTACTTGATCCACATAGGTATCTTGGGGTACATTTGTCCCCACGATTGAATAGGTGCTGTCCAAACCTACGGTACTTGGAATGTTACCTAATATATAAGTGCCATTCGTAGTGTCGCAGGTTGTGGTTACAGCGGTTGTGTAGAAACGATACTCTACCTCTAATGCTTGCCAATCGTACTCCTTAACCAAGTCATACCCAGCACGGTTCATCAGAGCCAAGATTTGTTGCACATCCTGACTAGGATTGCCTGCTACATAGGTAGGAACGGCTAAGTTTAGTTCAGCCGTAACTTGCTGGACAAGCTGTAATAGGTTATAACTCATGTTTATTCCTTTTGGCTTTGCTCATTTTTTTCTTTGTATCTTCAGAATGTTTTTTCCCAAACATAGGGTGATTTTTCCCTGATAAAGAATTGCTCATTTTTTTTCTAGTTTCTTCATTAGGTATATGACCAATTTTATTCTTATGAGAATCACTTATTTTTTTACAAGTTTCTGCACTTAATTTTCTACCAATCATTCCCAAGCTAATTTTTTTCTTGGTTTCTTCAGTTAAAACTCGTTTTGGTCTATTTAAAGCAGATTGTTTAACTTTGTCACTTGCAGTTCCTTCACCGCCATTAGTTTTATTAGCTAAAACATAATTCATATCTTTAAAACATGAAATAAGTAGTTTTTCGTGATCAAATGCTTCTTTTTCAGAATTCCAATTAGCCAATATTTCAGCATTAAATCCATACTTATTTACAATATTATTCCAATGGGTGCTTCGTTTATATGTTGATTTATAACGATTTTTTGAACCTTTACCAATATAAAATATTTTGTTGGTAGTTGCGTTTATATGTGCATAGGTATAAAAAGCATGAGAAATGCTTTGTTTTGTATTTACATCTCCCATGCTGTATGACATATTAGGCTTCCTCTGTGGCTACCGTCTTTTTACGGGGTTTTTTCTCACCAACAGCGGCAAGTATAGCGGTCATTTGATCTTGCATTTTGGCCAGCTTCGCATCTGTTTCAGCCTTTATTTTAGCAGTTTCTTCGTCTTTTTTGGCAAGTTCTTGTTTTAAAGCGTTAATTTCGCTTTCACGCTTGTCAGTTTCAGCCGCAGTTGTCGCTAAATTTAAAAATGCCTTCGCTTTATCACGAAACGCATAGGGTGACATTCCTGCCGCCATACCCATACGCTGTAATTGTTGATCGGATGCACCTGCAATAGACTCAACGGTGTGGAACTTCATTGCCCGTAGTTCTTCAGCCTGTGATTTGGACACTAAAGGCCATTCTGATACAGGAGTACCGATAATTTGCTCATCGTTTGCGCCTACACGGTTCTGATAGTTAGCCCATTGCTGTGGAAAACGCTGTTTATGACTATTAAGGACATAAGTATCGATTTCGGTTAGGGTATCACCAGCTACACAAATATGGACAAAGTCAAATTCTTTAAAAATTGGTCTGCCAGCTTCTTGTGTTTCGTGATCTTGCTGTACTGGGCGTTTATAGAAACGAACCTGTAAACGGTTGTCTGCATTTTGCTCATCTGATGGTAAAGCCATTTTTAAATCTCCTTCAAGGTATTAAAGGTAAAACGGTTAAAGAAAAAAAGGGCTACCCTTTTGAGGTAACCCTTCGTTTTTACTACAAAAACTGATTAAACGCTAGTAGCGGCAAACCAGCCATAATCACCTGAAGCCATAGTTGTAGCTGGGGACAAATATGTACCAGCAGAACCAGTTGCTACAAATGTAGAAGCGTTGATTGAGCAAGTTGCAGTAGAAGCTGTAATAGCCGCACCTGCTGTTGCAAAAACATAACGCTTGCCGTCAGAACCAAACACTTCAGCACCGATTGGGCCTTCAGTTGGGACTGCTACGCCAGCAGAGTTCAGATTAACTTGAGCCAAGTTAACCAAATCAATACCAGCTAAGGGGGTAATAGTAAATGCCATGATATTTCCTTTTCTATTCGAGTTAAGTTGAATTAATAAGTAGATTAACTACCTGTTAATACACCTTGCAAGAAGCTGTTAGAGCAGGTTAAGTTACCAGCCCAACCGTATAACTTCACGATTGCATCTTGATTGATTGACTGACGCTCGCCACCGATAGGAACAAAATTACGTTCTTTATGTGGGCGCAAGAAAATGTAGTTTGTGTTCAACAAATACATAGTCGTTGCAGATTCTTGTGCGCCATAACCGCCACCCAAGACCACATCAGCAGACATACCACCACCGTAGAACTTCAATGATGCGAAACCAGCCGCACCTTCTTCAGTTCCAGCAATACGCTGAATAGCTTGTAATGAGCCAACATAGTATTGATACAGAGTGTTACCAGCTACGATCAAGTCTACTTTGTCTGTGCCACGAACAGATTTGATTGCGGCAGTAGTCATTGCGGCTTGGATAGTAGTGGAAGAAGTAGCACCAGTAGTTGCTTGATTCTGCCAAAAAGTCCAGTTAGCACGGTTAATACCACCGTATGTACCTGAAGTTGGTGATGTAGAAACAGCGGCCGCTAGACCAGTAATGTTCTTACCACCGTTACCAGTACCGTCACCATAGATGTCAGTAGAAATACGGTTAAGCAGACGAGCTTCAGAAACTTGCATACGACCGTCTAACAGGTCAATGATTTGTTCCTTAGAACTATTTTGCAACATTTCTAGACCACTCATTGTTACGCTATCAGCGTACTGAGTAATAGAGAATTGAGCCGCAGAAATAGGACTGTCAGGGGAGATGTTCAACACTTCGTAACCGCTGTATGAGTTAGCGTTATTAGTTGTTGGATCGTTGTACATGATTTCTTCCAAGATTACGTTACCGCCTGAGAATGGGCGTACGTTACCTTTGGAGTTCAATCTTTGTAGGATTGCGTTGTTTTGTGTTAAGTTATCTGCCAATACTCCGCTACGACTTTGAATGGTGGTAGCGATAATATCGGTGATTGCTGAGTTAGCAAATGCCATGATATTTCCTTTATTAAATTAAGTTAAACCCGACCACCCTCTGCATCTGCCAATGATGACATTAACAAAGAGCGTCTATCCTTTGCATCTACCTTAGACACCTGACCGCTAGGAGTAGCTGATCGTGGACTAACCGCAGTCGCTTTAGCTTTAGCTACTTGTTGTGCCTTAGATGCTTGACTACCAACCGATTTCAGGAGTTTGTCCTGTTCTAGCTTATAGGCTTCATCGTTCATACGCACAGCTTTTGCATAAGCCGATTCTAGGTCTTGGGCTAAACCTCGCTCAAGTAATTGAGCCATATCTTCCCGAACCATCTCAAAGTGCGGAAACCGCTCTTTGTTGCTACTTACTCGACTGATTTCTGATGTCAATCGAGCATTTTCTTCTTGATCCCGTATCGCTGACAGTTGCTGAACCTGTTGCTGGGTAGCTTGAAGTTGTTGCATTAACTGTTGTTGATAAGGGTCTACATACGCCTGTTCAGGCATTTGTAAGCTATCTTGGTTTAATTGTATTCCATAATCCTGTGCAAGTCTATGAAACATCTGCACTTTTTCTTGGTACGGTGCTTTAGATAGAATCATGTGCGCCCTGCCAAGATTATTAATCCAAGCTACTGGGTGGATATTCTGAGCCTGAAGTTCAGGAATAAACGGGCCAATGGCTTGGGTTAATTGTCTTGCATTGTCAGCTTCAGCCTTGTAAGCACTAACGCCACGCTTGTATTCAGCTTCCCTCTGATTGGCATATTCAGCAAACTTAGCAAATTCTTCTTTTTCTAGAGGTTTGCCTTCTTGCATTTTGTCCCATACATCCCTGTACTCTTTTTTCCAAGTAGTTGGGCGTTTTACTTCTTCGTCAGGAACATTACTAGCTTCTGCCACCAGTTCTTCTTCTTGAATACTATCTTTATTGGTGGAATCTTCGGAGTCTTTGGCTTTGAAGCGACCTTTTTCGTCACGGTCGTTGCTCTCGGTACTACTATTTTCTTCGTTTTCGGCTTGGATTGGATCGTCATTTACTTCTATCTCCTTTTCAATGGGTGCTTCAAATGTGCCTTCTTCGGCTTGGTCAAGTGCGGCTTCAATCATCTCTCTACGGTCTAATTCTTCACTCATTTAATGCTCCTTATCGTAATTTGGCGTGGGTTACTTCGGCAATAGTGCGTTTAAGATGCTCTCGCTCTTTAGTGCTTAATTCATGCTTTTTTTGTTGCATTGGCACATCATTACCAATTTCGATGCAGTTATTACGCTTTAAGTTTTCACGATGCTTAGATCGGGAAGATACCCATTGACCGTCAGCCATGCTTATGTGGCCATCAATGTCAGACATCACCGTAGGGGCTTGCCTAGTTTTCATAGCAACTTTGTCTAACCATGAAGCCTTTGCCGCTTCTAGTCCGATGGTAGGAGTCCACCACTCAATAAAGAAATCTTCGTCACTTTGTACGGCTTTTACATGGTTACCAGCTATCCAGCCACAATTAGGGCATTTCATTACATTCTCCTTATCAGTTCGGGGATTTTGTGCATCTCATCTTCTTCTACAGTAACAATGGAGTCATACCAAGTACCGTGTTTCCAACGCCAGCACTTAAACTCTTTTCTAGGCATGATTACAACGGTTTTAACGCCTAATGCACCAGCTAGGTGGGCTATGCCTGTGTCTACAGTTACAAGTCCTTTAAGAGCCTTTAAATGGCTTGCAGTCTTAGTCCAGTCCTGTTTCCAACCATCATCGGGTAGTGGTGTCCAAAACTTATCTTCTTCTACATTAAATGAGTAGGCATCGTCACCTACGATCTCCAATACACGATCAGGGTGCAGAGTCCTAACGTAATGCAAGATGCCCTTAGATGTAGACCAATTAATGCCGATCTTCTTGGGAATATTGCTAGGAATAGCGTCTAGATAACTTTCAGAACCTACTATTTTCTTGGTTGATAGTGGAAATAGGGCTTTAGCGTAGGATGGCGCAAGACTAATGTAGTAAGGAAGTGAAATCATCCCTAGCCAGTAGTCAGATTCGGTAGCAACGCCTTCTTCGGGCATATTAGTGAATTGATCTACACAATCTAGTTGACCAAATAGGTGATGTAGTGATCCGTGCTGGAGCATTACGACTTTCTTAGCACCCATTACCTTTAAAAATGGTAAGAATCGTGCATACTGGATAATATCGCCAAAACCTTGTTCTGCAACAATGGTAATAGTCTTACCTAATAGGCTTTCACCACGCCAAACAGGCATTTTTAGGGGTTTAGCATAGCCTTCAAGTTGATTAGCCATTACTTCAGGATGCCAACGATACTCAAATAACCTAAATCCAGCTTCTAATCTGCCAGCGTGTAGGTGTTCGTAAGCCTTTTTATATTCCGTATGCGGATTTAGTGTAAGAGTAGTAATACGGATTCCTCATCGTCTAGTTCCTCTAGGCGTTTGGCTTCCAGTATCCGTAAATTTGTCTGTAATCTAGCAAATTCTTCTCTGTAAGCTACTGCCGCAAGGATGTTTTCCCGTTGTGCTTCAAGGTAGCTTATAGACCGTTGTAAATCTTCTGTTTCAGCTAACGGTATATCAGCTTTAACCTCTTGTTTTAATTGTACTTTAGATTGTTTAACTTTTGCAACAGGTGATACTAGATCACGAATAGCTTGCTTACGGCTTGCGTTAGCATCCTTTATGGCTTTCTCTAGTAATCGTTGTCTTGCCTCAATCTTTTGTTGTATCTTTTGTATTCTGCGTAATTCTTCGGATGTATACCAAGCGTCATCACCACCTACATGACTTGTAGATGGCGCAACATATACCTGAAAGGCATTGTTCTGAAACGCATTAGCCTGAAAAGCCGTTGAAAACATTAGAATGTGCCGCCTGATACCCCTACAAATTTAGTAGCAGTAATTGTTGTTCCAGTAATTAGATTAGCCGCAGTTCCACCAATAGCAGGTGGGCTAGAAAGGTCTAATGTGCCACCTAATGTAAGGTTGCCTGACGATGTGACTGTGCCAGTTAAAGTTAAACCATTGACTGTTCCTGTACCGCCAACACTAGTAACCGTGCCTGAACCTTTACCGTTAAATGTATTCCAGTCGGTGCTAGTTAAATATCCATTGGTTGTAGTATTTGCGGCCGCCATGCTAATAGCTGGGGTTGCACCACCTGAAGATACAACAGGAGCAGTACCAGTTACAGAAGTAACCGTTCCCTGTGGATTAGATGCAGTAGTAATGCTTGTTACACGCCCATAGGTATCGATTGTGACTACAGGAATTAAGGTAGATGAACCAGTTGTTCCAGCAGTTGCTACGCCACTTGCAAGGTCAATAACAGGAGTTACACCGCCTGTACTGGTTATACGACCAGTAGTTCCACTTACAGAATTAACATAAGTACCTGCGGCTTGTTTGCCATTAAAGGTATTCCAATCCGTAGAAGTCAGATAACCGCTTACAGAAGTCGTAGCGGCTGGCATCGAAATAGCAGGGGTTGTGCCACCACTAGAAACTACAGGGCTTGTGCCTGTAACGCTAGTGACTGTGCCTGTGGTTGGAGTTGTCCAAGTAGGGGTTGATCCGCTACCAGCAGAAGTTAATACTTGACCACTTGTACCAAAGTTTGTACTACCTGTTATACTTGTATTCAAGCCAATAGCACCAGTAGCATTGATTACATGGGCAGATTGACCGCTTGTTCCCCAAGCAAAATAGGTCTTATATCCGTTACCTGAACCGACTGTGACATCGCCATCGTGACCTGAAAAATAAACACCATTGTTTAAGCTAAAGAAGTCAGTAGGTGTTCCGCTTGAATACACGGATGAATTCATGCCAAATTCACCGTAATAGGTGGAATCTGTGCCTAAATCATTGCTCAATACATAGTTTGTAGATGCGCTAGCCGTTCCCGATTTGTTCTGCAATACAAACTGTAGATAGCTATTTGAAATCGATGCGCCTGAAGCAATAGGGCTATTTGAAGCATTAAAACTTAAGCTAGGCGTTGTACTTGTAGATCCGCTTGTGGATAAATAAGTAAATGCGCCTGATGATGCTGTGGTTGCCCCTATACTTGTGCCATTTATAGTACCGCCTGTAATAGCTACGGCATTGGCATTTTGAGTTGACATTGTGCCAAGACCGCTAATTGCAGTATTAGGAATGGTCGTAGATGCTGTGACATTGCCGCCAGTATTATTGGCATACATATAACCAGTAAGACCAGTTACCGCTAGATTTGTAGTGGTTAAGTTAGTAAAGGATTCGCTAGAAGAACCAGCAATTTTTTGCCATACGCCATTTTCAAAGATAGCCCAATCGCCTACTGCCCATCCGCTTACACCGTTTAATGTTGTATTACCCGCTACAGAAACAACATAGTAATAACCCGCAGTACCAACGCTAGAAACTAAAAGTGGACTATTTGTGCTTGCGTTCCATGTGCCTTGATAAGCAGGTGCATTTGTAGGCTGTGTACTGATACTGGTAATCTGACCTTGACTATTAACAGCAATAACAGGAATAACTGCCGCTGATCCATAAGTTCCAGCAGTTACGCCAGTATTAGCAATAAACAGAGTACCCGTTGTAGTAATAGGGCCGCCAGTTAAACCTGTACCCGATGCAACAGAAGTAACAGTTCCACCGCTTGATGGGCTTGTATTGGTAATTGTAAAGTTAGGGTATGTACCGCTAGTAGATATTCCAGTACCCGCATTTAATACGACCGTTTGATCAGGAGCAGTATTAGTAATGTTTAAAGTACCGCTAGTTGTAATCGGACTGCCAGTTACAGCTATTCCAGTTCCAGCAGTTGCCGCTACGCTAGTAACAGTTCCTAATGGGTTTGTAGCCCAAGAAGAATTAGTACCATCCGTAGTTAAGTATTTGCCACTATTGCCTGTTTGACTAGGAGCAAGGGCATTAAATCCATCATTGGCCGTAGATGCGCCCGTTCCACCATTGGTTACAGGTATAGTCCCCGTTAGTTGGTGGTCATCGTTCCAATTAGATGGCTGGACAATCGTTGGATCGCCAGCGTCAGGAATGGCACTAACGAACTTATGCTTGACTGTAATAGCCATGTTATTGAACTCCGATTATCTTACCGTCTTGTCCCCGCACGACTTGTTTAGGTCTATTGTGGTTTTCGTTTATTGTATTCACTAAGTCACCTAATGCTAAAGTCATCTGTTGATTGCTCTGACTAATGGCGTCTGCAATAGGTTTAAGTGGGTGTTCCATAGATTGTGCCATAGCTTCTTCAGATAAATAGGCTTGCGCTCCGTCATCTTCTGCCGCACCAATTCTAGCGACTTCGATCTTAGCACCGTTATTAATGTGGGCTAACAAGACTTGAGTATTGCGCTCGGTGTTCATCTTCATCTGTGCTACCCTCATATCCATTTCGGCTTGCTGACGGTTACGCTGATCTTCCAGTTGGAATTTAAGCTGATTCTCTTGGGCTTGATACTCTTGTTTAGCCTTCTCAAGTTCCATCTGCATCTGCATCTTCTGTTGCTCAAGTTGCATAGTCTGTTGAGCTTGTTGCTGTGATGCCTGTAATTTAGCTTGTTCAAGTTGCATCTGACCCTGAAGTTTCTGTTGTTCAGGTGTAGGTGGTTTAGGTTGACCTTCTTGTGCCTTAGCCTGTTCACGGAACTTATCAGCAGTTTCGTCAATGATTCCCTCAAGACCTTTACCAGCCTTGAACGCAGTAACAGCGAATTTAACCATCTCCATCAGCATTGGAGTCATTTCAGGGACAGCTTGTGCCGCTGGGATAACTTGTTGCATAAAGCCACCGATTGCACTTAAGAACTCCATACGATCTTGCTTTTCTTGCATCTCGTCTTGGAAGATCATCGAGTCTGAAGTTACTTCGATACGGAAGTTCTTAGCTGACTCATCACGTAATAGGGCTAATGCTGGCTGGATGTACTGCTTATCCGTGTCAGATAACTGCATTGCACCTGAAATCTTGACAATCGTATCGTCTGTAAAGTGATTACATATAATCTGTGCCTTGATAGACAGAAGTTCTGTAGCAAAGTCTACTACTGCGTGTTGCATAGTCTTTAAACGACCTGCGGCATTGTTAGACTTAATGACTTGTGCGCCTAGTGTTTCATTAGGATCAGTCTGCCCACGCTGGATGTCAGCGATACCCATAATCTCATAGATTTGACCCTTGACTTGATCCATTGCCTGATAAGACATGGTTAAAGCACTAGCAATAGGGGCGATGTCTACAAGGTTAATAGCTCCTTGCATACCCTGTTTTTCAGCAAATGCGTTCCAGTTCTTGACTGGTAACAATGAATTGTTTTCGCCTTCAGAGAATAAACGGGCAAGACTTGGCTCAGATGCGTCATATACACCCCGAACCTTAAGGGCTTGAATGAATCCATCAATACGATCAGCAAGCGTGTCTAACTGTCTTGCTTGGTCTTGGTACAGCACAAAGTCAGGGATAGGAACTAATGAATCCGTAGTCAATGTAGAAAATAAAGGTTTAGGGCATGGCCAAAAGTTTTCTAGCTTTAGTGGGTCGGCACGGGTATCAAGGATTTCACCCATAGACTTAGATAGCCAAATGACCTCACCTGAAGTCTTGTCCCATATCTCATAGATACAGGCTTCTTTTGCGCCTTCGCCCATCTTTTCGCTGAAAGACTTAGAAGTTTCAGGCTTTGTATCCAATGGGATACGACCACCTAATTCCTCACCAAAGCGTTCAACAAGCGCAGGTCTGCCTAGATAGACTTTACGCCATACTGCGGTGACTTCTTCCCATGTACGGGCAACAGTCAAACCAAAGTCACGCCAATGAACATAGTCAACAGGAGCACACTCGTATTCTATGCGTTCCTGATCCTCACGGTACATACCGCCTTCGGTTTCTGCTTCGTCAATGTCCTCAGTAATTTCAAGTCCATCTTCGGGCATATCCATACCATCAGCTTTTGAACCGACAATATGCGGCTCATAACGAACCCAGCTAGTACCACGCCCACCTAACAGACGGTCATTAACTGATTGATTCATAGCGGATTTGTAGTCACCGTAGTGGGTGATTTCGTAGTCCAATGCTCTCTCAAGCATCATAGAAGCTACTCTACCTATTGGATCGTTATCTCTGAACCTGCGGCTTACGTCAGGTCTAGGCAATCTAGCAAAGATAGCTGGGGTAATAGTCTGTACATTACTCCACAAAATATTAAATTTTGCATTAGGGTTATTCCTAGTACGACTGTCATCACGATACCGTTTAACAATCTTGTCGGCTCTACCTTCCCACTCTTTAAAGGTGCGCTCGTACTGACCAATAGTGTTATACCAATCTTGGTATTCGTGTTCCATAGTAATTCCTTAAGTAAAGTTGCCTGTAGCAAATACGGTAGCACCAGCACCAGTAGTAATCTTCCATGCTCCGCTTACTGACTGGGCATCAAGTGTCAGCATATATAAGCCAACAGGGGTAGTAGCGGTTGTAAGTGGGTAGGATATTGCGCCATCCAGTAGCGATACTGTGCCAGTAGTTAAGGCATTGACAGTAATAATAAGGTTACTAACTATATCGCCTTTAGCACCAGTAACGCCTAATACTTGGGCAGTTTGTGATGCGGCAACAGTTTCATAATAGACTGCATAAGGTAGGGCTACGGCTGACATTAGATTCTCCTAAAGGTTTGTTTTGGTGTTTCTTTCCACATCTCGTTGAGCGTTACATCAGTTTGCCCGACATGAAGTCCCTTAACTCTTGAATCTTTGAGGATAGGGCTGTCCTCATCTTTCCATACAATACTAAGATAGCGAAACGCATCGGAAGAATGACTCGTAAAATCATGTTTTGGGCGGTCATTAAAGCATTTTTTATCATCATTCCATTCCCGTTGATATTGACGCAAACATTCGATACCTTCTTCACATCTATTATCAAACCAAGTGCGAGTTAATGCAAGCCTTGTTGCCTGTATTCCATCCTGAATTGACAGGTTTGGAACGATTTTTAGGTGTTTTATGTCGATTTTTGTCGCAAATTGTTCAATTATGCTTTTACCACCCGATGCCATAGTCTTAGCTCTAGCGTCATGCGGCAGGTAATGATAGCCATACTTGTACCCGAACTCATCTTCTTTTTGTGCAAGCAGTCCTGTATAGAATGGCACAGCCTGTCCGTTAGATGAGTGGTGATCTAGAACCCGTATCTCCCCATAAACCACCTGAAACCACCATATTGAAGTGGAGTCATTAAAACCCAAATCCCAAGCAGTATGACAGGGGAACATAGGATCATAGTCAACAGTAGTAATTCGATCCAAGTCAGTAATTCTACGCATCTCTTGACCATAGTACGCCCCCATAATTGCCGCTTCAAATGAGCATAAGAACTCTTGTTCGTATTGGTTGCTAGACATTGTGGCTTGAGCATCCAGCAATTCAGCATCAGGAATCAGACCTGACTGGTCAGCCCTTAATGTCTTGACATACCAGTTGTCGCTCTTTAAAGCGTTGCTGTAGATGTCGTAAAAGGCGTTATGACCCTTTGGTGTACCAATAAACACAGCCCATGTCTGATAGCCGTTTAAACCGTTTCTATCTGTAAGCAATGGCCTAACAATCTCACCCCAAAGACGGGGTTTCATATCTGCGTATTCGTCTAAAACCACGCCATCAAGATAAAGACCACGCAAAGCATCAGGGTTATCAGCACCAAATAGCCGTATTTTTGCCCCGTTAACCAGTTCTACCCATAATTCTGACTGATTAGCCTTAACAATGGCTGGCTCTGCAAACTTAAGTAAATAATCCCAAGCAATGTTTTTAGCTTGTGCGTAGTACGGGGCTATATAAGCGTATCTGCCGTCAGGTTTCTTTTCCATGATAGCCCTGCGGATAATGTCGCAGATAGTAGCGCAAGTTTTCCCTGCTCTCCTGTGGCAGACTAATACAGCCCAGCGTTCTTTTCTTTGGTGAAAGTCTAAGAAAGCATCCCTAGCCTTGTAGGGGTACTCATATTTTTTAACTATCTCAGTCAAGGAATTTATGTTCGTGAATTACTTTGACTGGCTCATCCTGTGGGCTAGTGTGTTCTGTCCTAGCTAACTTAGGAACGTGGTATTCAGCTACTTGCATGAAGCAATCAAAAGCTACTTTAGGGCCTAGTTTTTCGTTCATAGCGATGGCATCAAGCCATTCTTGCAGTTTGTCAGCGTTACCATCCACGAACTTAGCGATCGCTTCTCTAGCGAGTGCTGTGGACTTATTAGGCGTACCTACAGAGCGACCGCCTGTCTTATTTCTAGTTTTTTCTACTTTAGAATCCATACCTTATCCAAGTGGTTGATTAAGATAAGTTAATTCTACTCTATTTTTGCTGATTCATCAAACGCTCAATCATGCTTCGTCTGTCAAAATCATAAGGGGTATCTTTAATGATTAAAGTTTTTGGGTCAAGATCATAACCATATTGCCCTTGTTCAAAAGGGTAATTTTCCCTACGCTGTGCCATGTTTAAATCTTTACGAACTTCAGTAACCCTAGCTTGGGCTTCACCAGCTAGTCTATTGTATAAATCCATTGGATCAGATTGAGCTAAAGGCACTAATCTTAATTTTTGATCCATTAAATCATTATATTGTTGTTTTAATGCAGATTTTTCAAAAGAATTAAATGGTAAATTATCCATTTTCTTTACTAAAGCTGACATTTGCGTGTTGTAATCAACAATTTTTTCGTCAACCTTTTTTAATGCTTGTTTAAATTCTTCAGGATTGCCACCTTTAGCCCAATCTTCTTTACGCTGAATTAAATGTTGTATTTCATGTAAAGCTGTATCACGGTTTATTGTAGCTTCAGGCCCTCTATTAGCGTTTAACCCAACCATAATGTTTTTATCAGGGCTTAACCCACCTGATTGGCTTTTAACTGGCGTTACCGTCATTGTTGCTCGTTGATTAGCATTACCAAAACCCATGACGCCATTTGGATAAGCTCTTGCTAATTCATCATGTTGCAAAAACTCATCTATACCGCCACCAGCCTTATTACCTCGCAACAAATCTTCTCGTGAACCCCAGCTTTTTATGTCTTTAATTGGAATAGCTTTTGATTCAGCGTCACTAATTTCTTGCACAAACGCCCCTTCAGGGGATTTGGCAGTCATATACTTTTTCCAAACTTCTTTTTTATCAGCACCTTTGTTTAGCATTAATGCGGCTTTACCAGCATCTACACTATTCCACATGGCAGATTCAGGGCCTATAAACATTGGCTGTATGCCACCTGTTTTAACCATGTAATTACCAATCATGTCTGCGGCTTTTGGAGCACTTGCTCTTAATGCCATAGCGTATGCTGGTAATGCCATAGCCCCAATACCAGCTAGTTCACCAGTATTCTTGCCTTGTGCGTAAGCATCATAATTAGGGTCTGTAATAGGATTTTTGGGTTGCATAGAATCTGCACCAGTTGCACCCTCAAGAAATCCCGTAGCGTAACCTGCTTGGCGTGGCTTTGTTAAGCCAACCTGCATTTGTGGATAACCTACATAAGCCTGATCTCCGTCATTTAAACGGAGCATATCGGCTAACTTGTCACTCCAAGCCATTTACTTTACTTCTTTATCTAAGTCTTTAAGTTTATTGGCGATCAGCTTTCTACGGGCGATTCGATCAGCTTGATTCTTTTCTAAAGTAGTTTCTTTATGATTACGCAATAAAGCGTTTTCTTTCTTGTACTTATGATCCATTGGCTTCATTTGTAATCTTTCATTGCTTGTCTATAGCGGCACGAATGGCATCTTTGCGATTCATTTTTTAGTAAACTTTTCGAGTTCTAAAGCTAATCTAGCTCTACGACCTTCTTTACCTTTAGCTTCTGCCGCTTTTTCAAGTTTGCCCTTAGGAATTGTTTTACCTTCAGGAACGCCTAATTCTTTTTTTAATGCGCCTTTATGTTTAATTGCACCTGCAATCCAGTTAGCCATTACATTTCTCCCATTTCAGTCTTTTTAGACTCTTTTTTGGTTTCGCCTTTTTCTTCGCTAGACTTCATGTGTTTTTCGTATTCGGCTTGAATCTTAGCTCTGCGACCACCTTTAGCTTTATCTTGTACGCTTAAAGCAATAGCAAGTGCTTGTTTTGCTGGCTTACCAGCGGCTTCTTCGGTTTTAATGTTTTCACCTACTGCGGCAGGGGATTTTGATTTTACGAGTGGCATGATAGACCTTAGTTAAACGCTGTAATCTAATTTTATAACACTTTTTGGATTACTCCTAGTGCTCTTAATGCCGCATCAACGCTGTCAACACGAGCAATTGGGCCGCCCTTCCAGTCTGCCATAAACTTTAATTGGTCGGGTGTGAACTTCGCCTTAGAGTCACGCTTGATCTCCATCAACATAGTTTCATTGCCAAATCCCACCAAAATATCAGGACACCCATGCTTCATAGCGGCTAGGGATACGACTGATGCGCCAGCTTGTCTTAATGCCGCCACAATTTCTTTGTGATTTGTATCAATTCGTGCGTATGTCATTGATTTTCAATTAGAATAGATTAGTATTAGCTAACTTTACACCAAAAGGTAGGTCATGGCACAAAAACCGTTGTCAAGGGCAGAATTGCAAGAAGCCTTAAATGCTTATGCAAAGATAGGAACTAAGACTGGGGCGGCTAAAGTATTAGGAATTAACCCCAATACCTTTAATACAAGAGTTAGGGTAGCCAAGTCTATTGGTTTACAGCCCACAATCAAGGTAGCTAACAAAGAATTAACCGAACTTTTAGAAGCGCAAGATAAGATTAGACAGCTTGAATCTATGCTTAACGGCAAAGAAGAAGAAAAGTTGACAGCCGACTATATCAAAAAAGTGATATTAAAGATGTCTACCGCCAAGATTTCTACGCCAAACTGGTTAGTTAAGCCACCTAAAGGTAAGACAGTAGCAGGTATCCCGACCTTATTTGCATCGGATTGGCATTGGGGGGAAGTTGTAGACCCTAATCAAATCAACGGTGTGAATGAATACAATGTTGCTATAGCCCAAGATCGTGCTAGGGTTATGGTAGAAAAGGCAATAGACCTACTAAAAAACCATGTAGCACACTCAAATTATGAGGGAATTGTTTTTGTACTGGGTGGGGACATGGTATCGGGTGACATCCACGAGGAGTTGATGGCTACAAACTCAATGGAAATCATGCCGACAGTCTTAGATTTGTTTGGAGTCTTGTGTTGGTGTATTCAAACACTAGCAGATGAGTTCGGAAATGTCTTTATTCCGTGCGTAAGTGGCAATCATGGGCGCAACACGCACAAGATCAGGGCAAAGGGTCGTAACTTCACCTCATTCGATTGGTTACTCTATCAGTTCCTTAGTAAACGATTTGAGGCTGATAAGCGTGTTCAATTTCATATACCCGATGGCTCTGATGCCTATTATTCAATCTACGGACATAAATATCTACTTACACATGGGGATCAATTTCGTGGGGGTGACGGTGTCATTGGGGCTTTAGGGCCAATCATTCGGGGTGACCATCGTAAACGCTCTAGGAACGCTCAGATTGACATGGAATACGATACGATGCTCTTGGGTCATTGGCATCAATTAATCCAGCTAGAACGCCTTATAGTCAACGGTAGCCTTAAAGGTTACGATGAGTACGCTTACAGCAACAATTTTGGGTTTGAGCCACCACGTCAAGCACTTTGGCTGACTCATCCTGAGCATGGTTTAACATTTAGTATGCCCGTGTATGTAGAGCGCAAGAAAAAGAAACTCAATACAGAATGGATTAGCTGGAAATGAGATTGACGCCTGAAGCCATCCGTAATGCGTATGCAAGTCTGTACTGCTTGTATCCGTTTACTAAGTGGCCCATGCCTCTACCCGATGAAATCGAGTTTTTGATTACGCCTGACCCTGAATTAATGGGAAGTTACCAGCTAGATACTGGTGGTGACTATGAGCACACCATTACAATTAGTTCTGCCCGTTGTGGTCACTACTACACGATGTTAACCACGCTGGCGCATGAGTGCTGTCACATGAGTTTTCACCGACTAAAGGGTGATAAGTGGACACAACACGGCAAAGCCTTTAGAACTCGATGCAAGTTAATCGCACACGAATTAGGCTTTGACGGGTTGGAACTATAAACTTATAAGTATCAGACTGGTAACTTAAATGTTACTTATAAGTCTTATAAAAGTCTTTCCAAGTCGATACAAGGCAGTTGTACCAAAATTCATACGCTTGCTTGGTGCGATCTAAGACTTCTTCGTACTTCTTAAACTGCTCATCAAATGTAAACATAGCAATCTCCTATTAAATGTTGCATTGCACCATTTTACATTATTTAGCCATGAAGTAAAGTCCAATGTTGGCAGTAGCGTAGGACATATAAGTAATGCCCATTGAAAGGTTCCCTTTTGCTACCTGCTCAATTCCTATGTAAGCGTAGATAGCACCAGTAACGATAATTAGCCAGCTACTCATCTATAAGACTTTCCGTTTGCGCCAACAACTGTTCTTCCGTGATTCCGTATTCTTGCTCGAACCGTTTACGACCCATTCCGTGAATACTGGTATTTGATCCTCGATGGTGATAGGGACAAAGCGGTATAACTGGCGAGCGGCTTCTAACGCCACCTCGTCTAATGTGATGCAATTCTGCTGGCGTGCCCTCATTGCCTTGATGCCTACATAATGAGCATCCCAATTCAGCAATTTTTCTGAGTTTTTCTTTTTCATTTTTGGTCATTAGCGTGGTCGCAAGACAATTGTTCTAACTTCTCAGCACTTTCAGCAATGTCTACGCTAATCTCTAACATCTTTACAGCGTCATCTTTTTTAAGGGCATCGTCATACATACGCATTAGCATTTTTAGAATTAAGTATTCTTGGGTTAAGTCGATCATTTTAATATTCTGTCCTGTGTTCTGTTTGATACTTCTAAAGTCTGCCATGTAGAGTGACGTAATCGTGCACTTTCAAGTAACCACTTGAGTTTTTCTGCTTTTTCCGTAGCAATTCCAATCGCCTTACATAAATCCTGATAATCTTGGCTTCTATAAGCCTCACGCTCCTGCGCCCCGAGAGATTGCTCGCTAGTTTCAGCCATCTTGATAGCCTTAAGCGAACTCTTGTACGCTTCAAGTTGCGCCAATTCACCCTTTGCCTGTGCATATTTACCTGCGTTTTCTAATATAAAGTCTATACATTTATTGGGGTCTATCATTTTCCTAATCTCTTTTTAATAAGCATCTTCATGCGTTCTTCAGTTTCTTTATTCTGCGCCAGTAAGCGCACAACTTCGGGCCATCCCCGTCTTTTTGCTACAGTTATATACCAACTTACTAAATACTCCTCATGCTTCAATTTGCTTAATCTTCATACTAATTCTAGACCGCCATTGTTGCCAACCTTCACCAGCATAGGCAGGGCAGTTTACTTCTTGCGCTTTTCTAGCTGTTAATTCTTCGCTGGAATACCAAGGAAGTTCAGGTTTCTTGGTTGGTTCAATGTCTATATCGTCAGTCCAGCGTTCTTGATTTAAAAAGGTCGCAGGGTATGGTATGAAGTCTTTAGCGGTTTCCTTGATCTTCCAATACTTCAAGTAGTTAGGCATGGCTTCTATACATTCTGCTTGCTGGATAGGGGTTAGCCTGTTCCATGCTCTTTCAGCATCCTTGCGAGCCATCTTACGGGGGTACTGGTTATAGAAATCATTGAATGTCATCTAATTGTTTCCTTAATGCGGCACATTCATCTTCAAGCATTTTAGTGTGATCAAGAGCTTGATTGTCTGCAAACTTTAAAATGGGTTTGTCTAGGGCTTCTTTACACATTTCGATGTAACGATCTACTTCTAGACGATCTTCTCCACCAATAGCGGCAGAACTATAGCCCATTGGTTTACCCATCGTGTCATAAAACACTTCACAGATTTCAAAATAATCTTCGTAAGCGTTGCTTAAATTTACTAACCTTAGATTCCAAGTCATGTTTTTATCCAATATAAAAGAGATAACAAAACCGCCATAACAGAACCAAAGATGGCGAATATTCCAACAGAAAAAACTATTAATAAATTTTCCATATTGAAAGTATATGTTAAGTTATCTTAATTAGATTAAATTAATTCTAGGTGTTTTCCCTAGTGTGTTGTTTTTTTACTATATATATTTAATATATAAGATTTGTTACTGCTCTTTCGGTGAACGAACCTAGCCTTCCTAGATTCGCCTTAATCTGCTCCATCGGAGTTACAGAACCCGCCAGTCGTTCGTTGAATAGGCACTAGCTTCGCCACCTATTTGTGTGCTGTTACATCAACTATCCCACAGTAGCACTTGTATCTTAAAAGCTGTTGTTTTTAGCCGACCTTTTAAGACCAAGCGGAAATAAAAAAACCCTTTGGGGTTGCTCTATGATGGATTTGCTTAATAAATGGCTCTAAAACATTTAGTAAACACACAGAACAACCCAAAAGGGTCTATGGTTTAGAGCTATATTACTTTGCAGAATCCACTCCGCTTGTCGACAGTATAACACTATTCCAACTCAGGCCATATCATTTTGTAAGAAAGTGGGAAAAGTTGCTTTCTATTGATTAGACCGACACTTTCTTTTTCTAGGGTAGCCGCTAAGATCACCAGCTTGTCATAAGGAATAACGCTATTTTGCCACATAGACACGGCTGGAACGCTTACCCCAACCAGTTTTGCTACCTTAGTACAGCCACCTAGTAGCTTAATCATTGCTGTTGCTGAAATAGTATCCATAAGCTATCTTAACATTTTTACAACAAATTGCAAATAAAGTGTTGCATTGTGTTTTAAGTTGGCTTAATATCTAAGTACGGTATATGCCGTGTTAATAGGAGAACTCTTATGAGTGAGCAAGATCAAGACTTCAACAACTTCCAACAACATTTGGAACGCATCTTTAAAGACCTTGAGGATGGGGTATTTTTATCCGCAGATGAAATCGGTGACCTACGCTATGCGTGTGGCTTACCAGCCCGTAACACCCATGTAAACCCTGTATTGCGTGATGTCATTAATGACTTTGGCAATGTATTTGGCTTGCAAAATTTTCCAACAATTAGAGGTGAAAAATGATTATTAGCGACAACAGCAAAGAATTTAAGATAGCCCCTGCTGGGCTTCACATGGCACGGCTTTATAGCTGTATTGATTTGGGCCATCAAGCTACCGAATGGGCTGGAGAAACCAAGATCATGCACAAGGTCGTACTGACTTGGGAATTGCATGGCGATGACGATGCTGGACAGCCTTTACAGACAGACGATAAGAAGCCTTTAATCGTGTCTAAACGCTATACAGTCAGCTTGGGAGATCAGGCTAGATTACGTCAGGATTTAGAGTCTTGGTCTAATAAAAAAATGACTGCGGAAGATCGTAAGAACTTTGACCTTAAAGCCTTACTGGGTAAGTTCTGCATGGTTAATATTACGCACTCAGAAGATGGCAAGTACGCCAACATTAGCGGTATTAGTCCAGTACCTAGCGCATTGCGTAATGTCCAGCCTGAAGGCGTAAACCCTATTAATCATTTTTGGTTAGCAGAGTTCGATCAGGCTAAGTACGATGCGTTGCCAAAATACTACAAAGAAAAGATTGCAGAAAGTAGTGAATGGCGTGGGCAAAAACAGCGTGAAGCTGATGCGCCTAAGTTAGAAGATGATGACCTCAAGGACATACCCTTCTGATGATAATTACTGAAAAGGTACAAGAAAATGGTCATTGGTACACTAAGCAAGGCACCACAGCCTATACAACCATCGGCAAAACTGGCGAAAGACCGACAACACTCAGGGATGCCAAAAAACTCGGTCTATTGCCCTCAGTTACCACCATCATCGGGGTCGCAAACAAAGGAGAAGGACTCCAGCGTTGGCTTGCAGAACAAGCTATCTTGGCCGCACTTACACTTCCTCGCTTAGAAAATGAAGAAGAAGATGTGTGGTTAAGTAGGGTAATGAAGGATAGCAAGGCCACAGGAATGGAAGCGGCTATGCGTGGTACTGCGATCCATAACATTATTCAGGGTTACTTTGAGCAGATGTATTTGCCTGAAAAGCCAGCTTATCTTGATGCTATAGATAATGCGCTTAGTAATGCGTTTGGAAGTCAGCCTTGGCTTTCTGAGCGTTCTTTTGGACATCCGCTAGGCTTTGGTGGCAAGTGCGACCTCATGGCTAAACAGATCAATGGTCAGGGTACAGGCTTTATCGTAGACTTTAAAACAAAGACTACGGATTTGGATAAAGTTGATGTATATTTTGAGCATGAACTACAGTTAGCGGCTTATCGTGAAGGCCTAAACTTGCCTAACGCAAGGTGCGCTATAGTATTTGTTAACGGTACTACTAACCAAGTAAAATTAATAGAAGTGGAAGAATCCCGACTTCAAAAGGGCTGGGAGTGCTTTCAGTATCTATTGCGTTTTTATCAAGTAAAAAACGATCTTTAATTCCTTCACGGGAACGGGGGAAAGCGTAAAGAAGCAAGTACCCCAACTTCTTTGTTGTATTTTTTTTGCAACTTAGGGTTTTCCTTAGATAAAATGTCTTGACAATGTTAAGCTAACTTAATATACTGGTATTACTTCATTGGGAAGTGAGATAGAAAAAGGAGCAACAAATGAGTACATGGAAAAAAATTACAGTTTATGTAGTTAAAGCTGACGGCAAGTTTATTACTCAAACTGATTCAAAAGAACGAGCCGAGCAAACAGCCGCAAAATACAAAGCTAAGGGTTGCAAAGTAATCATTAAAAAATCAATAGCCGAAACAATGGCTGTTAGCTTTGGAGTGATCTAATGGAATCAATAGCACAACGCACCAGCCGTATCAAATCAGACGATGCAAGCGCACATAGCGCATACGCACACGCACAAGACTTTTACGATGGTCTAGCCACATACAGTATCGAACCTGACTGCTCAGGGTTTACTGTGTATGAACGCACCCCAAACGGTCAATTAAGCGGCTTTGCAAGAACTTTAGAACTAGCCCATGCCAAGATTAAGGCATGGAAAAATGATGACTTAAAGAATGGATACAGAAAATGAAAGACTTTATCTTAGGCGGTTTATTGGCTATATTTTTAACATTAGTTATATTTGGCACACATTATCTTAGAACGGGGTATGTAATATGAATAACAAATGGACTAAAGAAAACTTTGAGCTTTATGACTCCAAACACCCTGATATATGGGAAATGTTTAAAAAGTTCTCGTTACAGGTAGCGGCAAGAAAAAAGCACTTTTCAGCTAAATGTGTATTTCATAGGGTACGCTGGGAAACAGCTATAGGTGACTCAGGTGACTTTAAGATAGATGATGGCTGGATCAGTCACTACGCTAGGAAGTTTGCTAACGAGTTCCCTGAGCATGAGGATTTATTTGAGTTTAGGGTTCGTCAAAAGAGCTACCATAACCAAATGTCTGCTCCTGATCTAAGGTGGTTTTAATGAGTAATGAACCAGTAGCGTGGATGCAACATCATTATGAAACAGGAAAAGTTACTAAGTTTTCTCCAGTAAAGGTTTGGGAAGATGACATTCCACTCTACTTACATCCAGCAAAGACACTAACAGATGAGGAAAT
>Ga0208746_1000100_pt1 | contig 37939 bp, 40 predicted proteins | sample CryBogCBH15Jun09_FD_184623 | JGI IMG/M metagenome (GOLD analysis project Ga0208746, IMG submission 184623) | Freshwater microbial communities from Crystal Bog, Wisconsin, USA - CBH15Jun09 (SPAdes) | ecosystem: Environmental > Aquatic > Freshwater > Lake | place: Crystal Bog, Wisconsin, USA... | reverse complement strand
GGTGCTGGTGCTGGTGCTGGTGCTGGTGCTGGTGCTGGTGCTGGTGCTGGTGCTGGTGCTGGTGCTGGTGCTGGTGCTGGTGAAGGAGTGTGTCCGACGCCGGTCTTCATCGTGGACTTCAAGCCTCCCGACCGCGCTACGGAAGCTGCTTGCGCTGCTGGTGGTGTCGGTGCAGTGGTCGGCATCGCCGCTCCGCCAATCGGCGCCCCACAAACCGTGCAGAACCTGAGTCCCGCAGCAACCATATGGCCACTCGGACAAACGGCCACCGGGGGTTGCCCACAGGTCGGGCACGTGGGGAAGGCACTACTGAATTCGTGTCCTGCAGCACAGCGATTCATTGCTACTCCTTTCGAGAGTGACGAGGGATCATCCAATGCTCCACGAGCGAGCTTGCCTCCGGAGCAAATTCAACACGACTGCGCTCGATCCCACAATGAGGAGACCCAGGGCGAGCCAGGCGATCGGAGGAGCGACGAGGACGTCAAGGATTTGGGCGAACGTCGGGTCGCCCGTCAACGGATCTTTGGGGCAACCATTCATTGAACTCCGGCAGTCTGCCTGGTTTCCCAATTTGTCGATTGCCCCAACAACCCATCGGGTGGGGATCAGGTTTCCGATGCTCCAAACGACAGGTTTGCCAAGCTTGAGAACGGCTCCGGAGAAGATGAACTGCAGGATGAGCAAGTTGGGAACCATGCTCTGCGCGCGATCTGAAGATGGTGCCACGGCCGAAATGATGAGCCCCATTGCTGCCCCAGCCATGAAACCGAGCAGGAGCGTCACGAGGAAGCCGATGGCAAACGGCATATTCTGGGTCGGTGTTGGACTGAATGCCACCGAAACGATCACGGTGATTGATGCCGATTGAATCGTACCGATCATGAACAAGATGAGGAGTTTCGAACCGAGGTAGGAAGCGGGATTGGCCCCTACCAAGCTCTCCCGACGCCAGATTGGTCGTTCCTTCACGAGTTCTCGAACGGAGGCCAGTGCACCAAACCAAACGCTGGCGCATCCAAAGATGATGGAAATCTCCGAAGCTCCCTTTTGTTGCCACCACACAGGAACGCTCGATCCTGTACTCCCTCCGAGGAGTAGCCACACAATGACCGCTACGGCAGCACCAGAACTGAGGAGCACGAGCAACGCCGTCAGATCTCGTCGCATGATGAGGAGTTGGCGTCGCGTGAAGAGTGCGAGTTGTCCTCTCCCTGCACTGCGCGACATCGGTCGCACCGGCATCGCCGGTCTCGTTGCATGCACGGGTTCGGCTGGCGTAGGTCGAGGGATGCGCTGCGCTGCAGCCTGAGCGGCATCAGGATCCTCGATGAGCGCGAAGACATCTGCAAGCGTCTCGACTCCGAACCATGCGCAGGCTTCTTGTGGTGGACCGGCGTAGATCACCCAACCGCCAGGTCCAACGAGGAGCAATTGGTCAGCCACGTCAACATGCGCAATGGCATGCGTGGTCAAGATCACCGTTCGCCCTTGATCAGCCAGCAAACGGAGCAAGAGCATCATCCGCTTGTCCAGACCGGGGTCCAGACCCGATGTTGGTTCATCGAGAAAGATCAACTTCGGATCGTTCAACAGCTCAGTTGCGACCGATACCCGCTTCCGTTGCCCACCACTGAGCGTGCTGATGATCTGGTCGGCTTGCGCTTCGAGACCGACGAAGGTGATTGCTTTGACAACTTCCTCTGCTCGCTCTTGGGCAGGGTGATCTTCACCGAGGCGCAGCCGCGCTTGGAAGCTCAGGGCCTCCCGGACCGTCAATTCAGTGTGGACGATATCGTCCTGGGGCACGAAACCCATCGTGGTCTCGTATCGCGAGCGGACTTGGCGGAGGTCATCACCGTCGTAGGTCATGAGGCCGTCAACGGGAATGGTCTGGCCCGCGAGCAGGCGCATCAACGTGGTCTTTCCCGCCCCACTTGGGCCTGCAACCACCGTCATCGTCGCTGGCTGAATCACGAGGTTCACGCCGTGCAGCAGCACCTTCTGGCCACCGCTCCTCACTGGCACTGCGACTTGGGCGTTGTAGACATCAATGGCGACGCCAGGAACCTGGGGGAGAGGTTCAAGCGCGGCCGCTCCAACTCGAGCCGAGTAAGGGCCGATTTGGATGACGTCTCCAAGCCGCAGTTGCTGTCGGTGCTTGATGCGAGTGCCGTTCACGTAGGTGTTCGCAACTGATGCTCGATCCTCAATGAGCAGACCACCCATCGCATCACGGCGCAACGTTGCGTGTTCAGCACGAATCATCGGATGGTTCAAGCGGATTGCGCAGCTCGCATCGCTGCCAATTGCGATGGCCATCGACGGTTGAGGGAGATTCCCACGCAATTCAGTCACGATGCCGGGCCCACCGCCGATCAAAGCGGTCACATTTGCCACGTTGCCAAGTCGATCAGCGAGTTGAACGGTCATCGCATTGGTGAGGAGGACTTGCTCTACGGGGTGCCCCCCGGAGAGAACCCCTCCGTACATCGTGGGCTCGAGAACCCAGCCCACGCCATTCCAACGAATGGATGCATGCTGGGGTGTGAGGAATTTCGCAGGAAGTTGGATGGTTGCTGCACTCGTACTTCCAAGCGTTCCACCCGTGAGCGGCACACTCACCGTTGTCTCAACGCCTCCAACCGACACCTTGAGCGTCAAGGGCTCTGCTGCACGGGGAGTGAAGCGTGCGTCCCCCCTCCCTCCGACTTTGCGACCGGCGAAACCACGGCCCGATCCCGTACCCTTCTCTGACCTCCCAAGGGCTGCAACCGTTGACGAACCTGATCGACGAACACGCTCCTTAACAGAGGAGGCAGTTGACGGCGGGGAGCCTCCAAGGGATGACTTCAATTCTCCAGAGCCACGCAAGACCGGCGCCGGAGCTCCAGTTGAATGCGGAGTATCGCTTCCGCACTTGCCGCAGAAGGCACCTTCAACTGGTGCTCCACACGTACCGCAGTGCGCCGATCGTGGGACTTCAGGTGCGATTGACGGTGGGGGTGGAGCGAGCGGTGTGATCGACGAGAAACTCGACTTCAACGATGGGGTGCTCTCGATAACTCCCCCGTGCGCTCCATCTTCACTGTGAGCAGGAGACTCCTCTGGCCGATGATGGATACTCGACTTGAGGCCACTCGTAACCCCAGTGGTCGGAGCTCCCACCACCGTTCCACAGGCACCACAGAATCCGGCGCCAGAAGGCACCTGCGCTCCACAGCTTCCGCAGAAATTCACCGCTTCATCCCCTCGATCATCAGGAAGAACCAAGCGGGAGGAACCATATCTGATCTTGTTGATCGAGCGAAGGTTCAAGTCCAGAAATTGCTCGAATGCCATCGACGGTGAACGCCGCCGAATCAGATTGCTGAGAAGTGTTCACTGAAATGGAAAACGAAGCCGGAACGGCAAAATTTCTCGTGCCATCCGAGTTGTAGAAGTTGGTGAATACGATGTCATCCGAGCAAGAGCCGGAGTTTCCAACTGGGATTGCTCCACTAAATGAACATCCCAAAGGATCTGATCTCGTTGAATAGCAGAGAGTTCCTCCGCTGTTCGACGTAGCTGCATACGCCATCGTCGCAGATTCATTACTATTTGATCCTGCGCCCCCTAAATTGATGACCGGCGCATCTTCGGACGATCCAGAAGTATTCGTCAACGTAATTTTCAGTGGTAGAACCCCAATTCGCGAAGCATTAGTCGCAGAAATCACTGAGTTGCACCCACTCAGATTAACTCCGTTTGCGCTCATTATCCCTGTGTAGTGCTGCGGTTGTCCGACGGAGATTTCTGCCGACATCAATCCTGACCCACCGGTCGAGGTCGCATTGACGAGCCACCTACCACCAATCACGGAATTCGCGGCCACTTCGGTTGTTGATAAGGGAAGAGTCGACGTTGCTCCACTGCCTGAAGCCTGGGGTGAGGTTGAGGAACTCGAACCCAAGGTCAGTGCGGCGACGAGACTCCCAATGAGGAGAACTCCAACCACCACCAAAGGAACCGCAATCCCTCCTTCGACTGACCGCATCCTCTTCGTTTCAAGTGAACGAGCTGGAGGATCAGCGATACCTCCACCGGGGATGAAGGCATGAAGAGGAGGAGCTCCGCGAGGGGGGGATCCTGGGCGAGTGCTACTCGTGATCGGTACACCGCATCGTGGACAACTGGTCGTTCCATCGATGAGTCCGGCACCACATGATTGGCACCGCAGCACTCCAATCTTCGCCATGAACGGTAATCCAATCAGTCAGCACTTCATCAGGTCGCAACCTTCCGGCGACCCACCTTCGTCAAGCGAGACGAATACTAAGCGAACGCACCCTCTATTGCAATGGAATATTGCAGCAGTACACCTCAGTGTCGTGCGTGGATAACTCTTTGCCAATCGCATTACGCGATGATCAGAACCTCACCATGGCCAGATTGCCAAATCTCGTGATCCTAGGAATACCCAGACCTCATCTACTCCGTGGAGAGGCAACCATTGATCCACGCCTGTTGGTTGTATTCCGAGGGAATATTTGCGTCGTAACATTGACTCTGTTGCGTGACCCAAGACTGAGCTCCGTAGTTCGCTCCAGCGTCGTAGGAGTCCGAGTAGGAGTGGGTGGCCACCGCTCCAATGATGAGCACGATTTGAAGTGCTAGCCACACAAAGCCGAGCACCAAACCGGAGATCGCAAGACCTCGGCCCACTCGCTTCCCCTTCTTCACTTGGCTCAAGGCGACGAACCCGAAGATGATGGCCAAAATCGAAACACCGAGGATGCCGAGAACCAGTGAAGCGATTGCCAAACCTGAAGTCGCGACGATCGGGGCGTAGCCCATAGCACCGCTCATTGGGGCGTACCCCATCGCAGGCGGAACGTACGGGGCACTCGGCATTTGCTGGGGAGGCATCGGCGCTCGATTGAGCGCTTCCACCGTTGAACTCCGAGAAGGAGAGGACGGAGCACCGCCACATTGTGTGCAGAAACTCTCTCCCGAATTCATCGCGTGTCCGTTGATACAAATCATGTAATGACCCCCTTGGCTACAAGGGTAGTCAAGAAATCGATCGTCAGAACAATTGCGGGTGATCGTCACCCATCGAACCTACTTTTCGTCAGTTCCACAGAGTCAGCGAATGTGGCCGAGGATGTGTCGCTTGAACGATGCACTACGAAATAGCCGAGCACCCATCAGCACCATTGAGGCCTTGAAAGGCATGTGCGTTACCACTGCTGTCGTAGATGATGACCGATCCTTGGGACAAGATCTGCCCTTCCCCACTGACCTCCTGTTGAGGATTCGTTGCCAATCCGATGTAATACGAGCCGGGGGACGACGGCCAACTCTGGAGTTGCGCATACGGTGATCCGCCGACAACGAGTAGCTTCACCTGCTGCCCTTGGTAGTGATTCGCCATCGTGCCTCCAGAATCCCAAGTGATCGGTGTAGGTGCCTGGGCGTTGTAGGCATTCACCGCCGTCACGACGGCTCTGGCATCTGAGCGACAGGCGCCTTGGAGATTCCCGACCTGTACAACATGGTGAACGAACGCCGATCCTGCAACGAACGCCACAACCTGAAGCGCCAACCAGGTACATCCAAGAACAAGTCCCGAAAGGGCGAGACCACGACCCTTTCGATGTCCCTTCCCAATCTGACGTAGTGCGAGAATGCCGAAGATGATGGCCAAGACTGAAATGCCGAGGATGCCGAGGACCAGCGCGGTCACGGCCAAACCAGACGTCCACAGAACTGGACGATGTGAAGCCACCGTCTGATCCGCATAGGCACCACTCGCCGGGTCTCCCTGAAGGAAATGGATCTGACCGTGCGAGGGGTTCGTCACCCCCAGTCGTCCGCTTCCGCAAAGCGGGCAAAAGTTCACACCGATCGCCAAATTGTGGCCTTGAATACACGTCACAGGATGGTCCTCTCCGAGATGCTCACCATCGATCGAATGGATGCTTGAATCCGAACGCGATGAGATGAACGCCGTTGTCGTCCGAGAATCACGTTCAACCTTCCGGTGCCTTTCTCATGGTGCTCTTGAGCGCAGGTGCAGGCCGTGGTGAATTGGTTGGAACGGATGGAGTACCCACAGTTTCAGCAGGAGGAGCTCCACCGCCGTGGCCGAGATCAGGTATCTCGCCGTATGCGAGATAGCGCATCAAGATGAAGTGGGAGAACGGGAGGGCGAGGTTGATCTTCTCTCGGGGGCGATTATTGGAGAACAACACGACACCGTCGGGCTCGACCTCCATCGCCTCAAGTTCGCTAAAGTACACATTGCGCCATCCCGAATCCGTGGCCAGAGCAACTCGAGAAGTGGTGAAGTGCGCGACTCCATGACCCTGATGGCGCCACTGCGCCGCTGCAGCTTCGCGAGCCTTCTGATTCTGCCAAGCGTTGTACCCAATGGAGCCCGCTACCGAAGCGACGAGGAGGAGCGGTGAACCAAAGGCGATGAAGCCTCCGCCACGGCGTGCAACGGACGTCGAGTAGTAGGAGCTCATGCCACATGGTGCGGTGTGCACCGCAACCTCTCCTGGTCGCAGCGCAATTGCCGTTGATTGAGCAGGGAGTCGCCAACCCGAACGCAGCGCACCGACGAGTTGGTGGGCGGCGTACCAGTCTTGTTCAGCCGTGCTTGGACCAGATGGGAGGAGGTCCCTGAGTTCGGTCACCGCCAAAAGTAACTGGTGTTATTCGCTGCATTGACCACTGCAACGACGAAGATAATGAAGAAAATGTAGAAAACGATGGACACGATGCTCGTGACCAGACCGGCAATCGCCATCCCCTTGCCGTCAGGATCTGCAGAACCCTTCGAAATTCGGCTCAACGCAACACCGCTGAGCGAAACGCCGACGATGCAACAGACCAAACCAATGAACCACGCGAAGAAGAAGACCAGGCTGACGATGCCAAGAACCATCCCGGCAATGGCGAGACCCTTTACTGAAGGGAGTGCGGGGCCGAACCCCATAGGCATGGAACTGTATCCCGGATGCCCATACGTCGGTGGCGCAGGATTCCACGGAGGGGTCGGCACCATCCCGCCACCACCGTATGCGTAAGGGGTCGGCGTAATGACTGCAGTAGGTGTGATTGGTACCGCCGGGATGGGCGGTGCATTCTGTTCGCTTGCAGCTGCGCGCTGAATGACCTCTCCACCGCATTGAGGACAGATGGTGACTCCATCTCCGACGACGTGCCACTGCTTGCAGTACGGCATTTATCTCTCCACTTTCTTTCGAAACCTCAAGAAGGATGACCGATCGTCTACGACCCGCCCAAACTTCATTCTTCTCCCTCCTATAACGCTCTGCTTGCCTCAGCCCTCTTCGTAACCTGTAGAGAAGGATTCGCCAACGAGCGCACGTCGGCGAAACACGTCACCTCGTCTCCCCTCCAGATCTCCGCCTGGCCGCTAGAACAATTGTCGATATCGGAATCGATTTCTCAATCGATCGCGCCATGACATTGAGGACCGAAGGTCCTCACCAACGATGTCTGAGGCGCTCCAGACTTGGTCTGCAACTTCGGGACCCACCGCACCATCGAGGTCGTACAGCGCCGTGGATGCGGAGGTTTGAAGTGTTACCAACGCCGCCAGACCAGCGGGTGAGAGTGATTCCACGCCGACGTTGAGAATCTCCTCTGCCGTTGATGAAGCCAAGCCCTTCCCTGCTACCTCTGCGAAGTGATCAATCGTCTCAAGCCAAGCGCCAATGACCTTATGGCGCGCATCGCCGCTCCGTCGGCGTCGCTTCCGCCGCCGACGGCGCAGCGCCACAGCAACTACGGGAGCGGCGAGAGCGAGGCCAATCACCGCGATCGCAATCGTCAACAACGCCACGAGCGCTTGAGGCGTACCTGAAGCGTCCTTCGAGACGGCAACCGTGATGACCTGTCCAGACTTGGTCTTACCTCCTCCTGATGTTTTCGGAGGCGGCGTTCCACTCCCTGCGGGCGGAGGCGGCTGATTTCCGAGTTTCGTGCCTGTTGGATCGAGAGGGGTCCACGTAGCTCCTCCTCCCGGGAATGCACTCTCGTCAGCTTCGACCCACGTGTACGCATCACTTGCGGCCACTGATGTCGCCGCATGGGGAACCTTGAATCCAGAGACGACTCGCGCGGGGACCCCGTGCTCCCTCAAGAACAACGCCAGCACCGTTGAAAATTGTTCTGGTGTTCCAACGTAGTGAGGTCCCGCAACCGTTGCTTGGAGGTCACCTTGAGACTGACCGTAGAGGTCGAACTGCTCAACTTGCTTGGTCGTTGAATCGCGATGACCTGGAGCAACCCTTCCCTCTGAGTTCAAGTACCGCAGGAAGCAGGCCAGCTGACTCATTGAAATCTTGCCATTCGGCGCAGCGGCAATCTCCTTGGGCGCAATGCATCCTGTCTTCACCGCAAACGAATCCAACCATGAGAGGTGGTACGTCACACCCTCGAACGTGACCGGAACGGTTGCCGGTATGACGGGGAACTCCATATCTGCTGCAGTAGTCGTTGCAGCAACCAGGGGCATGGAGAACGTTTCTTGATACGTCAACGGCGTCTGATAATCGTGATCTGGAGCAATCATCCCCGACTGATCAACATTCGCGTCGATGCCGGTCAGCGCATTTGAGAGTCCCCCGAAGAGAAGGTAGGGCGCAAGACGAGAAGACTTCACCGTCACACTCAGGTGTCCTGTTGCTCGGGGCGAAGATTGGTGGACGGCTTGTACTGCATTGCCGCCGTTGGTCGGCGAGAACTGATCAGTGGCAGGATCAAATTCCCAACCAGTACCTCCGTACTTGGAAACGACAGCGTAGGGAATGAAGCACGACGTGCTTGCACATGCTGGTGCGAACGTCGCGATCGGGTCTTGTGCGCCTTGGCCGTAGCGCAACTGGGCTGCGAGCAAGGTCGGGTTCTCACCACTGAGAGCCACTTTCGGCGGCACTGCCGACAAGCTCCGAGTTGGTCCGCTCTCGGGAAGAACCATCACCACCAGTGCCGCGGCAACACAGATCACCACGAGTGTTTCGATTCCGGCGAGCGAGTCCTGCAGTCGAGCGAACCGTCCCCGATCCTCATCCATCGCCAAGTTCGTTGTCCCAGTACGGAGCGTGAGGAGGGCACCAATGACGAGGACGAGCGCTACGCCGACGAGAAGTGTCGCTCCTCCACTTCGCGCAGAGAAGGAGAGAGAGGCACCGAGGCCAACAATCCAGGGGATGACTGGTAGGGACGAGGCAGGGTCAGCTGAGAGAAATTCCCCACCGATTGCACTCATTGACCACACCGTCACGAGAGGAAAGACGGCAATCCAATCAGGCGAACCCACCGGAAGGGGTACGGCCATGAGGTGCGGTAGGCCATCGCTCAACCCACGCCAGAATTCCCCGGAGGAACTCAACCCCCCGAGGGCTCCGAACACGATCACCATCACCATCGCGAGCAACGAGAGCGGGAGGGAAATCAGGAGTCCTCGCCTCAGCACCGTACGAACCAAGAAAGGAAGTCCAGCCGAGACAACTGCAGACACGATCAGGAGGGTGAAGAACTGCGGAGTGGCGATCACTGATCGCCACGGCCATCCGGCGATCAGTCCACCAGCCACGGCCAGCATTGATGCGATGAACAGTCTGACCGACCGCCTAACTGCCATGGCGACCTCCGTTCCACGACGCTGCAATCGCCGATGCGGTCGGCTCGGCAAGCACCACCACCCCGCTGAACGGATTTGAGGCCGAATGTTCTCCAACTGACAGCACAACAACTCGGGCATATCTCCGACGGAGTTTTGCCACTGTAGAGAGCTCATCTTCGGTTATCGACCCAGTCACCACAACGAGCGACGTTGCCTGTGCCTCACGGCCAACGGCCAACAGCTCGTCGGAGAGCCCGCCGGTGGATTGCGGCTCGACCCTCGTCAGGAAGTCGATGCCGTTGAGCCCACCATCATTGACTCGGATGTGGTCACCTGCTGTCGTTCTGAGCCGGACCTTTGCCCTGGCGTAGACCTCGGCTCGAACGACCGATGCGGCAAGATCAACCGCGTCCTCAAACTCTTCTTCGGAGTAGGTCTCCGGCCGGAGGTTGAGCAGAACGACTGTCGTTGGTTCGACGGTGTCCACGTTGTGACGGACGAGCAGTTGCCTCCCGCCAGTCTTGGCAGTTGACCGCCAGTGAATCAGTCGAAGGTCGTCACCGCGGACGTACTCTCGAAGGCGATGGAAGGTAACGGTCCCCTGCGGTGCATTATCGCTCGTTGGGCCATCCAGACTGAGGTCTCGACCAGACGAAATTGGGCGCAGCCCAAGATTCGCCGGCTCAATCACAAACTCAATGCTCGAACCGTGGACCTCATCGCGAGCAACCATCCCGAAGTGATCTCGTCGTCGAAGGGTGATCGGTGAGAGTTCCCAAATTCCCCTCCTGCTAGTCGGAAGTGGATACGTGCGAATTTTCATCTGACCACGCTCGAGCTTTGGAAGAGCAAACGCGAACTCTTCGCCACCAAGTGCCATAACTGCAGACAAACTCGGGCTCCGACGTCGTCCGACATTTCGAGACTCAACGAGAGCGAGTGCCATTGACCCTCGAGGTACACGCGTGGGCTCAACCGTACGTTGCAAGTCCAGTTGTGCACGTCGCAACGTTGCCACGAGCCCGATAGCGAGCGTGGTGAGGGCGCCAACCCCGAGAACGATGAACGCCGGCCACCACAGTACCCACCCTGCACCGAGGAGCACTGCTCCCCCGATGAGTGCCGCTTTGCCGAGGTTCGTCATCTCGCCGCCTATTCCGCGAGTGCGTGGGGAACGGGGACAGAGCTCATCGCTTGATCCACCACATCCTTCGCGGTGATTCCAGAGAGTTCAGCCACAGGCTTCACAATGACTCGGTGGGTCAGTACTGCATGCGCCATCCGCTTCACATCGTCGGGCGTGACAAACGCCCGTCCATCGATTGCCGCAGAGGCTCGCGCAGATCGAAGCAGAGCGAGGGACCCACGCGGCGACGCTCCGAGACGAGACGCGTTGTTGTCTCGGGTTGCTGCACAGAGATCAACGATGTATCGATCGATCTGCGGAGTGGATTTGACCTGCTTCACGTAGGCGATCATGGCCGTAATTTCTGCGACGGTGAGGACTGGCTTGAGGTTCTCAACGGTGGCACCGTTGCGTTCCTGAGCGATGATCGTTGCTTCTGCCTCTGCAGATGGATAGCCGACCGAAATCTTCATCAGGAATCGATCCATCTGTGCTTCGGGAAGCGAATAGGTCCCATCCATGTCAATCGGGTTTTGTGTCGCAATCACCATGAACGGACGGGGAACCGTGTAGATCGTTCTGTCAGACGTCACGGTCCCTTCTTCCATGACCTCAAGGAGGGCCGATTGGGTCTTCGGCGACGCTCGATTGATCTCATCAGCGAGCACGATATTGGCGAAAACCGCTCCTGGGCGGAATTCGAATTCCGAGGTCTTCATGTTGAAGATCGCGTTTCCCGTCACATCGGAGGGAAGGAGATCCGGGGTGAACTGAATGCGGTGCCACTGCATCTGCGTACTCGCCGCCAGGGATCGAGCGAGTGTCGTCTTCCCAAGACCAGGTACGTCTTCAATGAGGAGGTGTCCTCCTGCGAGGAGGCAAATAACCACCTCCTCAATTGTGGATCGCTTTCCCTTCAGCACGAGTTCGACGTTGGCGACCAACTTCGAGTACAACTCACCGAACGTGGGGGATTTCGGACGCTCTTCTGTCATTTCTGCTCCTCCTTCTTGATCATTACTTCCCTGCCAGCTCTTGACGTCGCTACTGTTCAACGATCGAATTCGTCGAAACGGAGTAGTCATGTCCGCCAAATCGCCAGAGAAATTGAATCGTTGACGGATCGACCGTTGGATCGCACGTAACGACAACGCCTGTCGTCGAGCTTCCTAGGCAACCTGAAGTTTGCGTTGAGAGGAAGGCTCCGGGTGCAGGAACGCCATTCACCCCACCAGCAGTCACCGAGCTTGAACCACACGCAGGTGAAGTGTTCGACGAAATAACGACCGTCGTTCCGTCGCTGAGCGTGCAACTTCCAAACCAAGAATTCTGTGGGGTGGTGATCCCAGATTCGAAGAGATTGGGGGACAAAGATTGTGTTGGGCTGAAGGTTGATGGTGACAAGCCTGCCGCACTACTCGAGAAACTCACGCTCACACTGCAGGTCGACAGGTCATCATCCACGGCGTAAGTCGAAGCCTTTGAGACTTCAGATACCGAGTACTGCAGCACTCCAGGAGACTGAGAAACATTCTGAACAGTGAAGTCGGTGATCGGAGCTTGTCCACATGTAATCATCGGCGTCATACTCAGGCCTTGCGGTGCCTGCATCGATGATGGATTCCAAAACAGATTGCCCGGCGCCCCCACGGTGACGGTCATGGTCGACCATCCATTCGAACCGTCTGTACTCGATCCGGTGGCCTGAGCCGTGACTGTCACGCTCGACGCTGGCCACGTGAAGGCCTGCTTCCCACCATCAATTCTGCTCGGTGGCACGGTGAACGATGGTGCCCCAAGTGGAAGCGGATCAGCGCCCGGATCGACGTAGGACGCCTGAACCCAGATTGGATCCTGCGTTGGGTCAATGCCTTGGGGATACTGCGAACGAATGAGCGAACACGTGCGCGTTGGCGACTGTTGCCATGTTGTCTGCGCACAGGGAAAGTCGATGCCAACAGGTTGGCCGACCCAGTAGGAGAACGTTGGCTGGAAGAGGCCGAGCGATCCGCAGCCCGACGGCGTCAAGGTCAACGTCATCGACGTGGCCAGACCCGGAGGAGTTGGCGTAAATGTGGGGTGGATAGACCCCTTGGCCGCTGGGCCGTAACACGCTGGAGGAAGGGGCGTGAGCCAACACCCATGAACTGCAGTGACCGATGACGTCGAAGTCTCCTGCTTTCCTCCGACGTCAACAGTGGCCACCGCAGAGAGGGTGAACGAGACGGGGATTCCCGTCAGGTTGTTCTGCACCGTAGGAATTGGTGCACGTCCTCTGCTCGCTGGAACCGTGACCGCAGCAGGGGGAGGGACTGAAACCCCAGCTCGACTCAAGGCTGACGAGTCGCACGAGCTCACGTTCACCGTCACGGTGGTGGTTGCACCAGCGTCATTCGGCTGGGAGAACGGCACCTGCCACGAAGCAGTGCTGGCATTCCAACTCGGTTGCCCAGTACTCTTCGGCGCGCTGATAGAACCAAAGGATGTCACCACCGTCAACGGCAAGCTCGGTTGACTCGTCTTCCCACTGTCTGAAGCCGTAATGGTGATGCTGTACTCCGTGGCCTTCTCAAGACCAGTGGTCATGCACGTGAACGTCTTCAACGTGCACGCGGAGTGACCAACATTGGCGACGTTGTTGGTGAGGTCTCTCACAGTGTTGGTGAGGTCTCTCACCGTCGCCGTGTAGGTCTTCGGCGCGCACTGGCCGGTGATCGGGATGTCGTCGAAGTGGACCGTGAACGACGCCACCGTGGGATTCCCGAGAACTTGCAGGTTGGTTGGAACTGGAATTTCAGAGGGGGGCGTGCACTTTGCCCCGGTCACTTCTACCTGAGGCTGGGGGTTCCCCTTGGGCACCGGCGGTGGCTTCGTATGTCCAGCGCCACCTTTCACCGAGATTGTCGCGAGGACGCTCGTCTGCTTCGCAATGGGCGCAAAGCCGTTTCCGTCAATTAACCAGGCCACATTTAAGGCGACTGGATTCACAACGACTGATCCATTGCTGGTGACAACCTGCACGGTGGAGTCGGTCAGGTTGCGAGTCATCTTCTGGAGATTGGGAACCGTGGGCATCGTTCCCGCAGCAAGTTCAAACTCGAGGTGAGTCGTCTTTCGATGAGTGACGGTACTCAACGCTAGGACGTTCCCATTCACCCCAATGAAGGTGGTGATTGGCGGGAAGTTCCCTTTGAGTTCTGTGACACCGAAACTGCACGAGTGCTCGTGGACAGAGGTTGAAATTTCAATCCAAGTGCCGTCTGCGCGCTCGGCGGCCACGCTGCTCTTGGACACCGCACCTTGGATTGACTGAACACGCGTCAACGCACCGAGGCTAGGACCACTGCATGTCTGAGGAATCGACTTCGGTCCAGCCGCAAGGGTAGCCACCGTTCCCGATGCTTGAACGATTACGAACTTTGCGTTCTCCGATTGAATGTTGAGTGGATTCACCCCGGCATACTCAAAATGTTTGGATAGGTGATCCTGCATCTGGCAGATGAGTGCAGGGGTGGCTAGGCAGAGCTCGCCCGATGTTGCCGCCACGCCTCCAGATTGAATTTGAGTGTCATCCTTGCCGTTCTGTTGCAGAGAAAGGCGACCGGGCAATGGAACACTCTTTGACGGCGAATAGGTCGATCCGCTCCAGACCGCGTCCAAGTGCTCCAACGGCACCACCTCGATGCCACTGCGTCCTTGGAGGACGATGTCACCGGTATCTCCATCGATTACAGCAGTCGCTGCCGTAGCCTTTGGACCGACAAACCCCGTTGCAGAGGAGAGGACTCCGGCATTGGTGAGGAAGTTGTAGTGCCCAGCGTTTGACGATGGGCCAGTCGTGTAGAGGAGAGTGCCTCCATTCGACTGCAAGGCCCTGATGTACTGCGTTGGATAACCATTGATCCCAAGAACGCAAGGAAGGCTGGCCACACCGAAGGTAATTTTCTTCGTCTGCCAGTCAAAGAACGAAGGACTACCGATTGAGGCGCTTGCTCCTGAGCAGCCACCACCTGCGTTCTCGAGGAGCACCTTGCCCTCGAATGGTGGGAGGTGCGACGAGGTGGGCGTTGATCCGAGAGTGACGGCGAGTGATAGCGCCAGGATCACCGCAACAATTGCGGCACCGAGAATTCGCCGACTTCTCCGAGGATCTCCGACTACCGATGATCTCGTTGTTCGAAACGCTGGTGTTGCGGTCACAGTGACCATTCCGACGCCGACAGAAATGCAGGAGTTGGCAAACACTTTCCTCCCTGCAACCCCCATCGCATAAGGTGTAACTATACAGCGTTGCAATCAGCACTATTAACATTTCTGTGGACGCCGATAGATCACTCGATTCGGGATACTCAGTCGGCGGAAGAGTGCGAATTTTCCTGCCGCAATAGACGTGAAGTGAGTTGGTATGGCGAAGCGAGCGAAGCGAGGCGTCCTCGAAGAGCCTGTTGCCTCCTTCGATGATGTGCAGGTCTTCGATGAGACCCCCTACGCCACCCGATCTCATGCCATCGACCTCGCTGCCGGACAGCGCATTGATCTCGAAGTGTTGCTCATCGCTTCGTCAACTCAGGATCTCGCCGATGCATTGCGTACTGGGGAACGTCTTCGGGAGATCACCACGCATCCCAATCTCGGCTCGGTGCTCAGGACGTTCGTGGCGGGCACGGGACAGGTCAACCTCGTCTCTGAGGCAACTGAAGGGACGATCTTCGATACTCCAGGTTTTGCCAGTTCACCGCTTGGCCTCAGAATCTCGTTTGCGATCATGATCGGTGGAGCACTCGTGACGCTCCACGAAGCCAACGTGGTTCACGGCGATCTTCGGCCGACAGTGTTCCGGATGAGTCGCTACGGTCAGCCAGTGCTCACCGGTTTTGGATACACCATGCAGCGAGGGTGTCGAAACCTCCCTGACCCCAGCGTGACTGCTTACACCGCACCAGAACTCCTCAGTGGAGGCGAGAGAACTCGGGTGTCTGATCTCTACGCCTTCGCTGCCTTCTGCGTCCACCTCCTCAGCGGAAGCCCGCTCTACGACGTTGTCGGGTCTGGTGGAACTGCCGGGCTCGCCATGAAGATTCTCTCCGAAGATCCCCCAAACCTTCGGCATGCCGGGGTTCCAGAAGCGCTCATTGCGCCATTGTCGACTGCACTGTCAAAGGATCCAACCGCACGCGACGTCAACCTTCGAGATCTCGTCCTTGCACTCTCAGATTTTGAGGGGACTCTCGGCACGCAGACCACGAGGGTTCCCCTCCCGGGCCTCATCATCATCGAAGCGCCTGAAACGCCACCTGCCTCGCCACCGCCACCGCCAGCGAAGCTGGCACCTGAACTGGACCTCAGTGAGGGGTCCTCGGGTTCCGATGAACCACTCCGAGATCTCACGCCGAGAGGTCCACTCGTTGTGCCCCCACCACCGAGGGCCGTTGCGGTCCACCGACCTGCCGTCGCCATTGGCTCGGGAAAGGCGGCCGCCGAAGTGGTCCTCGACGGTGTGGAGATTCCCGAACCGTCCTCCGTGGAAACAGACACCCTCGTGGTCCTCCCACCTCCATCACTCGATGACCTCGCACCAATCCCCGTCCGAAGTTGTCCAAACGGACACGGCGTTCCCGATGGTGTCCGGTTCTGCGCGACATGCGGTTTGACCGTTGTCGTTGGGGATGGTGGTCTGATCCCGTCGATTTCATGTCCTGCTGGTCACCCGAATCGACCGGGAACTCAGTTCTGCAGTGCCTGTGGTACCCAAATTGGTGGCGTGCCTCCGACCTCGGCTCCACACGACGCTGGACGGAACCTTGGCATGCCAGCAGAAACGAGATCGGAGACCGTGGCTCCAAACTCTGCGGTGACTTGTCCAAACGGACACGCCAATGCACTCGGGGCAGCCTTCTGTAGGTCATGCGGAGCAACGATTGTCGCAACGCCCACTACTCCCGCTCCCCGTACCCCTCTTCCTCCTCCCGCACCTTCTCCACCACCGACGAATTCAGTGTGTGTGAATGGCCACCAGCAGATCGGCACTCCGATTGCGTGTGGCATCTGTGGAGCGCCAATGCGCGGCTCTGGGCCTTCGACAACCCCCACCAAGTTGACCGCTACCTGTGTGCGAGGACACATCATGGCGGTTACCGACGCAGAGTGCCCGCAGTGCAAGATGGCGCATGCTCCAGCTGAAGAAGGAGTCGTCGTGATCTTCAGAGAGGATTCATGATGGACACCACGAATCTCGGTGGTGTTCGTTCTCTCGTTCACTCCGCAGCGCAGTTCAATGGGAATCGCTGGAATATGGCTACACGCGCCTTCGCGACTCCGCAATCTGACCCATCGAAGCTGCCGGAGGCTTCAAACGTCAACGGATCAAACGAACCGCCCTCTCCACTGAGAAGGCATGTCGTCCAAGGAGGGAACAATGGACTTCTTCTGTGAATACGGACACGGGGGGAACGCTCAAGCGACCTTCTGCGCGATCTGCGGCGCTGCCGTGCACCCACGGTGTGCCTGCGGGGCCGTCGTGACCTCGGGAACGTACTGCACTTCGTGCGGCAGGCCACTCCTCGGGGGGATTGAGGTCGGAACGAATGCCTACCAAGGTGATCGTGGACCACTCGGGACTGAGCAGGGAGCAAACGCAAGACCTTCGCCCGCCAACACCCCAGCCTCTCCCAGAGGAGCATTGCCACGGCGCAACCGGCTGAAGGGTGGACTCATCGGGGCGTGCTTGGTCCTCGTTCTGGCAACAGGTGTTGGCATTGGAGTGGGGTTCGGCCATGGGACACCAGCGACTCCCAAAACAACATCGACATCGACATCGACATCGACCACCACGTCTTCCCCATCGCAGCACCCGGTTGGCAACCCACAGCAAGAAGCGAGGACGATCAATAACGTCATCCATACGAGCGCAAGCGACCGCGCGACGTCTACCCACGCAATTGGCCTCATCCAGAGTTGCTCCTCCACCGGCGTGCAGGCTGGGCTGAGTCAACTCCAAGGGTCAATCCAAAATCGCGAACAGCTCATCACTTCACTGCGCAGTGGCAACTTCTCAGACCTACCGAATGCATCAGGCGTCATCGCCCGCCTGACGAGCGCGCTCCAGACTTCAGTGAACGACGACCAGGACTTCGCGTCCTACGCCAACGACCTGTTGAATGGGAACACCTCGTGTGGCGGCCCTGATTCTGCGCTTTCTCAGGGAAGTGGTGCTGACAATACGACTGCGACGCAAGCGAAGCAGGCATTCGTCGATCTTTGGAACCCGATCGACTGCACAGTTCTCCACATCTGCGGCTTTCGGTTCCAAAGCACGGACCTGTGACACGGTCAAGGAAAGGCGCACGTCACGCACGCCGTGCGCCGCGAACCAACCGCCGTTGGCTCGCAGACTTTGTCGTTTGCGCGCTAGTCGCTGGGACCCTTCTCGCGATCACCGTGCAGGGTGGGGGACCCAAGACTGCGGACGTTGCCCATCCGTCATCGACCACCATCCCAGTCACCACAACCACAGCACCAGTTCTCTCACCGTTGAGTGCTGATGCTCTTGGACCGTCGATCTCTCAGAATGCGAACCTGACTGCTGCCGTCTTCGACCTCGCGACAAGTCACCTCTTCCTCCTTCATCCCGGCCTGAGGGAAGCGACGGCGTCGATCGTCAAAATGGATATCATGGCGACCTTCTTCGCTGAGGAACGAGCTGGACAATCGTTCGCTCCATCGCTGACCAGTGAGCTGCAGCCAATGGTTGAAGTTTCCAGCAATGATGCGGCAACCACGCTCTGGAACGCCGTAGGTGGAGCTTCAGCAATTGCCCGCTTCGACACCAACATCGGTATGAGGGAAACCACTCCGTCAACTTGTCTCGTCTGCAGTGGGTTCCCATGGCCTGGCTGGGGTCTCACCACCACGAGCGCACGAGATCAGGTGACACTCCTCCGGAATCTTTTGATTGACTCGGGGACGGTTACGCCCGAGCAACGGAACTTGGCCGAACAGCTCCTTGCGAACGTCATCCCTTCTGAGCGCTGGGGAATCTCAAGTGGCGTTCCATCCAATGTGACCGTCGAACTCAAGAACGGATGGGTCCCACTTCAAGACGGACGATGGCAGATCAACTCCATTGGGCATATTGAGGGCGATGGCAGGAACTACCTCATTGCGATCCTCTCGAGAGAGAATTCTTCGGAAGCGTCAGGTATTGACCTCGTAGACAACGTTGGGAGTGCGGTCTTCAAGGCATTAGCCCCGCGTTCAACTTGAAGAATCACGCAGGAGTTCTGAGGGATCACCGCAAGGTACAGATCCAAGGGAACATCATCTTGGTCTAGGAAGAACGACCCCCTTAGCGATAGCATTGACATGTGACTTGTTTCAATGGACATGACGTTTCAATCGGTGATGCCTTCTGCCAGGTATGCGGCGTTGCCGTCATTCAAGAGCCGGCTCACCCCCAATGGGGCGACGCGGTCATCGCCGCTCAAACCTTCGGGCTGGTCTGCGCGAACGGTCACCCTCTCGCAGCGGGACATACCTTCTGCGAAGTTTGTGGTCAACCTGCCCCTGATCTTCATTCCGGATTTATCCCACCGGCCGAGCCATCCCGACCAAAGTGGCTCTTCCCTGTGGTTGGTGGACTCATCGGTGCAATGGTCCTCGGAATGGTGGTCTTTCTCGTACTCCCAAGTTCGAGTTCAAGTGCTGCCACACGACCCATGACATTCCACTACGTCTATCCGGGAGAAACCTGCGCACAAACCGGGCCGGTGCACGATGGGACGCTGGTTGAAGTAACCAATACGGCGGGGCATCTCCTCACGACCGGCACCCTGACGACCGGAATCACGTCGTATTCAAACGGCTCGCCAAGTTGCTCCTACGTCGTGCACGTCCGCGTACCGGAAAATGTCGGGACCTACTACTTCCGGGCCGAAGGCGACCGCAACGCCTACCGCGTCTACCGGTCAACGATTGACACGACGCAGAATGGTTGGGCAATGGTCTCAACGGTCACGGTTGGTGTAGCAGTCGTCGCGTGGTCTGGGTCGGTCTGGAGTGCCTACTAGGTCTGGGGCCAGCTGCAAGATTTTTCCGTAGGGTCAAATCTGCACGCTTGACGGCCTGTCTCCAACGAGCAGAATCGAGCGAAGTACGGTTATGAATTCTGGTGAATTGAGGATTCACGCCCCCATGAGAAAGTGGGCAACTGCTCTTGTTCTCAATGTCGGACCATTCCTCTTCCTCATTCTCCCTGCAATCCTGATCAATCCCGCAGGATGGCATCCGTGGGGCTACTCAGCGAATAGTGCCCTGGTCGATCCGATCTACATCGATCTGACCGCCAGACTCGGCAACTTGATGGATCTCCATCTCCTCGGGAATATCTACGCAAACTTTCAATTTGAAGCGTTCACATACCCGCCGGGCGCCATTTTCCTCTTCTACCCCTTGCAATGGGTTTCCTACTGGATGGCGGTCGGTGCTTGGACCCTGTTGAGTTTGGTGTCGCTCCTCAGCATCGTCATGACTGTTCTCACAAAAACTCGACCAGGACTGGGATTCTGGCGTGTCCTCTGCATGGGAAGCTGGATCTCCGCGGGCATGATTGCACTCTCCCCAGCGGTCTACGAATGTTTCTCCCTTGGACAAACAGGTCTCCTACTCTTCGCCATAGTGACCGTCGATTACTGGTGGGTTGGACCTCGCTGGAAGGGGGTGCTGACCGGAATCGCTACCGCGTTCAAGATCTACCCAGTCGTGGTTGTTCTGTGGTGGTTGACGCAGCGGAATGCAAAGGCCGTAGTGCGAGCCGGACTCGCTACTGCTGCCATTACTTTCGCCAGCTTCCTCGTGTGGCCGACCAGTTTTCGGTCGTACGTTTCAACGATCCTCATTGGTGGCACTGAGATCAGTCACCTCGACGGGGGACTCAAGGTCCGCGCCAACTCCAGCATCATCTCCCCATTGCTCAAGCCACCGCTCACGAACACCCCGGTTCCGGACTGGCTCCAGATTTTGGTGATCGTCCTCGGGATTGCGGTGGGGCTTTGGGTCGCGAATCGGCTCAAACAGAGTCGTCCAATGACTGCGTACTTCATGCTGTCCCTCACTACGGTGTCATGTTCGTTCGTCACATGGGACCACTACCTAGCGTTCATGGTCTTGCTGCCACTCGCCAATGCTGAGCACCGGGAACGATGGGTCCAATGGAGCATGATCGGAATTTCGCTCCTCTCGCTCGTTCCGTATTGGAGGTTTCGATACGTGGGTGGGCACTCACTCTCCGCAGCGTCGGAGCGATTCATCGGCTCGTACGGCGTTTGGGGGACGTCGTTGCTCTTCTGCATCCTGTGCCTGGTGCTCAGCCTGCAGGTCGCTCCGTCGTCGCCTCAACTCGGCGACTCCACCGCCACTCGCTCATAAACAATCAGCGATCCGGCAGGGTTCAAGGCGTGGAAATTCTGGGCGAGGTAGAACGTCAATTCCGAATTCCACGGCAGGAACGGCGTCGATGGCGATTCGAGCACCAGGTAGTCAGACCGCTTGAGGATTGTCATCCACTGTCGTGCAAGCACTGCTGCTCCTCGAGAACCATTTCCTGCTGCGAGTTGCATACCCGAGGGATCAACCACCACGGGACACCGTGGAGACGTCGACACCAGATTTCCTTCGATTGAGTAGTAGGTCACATCGAAGGTGACGCAGGACGAATGTGGGATAGAACCCACAGCATCGGGCAGTGGAACGTTGAAGGAACTTGGCGTAGACCGGTACGCGCCATCCCAATTGACGTAGAGCGTTCCAGCGAAGAGCACGAGAAGGATCATTGCGCTGGCCTTGGAAAGGGAGAGCAAACGAGCAGAAGGGCTGAATCTTTGCCGAAGCCTCGAGCACGCGTCGAAGAAGCCTCCGAGCGACGAAACGGTGACTACGACGCAGTAGGGAAGCGCGATTGTGGCGTAGTAGGGGAAGAACTCTGGAACGACAAGGACGAATCCCACCGAAGCGAGTGCCGCTGACAGGATGAGGTTCTCCAAGAAGGTCTTCTCTCGACGAAGGAGGAGGCCAATGCCGAGTGCGAGGAGTACTTCGAACGAGACGATGGCGAGAGATCGAACCGAAGGTTCCAACGATGGTGCGTTCGCACCAAAGAGGTACTCGACGCGAGTCCAAAATGTCACCTCCCATCCAGAGCTGGCGCCCCTTCGCACCTGCGCCTCCATGGTCTGCTGGATGAACTGGGTTGGAGAGCAGAGGAGGAACGGTGTGACGAGCACGACGAAGGTTGTGGCGATTGCGCCGAGGTAGAGGAAGATTCTTCTTCCTACTTTCGGTACGAGGAGGGGAAGGGAAGCGCCAATCGGGATGACCGCCCAATACTTGACGGTCATTGCAACCCCAAAGAGAATCCCGGCCAGGACGAGATGCTTCCGGGTCAACAGGACGGCACTCTTGCTCGATCCGAGGACCAGAAATGCTGACAGACAGATGAAGGTGAGAAGGGGTTCAAGTTTGACCGAGTCGGACACGAAAACGGTAACGGGGAGTAGCGCAAAGACTAAGGAGGCAACAGCCGAGAGGAGCCTTCCTCTTCGACGCGCGAGTAGCCCTACGAGAGCGACGTTGCCGCCATTGATGCAGCAGAGGAGAACTCTGGCGACGAGCAGTACCGAGGGGGTCCCGCCAAGAATTCCAAACGGGGTGGCGACCATCAAGAAGTAGAGGATTCCTGGAGGCTGAACGAATACGAACTTCTGATATGGGAGTGCCCCATGCGCCATATGGATTGCGGCGCCAACATAGACCCCGGTGTCGTAGTTCGAAGGAGATGCTGAGACCCGAAGTTCGAGCAGGTAGACAACCGCCGCGATCACACCCAGCCAGCAAGCTGGTTCACGCAGAACTTTGCAGAGTCTCAAGTACTTGGTCGGCATTTCACAACCATCGAACCTGATTTGGAGGCGAGTGGCAACGCCAACGGCACGACGCGTCGCCTTGACTCCTGGGACACCACTATTCCTTCGCCAGAGAATCTGAAGGGTGGAGCCATCGCACGGCGATGGTAGTTCTCCTCGGAGTCTGGCTGAGTTCAGGGTCACCAAAGCAGTTTGGGTGACTCGCCGCTAGACCATCTCGGAGGTCCTTGATCTTCATTTTCCCTCTTGCAATCTTCTGACTCCAACCATTGAGCGGGAAAGAGTGGGCGCGAAGAACTGTGCCAAATCGGTCTGATGAAGACTGCCGTTGCATCGTAATCCCACTCACCAGTCTTACCGACGAGAACACGCTGAGGCATGAGATTCGCCGTGGTCTGCCATAAACGAACGAATGTGTTCTGGGAATGATCGCTGCAGTCACTTGCAAGTTGTGATAGCACCTGTTCAAGAAAAGAGGGAATATGAGCGAACAATCCATTCCAAATAGTTCTTGGGCAACTCCATCGGTGGGTCTCGCGACTGGCACGTATACCAAGGTGACGAGCGTGATCATCTATTCACTGAGTCAGCGGAACCGGGTGACCGGCAATTTGGCAACCCACGAAGCTGCATTCAAGTCGGCACAGACGCATTCTTCAATACTCGGATGGTGGAGCATCTTTGGTGTTTTTAGGACACCCGAGGCGTTGGCTCGCAACACAAAGACGATCCGGCAGATTCGTGAGATCTTCGCCTCAGGGGCGCCAAAAGCTGCTTGGCTGAGAGATCCTTCGGGCCGCTTTGACGAACGTTACTGGGATGGAACCCGCTGGACGGAGCAAGTACGTTCAGCCATGGCTGATGCTCCTCCCCCGCCTCCGCCGCCCGAAGTCCAGTGAGGTATCAACGGGTGTTCCTATTGAGGTAGTCCACGAAGAGATCGCAGTCTGTACTGGCGATGCATTTGTAGCGCCATGACGAAGGGGGAATCAATGAATGACAACACTGGCATGAAATGGAGTTACGTCATCATGGCGTTATGGGTCTTGGGCATTGGTGCCCTTGGACTCCCGTGGGTGACTGTATCGGCTCCCGATGCTTTCAACTACCACGCCTCACTGATTGGTTTTAACGCCGGAGATGGCCAGCTATTCCTCGGTGTCATGATTTTCTGTGCCGTGATTGGACTCTTTGGATTCATCTTTACGAGCCTTGCTCTGTGGTGGATTGAGTTCGCTGGCGCACTCCTAGCGGCTGGTCTGGCCCTTTACGATATCTACAACTACTCGCTCGGCCCATCGCACTCCTCAACGGTTGAGGGTTACGCGGCTACACTAAGTCCGGGGGTCGGCATTCTGATGTGCGGTGCATTTGCGCTCGTACTCGTCGGTGCGTCATTCACGAATGCGATGAGTCGGTTGCGATATCCCGAAGAAGGTTTGTCTGCATCAGGATCATGGCGGAGGAATGCTCGGGCTAACCGTCCTCACGACATCTCGCGCTCTAGCGGTGGCAATACACCGCCATTCAGCGGTGTGACATCAGCTTCTTCCTCCATGACATCACCTGCACAAGCAGCCAATCCGCAGCACACCACCCAATCTGAGCAATTTGTTGCGATCCTTTCAGACTCCGCAACCACCCCTTCGCCTCAAATGGCCCCGCCCCGCCCGACCCAGCCTCCTGCACCCTCGGTTGCACCCGCACCTCCTGGCACACCCCCAAGTTGGTTGCCTGATCCGATTGGTCGATTTGAACATCGGTATTGGGACGGTGGGAAATGGACCGAGCACGTCTCCAATCAGGGCGTGATGTCTGTTGATTTCCTGAGATAGTTAGCGGAGAAACGAAGTTGGAGGACGGCGCCGTCGAAACCACAACCTTCGCTGACTCCCAAGGCATCGAGTCACCTCCAAGGACGAGCCAAGGAGAACGACGATGTTCACGTCAAGCAACTCCCGAAGTTGCGTCAAGGATCACCCGAAACTGTGTAAGGCATCAGGCGAAGTGGAAATGTCCAACTTCACCCGAACCTTCACACAACACTGAGAGCCGACGGTGGGATTCGAACCCACGACCTGACGATTACAAATCGCCTGCTCTGGCCAACTGAGCTACATCGGCGTAGCGCTCAATCCTACCGAGCCATCCAATGATGCCTCTCGGGGGGAATGGATGTCGAACCAACCTGTGGTTCAGGACGTCCGGATGAGTCGAAGGTACGACGGCCTGGCCTTGCGGAGCGACCGACGCTCGCCGCGCTCGTTGATCAAGGTGATCGAACCTTGGGTCCAGACCCGCTTCGATGCAGCATGTCCACTCGTCGTGAGGAGCGCTGCGCACTCAAGGGCCGCGCTCATCGCCACGTAGAGGTTCTCTGCGGTGAGCGGAAAGTTTCGCTTCGCAGTGCCGTCTCGCGCTTCAACCGTCCACTCCATACCTTCAGGAGATCAGTTCGGTGTCACATTCCCCTCTAGGCGCCAGACTCTTCGGTTGCGTTGCGTGGGGAGACCGGGCAGGCTAGGGAAATGGCAAAACGAACCGGCGGCCTGCAATCACTCGTCAAAATCCCGCCTGAGCTCCGTCGTGCAGTACGCGGCGGATCCATCGGTCTCGCCATGTTCGTTGTGGGCATCGTGATCTTCGCAGGGCTCCCATCGAGTGCCTACCACCCAACAACAACAACGACGACCACGACCACGACCATCCCGGTCATCAACCGGGCGAGCTACCGGGTGCAGGTCTACAACGGCACGGCCGTCAACGGAGCGGCTGGAGCGACCACGAACAAACTCCGGCTCGCTGGCTGGGCCACCATGCCGGCCGTCACCTCGAACACCACGGTCGTCAGTTCCATCGTCGCCTACGCCCCCGGCGACCTGGCGGCGGCTGTCCTGTGCGCGCAAGATCTCGGTCTCCCTGCGTCGAGCGTCAAGCGGCTCACCATCTCGACCGCGAATCCTCTCCCCGCCACTGGCACCAACATCGTGGTGATCATCGGGCCAGATCTCGCTGGTTAGCCGAGCGTCGACAGCGAATCGGACCGGCTGATCGCCGCTTCGAGCACTTCTCGCGCCATCGGACGCAGCTCATCGATGGGGCGATTGCGATGGCGCCGAATCCCAAGGTCGCTTTGGGCCACCGCGTCCGTGCCGAATGCAGCAGCCACATCCAGGAGGAGCCCCATCTCCACTCGGTAGCCCACGTCGAAACCAACGTGCTCGAACGTCGTGCGGGCTGCCGCAGTCTCCCCGGCGAGGGGTTGCAACAAGAAGGCGAGTTCGGGGAACAACAGGTCGAGGATGGGTCGGGCGACGAGCTCGGTGACCCGTCCGCCGCCAGTCACCGAACCGCCGAGGGGTCGCTCGTAGTAGCCCTTGACCAATTTGATCGCTGGATCGCTGAACAACGGGCCGAGGAGGGAGGTGATGAACCGTTCGTGGGTGTTCTCCACATCGCCGTCTAAGAAGACGATGAAGTCTCCGGTCGCCGCAGCGAGACCAGCAGCCATTGCCTGGCCCTTTCCGCCTGCACCAACGGGGAGTCGGAGCACGGTGGCGCCCGATGCGCCAGCGAGCGCTGCAGTGTCATCGGTCGAACCATCGTCGACCACGAGGATCTCGTCGACCAGCCCACTCCCACCGGCACTGGCCACATGGGGCACGGCGACCGCGTCGACCACGGCGGCGATCGTGGACGCTTCGTTGCGAGCCGGAATCACCACCGAGACGGTGTGGTCACCTTTGACACCGAGGACCTCGCTGGTTGAAAACGCATCGAGGTCGAAGGTTCGTTCGGCGCTCATCGCTCCGTGTGCACCGGCGTTCATGGAAACCACGCATCTGTTCTAACCGGTCTCGGGGCCGCGTGTTGCGACCGATTTGCAGTTGGGTCTGAAACCGGCCACAATCGATGCATCATCCAGAGCGACTGAGGGACGGGCCCTTTGACGTCGCGGCAACCACCCTTGGGGATCGGTGCCAACGCCCGAACGATGAGGAGACAATCGTGGAATCAAGAATTTCGCTTCGCTGTCGGGAATGCGGGCGCCTCTTTGAGCCAATCGCCCTCCACGTCTGCGACTTCTGCTTCGGTCCACTCGAGGTGGCTTACGACTACGACGCCATCTCTGAAACGATCTCTCGCTCCTCCATCGAAGCGGGCCCGCGGTCGATGTGGCGCTACCACGAGCTCCTTCCCGTTGGCAATGGCGAAGCCATCACCTTGGGAGCCGGGTTCACGCCCCTCGTGAAAGCCGACCGCCTCGGCGCGGTGCTCGGATTGAAGAACCTGTGGGTGAAGAACGACACCGCGAATCCAACCGGTTCGTTCAAGGACCGCGTGGTCTCCGTGGCCCTCACCAAGGCCCGCCAACTCGGGTTCACCGTGGCGGCGTGTGCGTCGACGGGCAACTTGGCCAACTCAGTCGCTGCCCACGCCGCACGAGCCGGCATGGACTCCATCGTCCTCATTCCCTCCAACTTGGAGGCGGCCAAGATCATGATGACCGCGGTCTACGGCGGCACGGTGGTGGCCGTCGAGGGCACCTACGACGACGTCAACCGCCTCTGCGCCGAGTTGACCAGCGAGCACCCCTCCTGGGCCTTCGTGAACGTCAACGTCCGCTCCTACTACGCCGAAGGTTCAAAGACCCTCGCCTTCGAAACCGCCGAGCAACTCGGTTGGCAAGCTCCTGACCACGTCGTCGTTCCGATTGCCTCAGGGTCCCAGCTGACGAAGATCAAGAAGGGCTTCGACGAACTCGTCAAGGTTGGCCTCATCGACTCCGCCGACGTTCGGATTTCTGGGGCGCAAGCGGCAGGGTGCTCACCGGTAGCCACGGCATTTGCCGAGGGGACCGACGACATCCGACCCGTGAAGCCCGACACCATTGCCAAGTCCCTCGCCATTGGTAACCCTGCCGACGGCTACTACGCCTTGAAGGTCATTGAACAGAGCGGTGGGGGTTGCGCTGCGGTGACCGATGCCGAGATCTTGGACGGCATCTCGCTGCTGGCGCGGACGGAGGGCATCTTCGCCGAAACGGCTGGTGGGGTGACCATTGCCAGTTTGAAGAAGCTCGTCGAGAACGGCACGATCATCCCCGATGAGCGGGTCGTCGTCATGGTGACCGGCCACGGTCTGAAAACCGTGGAAGCCCTCTCGGGCACCGTTGGCCCGACCGTCACCATCAAGCCCACGCTCGCTGCGTTCGACGAGGCCCTCGCCGGTCGTAGCCTGAGTCCGAACCAGGAGATTTCATGACCACCACCATCCGCATCCCTACCCAGCTCCGCCAGTTAACCGACGGCGTTGGAGAAGTCTCCGTTGAGGCAGCAACCGTGGGCGAAGCCCTCCGTGGCCTCGACGCCACGTTCCCCGGATTCGGTGAGCGACTCTTCGATGAGGACGGCAAACTCCGTCGCTTCGTCAACGTCTTCCTCGCCGACGAAGACGTCCGGTTCCTCTCGGGTCTCGACACTGAGCTCGTTGCCGGACAGACGATCTCCATCGTTCCCGCCGTCGCTGGTGGTTGCGCCTGATTCTCAAGCGTTCTCCTCGCTGCTCCAGCGAGGTCGAGGGGCAGAGTTAGCACTCTGCCTGCTCGAGTGCTAACGGTTGGTAGACTGCGTGGTAGCAGCGCGGGAGTCCCCGCGTCGATACAACACCGACTGAAGAGAGGGAGCGATGGCGAAGCTCATTGCATTCGATGAAGAGGCTCGTAGGGGTCTCGAGCGAGGAATGAACAAGCTGGCTGACGCAGTGCGCGTCACCCTTGGGCCAAAGGGCCGCAACGTAGTGCTCGACAAGAAGTGGGGCGCCCCGACGATCACCAACGACGGTGTCTCCATCGCCAAGGAGATCGACCTCGAAGACCCCTTCGAGAAGATCGGCGCAGAGCTCGTCAAAGAAGTTGCCAAGAAGACCGACGACGTTGCTGGTGACGGCACCACGACGGCCACCGTGCTCGCTTGGGCGCTCGTGCGTGAGGGCCTGAAGAACGTGGCTGCTGGCGCCAACCCGATGTCGCTCAAGAAGGGCATCGAGGCAGCCGTTATTGCAGCGACCCAGTCGCTGCACGACTTGGCCGTGGCCGCCGACACCAAAGAGCAGATCGCCCAGGTTGCCTCCATCTCGGCTGCCGACAGCGAGATTGGCGCCCTGATCGCCGACGCCATCGACAAGGTGGGCAAGGACGGTGTCATCACCGTTGAGGAGTCCAACACCTTCGGCATGGACATGGACCTCGTTGAAGGAATGCGCTTCGACAAGGGCTACATCTCCCCCTACTTCGCCACCGACACCGAGCGCATGGAGGCCTCCCTCGAGGACCCTTACATCCTCCTCGTCGGCGGGAAGATCACCGCAGTGCGTGACCTCGTGCCGGTGCTCGAGAAGGTCATGCAGACCGGCAAGGCCCTCGTGATCATCGCTGAGGACCTGGAAGGCGAAGCCCTCGCCACCCTGGTCGTCAACAAGATCCGTGGCACCTTCCGCTCCGTTGCCGTCAAGGCACCGGGCTTCGGTGAGCGCCGCAAGGCCATGCTCCAAGACATCGCGATTTTGACCGGTGGAACCGTCATCACCGAAGAAGTCGGCTTGAAGCTCGAGAACGCTGGGCTCGAACTCCTCGGCACCGCCCGCAAGGTCGTCGTGACCAAGGACGAGACGACCATCGTCGAAGGTGCTGGTGACGAGAACGACATCAAGGGCCGCATCAGCCAGCTGAAGGCTGAGATCGACAACACCGACTCCGACTACGACCGTGAGAAGCTCCAAGAGCGCCTCGCCAAGCTGTCCGGTGGCGTTGCGGTCATCAAGGTTGGCGCCGCCACTGAGGTGGAGCTCAAGGAGAAGAAGCACCGCATCGAAGACGCGGTCTCGACGACCAAGGCTGCCATTGAAGAAGGCGTCGTCCCCGGTGGTGGCGTGGCCCTGCTGCGCAGCCAGAAGGCGATCCTCGAGGCCCAAGCCAAGCTCTCCGGTGACGAAGCCACCGGTGCTGGCATCGTGGCCCGTGCCGTCGAAGAGCCGCTCAAGCAGATCTCGGTCAACGCTGGACTCGAGGGCGGCGTCGTCGTTGAGCGAGTGCGCAACCTCGCCAACCCGACCGAAGGCCTGAACGCTGCAACTGGCGTCTACGAGGACCTCATCGTGGCTGGTGTCATCGACGCTGCCAAGGTGACCCGTTCCGCCCTGCAGAACGCTGCGTCGATCGCTGCACTGTTCCTCACCACCGAGGCCGTCATCGTCGACAAGCCCGAAGAGAGCCACGGCCACGGCGGCGGCATGGGGATGGACGACTTCTAAGTCGGTCCACCGCACCACCGATGAGAAGAAGGGGCGCCAGTGGCGCCCCTTCTTCGCGTGGGTATGGCGACGTCCCCGAGGGCAGCAGCAGCCTGGCGATTCGTTTCCTATTCGGCGAGTTCCTCGAGGGCGAGCTCCACAGAGGATTCCTCCGGTGAGTGATCATTCGGACCGCCCCGCTTCGTGTTCCCGGGCAGGAACAGCGTCGGGAGAATCGCTGCGGTCGACAGCGCCACCACCCACCAGAAGGTCATCCCGAAGCCGTGACTCAACTGGTTGGCTGCTTGGACCGAGAGCTCGTGGGCTCGTGTCGCGTCATGGGCGAGTTCGGCTTCTTTGATCTGGCGCTGGAGGGGGACCACCTTCTCGAACTCCCGCTGGAGGAGCACCGCGAATGCCGCCGTGGCAACCGATCCCCCAATTTGGCGGAGGATCGACGTGGTCGTCGTGGCTCTCGGCACATCGCCGTGACTGAGCCCGCGGTAGCTCGCTGCGGTGAGCGGCATCATGGCGAGTCCCATTCCAATACCGCGGACGTAGAGCGAGATCGCCAAAATCCACAAGGGAATCGTCGGGGTCACCTGGGTGTAGGCGAGGGTGCCGAGCACGATGATCGCCGATCCAATCGGCACCACGGCTCGAGCGCCGACCTTGTCCGAGCGGTTCCCCGCCCAGCGCATGACGGTGATGGCACCGAGACCCTGTGGCGCCATCATGAGACCAGCCACGAGGGCCGATTGCCCACGGAGTACTTGGTAGTAGAAGGGCAAGAGGAAGAGCGCACCGTAGAGCGCACCACCCATGAGGAAGATGCAGATGCTGGCGATCGAGAAGGTCCGGTGGCGGAAGAGTCGGAGATCGAGCAGCGGAACCGATGCTCGAAGGGCCCATCCGCAGAAGATGACGATGAGCGCCAGTCCAGCTGCGAGGAGCACCCAGACCTTGGTGGTGGCGAAGGTCTGTCCGTTGACCCCCACTTCAGAGAGGCCGTAGACGAGCGCGGCGAGTCCTGGGGAGAGGAGTGCGAAACCAACGACGTCGAGCTTGTGCGCAGCGTTGTGCTCCCCTCGGGGGAGGACCTTGTAGGCCAAGATGAGCGCCACGATGCCGATCGGCACGTTCACCCAGAACACGAGGCGCCAGGTCGTGACGGTGACGATGAGTCCACCGAGGACCGGACCAAGGATTGGTCCGAGGACCGTGGGCACCCCAACCACACCCATGACCCGACCCATGCGCTCGGGTCCTGCCGCTCTGGCCAGGATCGTCTGACCAATGGGCATGATCATGCCGCCGCCGAGACCTTGGAGAATGCGGAATCCAATGAGCGCAGCGGCCGACCAGGCGAAACCACAGAGGGCAGAGCCAATGGTGAAGCACCCAATCGCGAACAAGAAGGCGTTCCGGGCCCCGAATCGGTCGACCACCCACCCCGTCAACGGGATCACGATGGCGAGCGCCAAGAGGTATCCGGTCGTCACCCACTGAATCGTCGACAAGCTGACGTGGAAGTCCTTGCGCAGCGAGTCGAGGGCCACGACCACGATGGTCGTGTCGAGGATCGACATCATGGTGCCGAGGACGACAACCGTTGCTTGGTTGCGCAGTTCGCGGCCGAGCGGTTCGTGGGTGGAGGCCATGCATCGACGCTACCGGTGCTCGGTCACCGGCGGCCACTTCTGAGGGATGGCGAAGGGGTCGTGCCTACACTGAAGACATGTCAACTGCTGCTGCTCACCACGATGCGCTCGAGCCAACGATCGGCCAGGCCGTCCTCCACCTCTTCTGCAAGCCAGAAGGGCCGGTTGACCTCCGCAAGATCGCAACCGCTGAGCGAGCCCAGATCAAGGTTGGCAACCAGGTCGTCGCCGCCTCAATCCTCGGCCACAAGGCCGACTGCTGCTTCATGGTGACGGGCAAGGACCTCTGGCAACTCCGAAAGTTCCAAACTGCCATTCAGGCAGCTGGGCTGTGCGTCGTTGACTCCTACGTCTCCCTCACCGAAATCTCTGAGTACGCCAAGGGCGTGCCCGAACAAATGCTCCAAGCTCGCCTCTACCCGCAGCTTCCTCCTCAAGGGATGGCCGCCTTCTGCTTCTATCCCATGTCGAAGCGCCGCGACGCGGTGCACAACTGGTTCGCGCTCCCCTTTGAGCAGCGCAAGGCCCTCATGATGGGTCACGGCAAGTCAGGCCGAGAGTTCCACGGCCGTGTCCTCCAAGTGGTGACCGGTTCCACCGGACTTGATGACTGGGAGTGGGGCGTCACCTTGTTCGGCGTGCACCCCGACGACATCAAAGAGTGCGTCTACACGATGCGCTTCGACGAAGCGTCCACCCTCTACGCCGAGTTCGGGCCCTTCTACTTCGGCATGGTCGGCACACTGGCCGACGTCGTTCCCCACTGACGAGTCCGCACCACCACGACGCAGTAGGTTCACCTTGGAGGGACCATGGCAGATCTCAGAGTGAAGTTGACGTTTCCTGAAGAGCTCGTTCGCCGACCGGTGTTGGCCGATCTCGTCCGCCAATTCGCCGTGATCCCGAACATTCGCCGAGCAGCAGTGGAGGAGCACTCCGGCTGGTTGATCTGTGAGCTCTCGGGCACCACGGAGAACCTCGACGAGGCCCAAGCGTGGCTCATCGCACAGGGGATCCACGTCGATCCCCTCGGAGACGTGCTCGAGAGTTAGACCTTCACTGCGGCTGGGACCACCCGGCCGTTGAGATTCCACGGGGCTCGTAGAAGAGGCACCCCTCAGGGCAGGAGAACGGCACCTGGGTCGCCGCGTCGAGTTTGCACCGCTCGACCTTGTCGCCACTGGTCGTCGACACCATCACGTAGTGCCGACAGTCTTCGTTCACCGCCATAGGGACATTCTGCCTGAGGAATGCTCGACGCGCTCCCGTCGGAGGGGAGCATTTGAACACTAGGTTGATGCCGTGGAACGCGACGTGCCTCTGAAGATGCTGCTGCGGTGGGCCGAGAGCTTGTCCGGCATTGCCCGAACCGGTCTCGGCTTCACCCAGAGCCAGTACGAGCGTGAGCGCTTCGAAGAGGTCCTGAAGATCGCCGCCGACATCAAGGTGCACGCAGACCACGGCGTTGACGACGAGCACGAGTCCCGTGGGGTCGTGACCGAGTGGCTCTCCCAAGTTGGTCGTGGCGTTCCCGGATACGTCACCCCGAAGGTGGCCGTCGGTGCTGCCGTCATCAACGACGACGGTGAGCTCCTCCTCATGCAGCGCGCCGATTCAGGGTTCTGGCTCTACCCAACGGGGTGGTGCGACCCTGGCTACTCCGCAGCGGAAGTCGTCGTGAAGGAAGTCGAAGAGGAGATTGGCTACACCATTGAGCCGATTCGCCTCATCGCCGTCCTCGACGGCGCCCGGATGGGGATGACCCGGATTCCTCTCTACTCCCTGCTCTTCCTCTGCCGGGTCACCGGTGGGGAGATGAACCTCCACCCGCTCGAGGCCAGTGCTGCCGGGTGGTTCACCCCCGACAACCTCCCTCGACCCCTCATTGGCTACGAGCGCTGGGGTGAGCATGTCTTCGCCATTGCTCGCGGCGAACACCGAGACGTCCTCTACGACCAGATCCGTGATCCGATCTGGCGAGGTGATGAGTAGCCGTGAGTTGGCCCGATCTCACCATTGAGACTGCCGATGTCGCCACCGACGATCTGCTCGTGGCCATCAACCACCTGATTCCGCAGTTGTCGAGCTCCTTCGAGGGACTCGATCACGAGGGGCTGGCGACGATCATCGATGATCCAGCCACGTCGCTCCTCATCGCGAGGAGCCCAGAGCTCGGCGTGGTGGGAACGCTCACGCTCGCCCTCTTCACGCTGCCAACCGGCGTTCGGGCCTGGATTGAAGACGTGGTCGTCGACGAGTCGGCTCGGGGAATGGGGGCGGCCAAGGCCCTGGTTCAGCGAGCACTCGAACTCGCGCACGGTGCCGGAGCGACGACAGTTGATCTCACGTCACGTCCCAGCCGAGTGGCAGCGAACCAGCTCTACCTCGCAATGGGGTTTGAAGCGCGCGAGACGAACGTCTTTCGATTCTCCTTAGAGGGCTGAGGAGGCACCGAAGTAATGACGGCACACCTCTCTCGTATGCTCTGCGCATGGAGTTCACCGCTGCAATCACGCAAGAAGGCAACCTGTTTGTCGCCCGCTGTCTCGAGGTCGAGGTGACGAGTCAGGGTGAATCGACCGGCGACGCCCTCGAGAACCTGAAAGAAGCCCTCGGCCTCTACTTTGAGGACCACGAAGAGCCTGCTGTTCTGGCTCATCCAACCGTCACCACCTTCCAACTCTCTGCGTGAGCCCGCAGTTACCAGTTGTCAGTGGAGTGGAAGTCATCAAGGCTCTCTTGACAGCAGATTTTGCGGAAGTCAGCCAACGTGGCAGTCATGTGAAGCTTCGAAAGGGAGAGTTGACGGTCATCGTTCCTCGGCACAGGGAACTGGCGCCAGGAACTCTCCGGTCGATCATCCGACAGTCAGGCATGGCCGTTGACGACTTCTTGAGTCTTCTGTAGCCCGCTCAGATCTCAGTAACCTCGTTACTACTTTGGTGCATGTTCCGAACATGTATCGCTTCCCATTGGCTCATTCGCACTTATGGTGCGGTCAAGTCATTGAGCATCACTTTCAAGAACGGGCGATAGACCAATGTCTACCGATTTTCTCTAGAGCCATGACCAGCACCTTGCGATCGATCCACCCAGGAGAGGTCCTACTCAGTGATTTTCTCGGGCCGCTTGGCGTCACGCAGCACCACGTTGCCGTCTCAATCGGCGTTCCGCCGCGTCGGATCAATGAGATCGTTCACGGGAAGCGTCGGATCACCGCTGACACGGCGCTCCGCCTCTCGAAGTACTTCGGGACGAGCGAGCGCTTCTGGATCAACCTCCAAGCGCGCTACGACCTGGAAATTGAGAAGGATCAGCTTGGTCCGGTCCTTAACGCCATCACCCCACTCACGGTGGCGTAGCGGGCATCTGGTCAACATTCGGGCGGGGTGGAGGCTCCCGTCAACGAATGACCAGGAGATCTCAAGGGGCCGGCCACGATGAACTACCGCTCGTAGTGGAAGCGTGCTTGGAGCACGACGAGGTCCTCACCGTCAACGAGGTAGACCAGCCGGTGCTCTTCATCAATTCGTCGAGACCAGCATCCCGCCAAGATGTGTCGGAGCGGTTCAGGTTTCCCAATGCTTTCGAAGGGCTCCCTCAGCGATGCTTCAATCAATCGATTGATCCGTTTCGGCATTGCTCAGTCCTTCGCGCACCAGTACTGGTAGTCCTCCCAGCCGTGAGGAGTGAAGACCAGCCTCACTGCTCGAGTTCGTGGTGCGCTCGCTCGCCAGTTTGGGCCTGGTGGAGACTTTCGACCAACCGAGCGGCATTGGCGGGAACTCGGAGGAGCCACGCGGTCTCGGTGAGGGCGTCGTAATCCGCACGGGACATCAGCACCGCATCGCCTCGACGCGAGGTGATCTCGATGGGCTGCCGATCGTCGTTCACCTGTTCGATCAGCGGGAAGAGGTTCTTCCTCGCTTCGCTGGCGGTGATGGACATGGGATCTCCTCAGTGGTACGAAAACTTGTACCGCTATATTCCGCAGACGTCTGCTGCGTCAATGGGTGCCACTCCAGCGTCTCGAACGAGACCACCTGCGACGATCGCCCTGTTCCCGGTTCTTGGAAGAGGTCGATCCCACTCCAGGGGTTGCTGATTTCGAAGGTCCGCAGAGCGGTGACACCTCTGGTGACCCCAAGGATCAGCTGACGACCGCACTCTTCTGATCCGACACCGGGCTCAGGCCCGCAGCATTTCGCGCTCGCACGATGACGAAGGAGGTCCCCTTCTTCTGAGCCTTCAGCCGCACTGTCGTCGTCACGGTGGTCACAGGAATGAGCGACTCGCCGCCCGATCGTCGGAGCACTGAACTAAAATTTCCCCTTTCTGAGGTGCGCAGCACCGCGATGAAAGGGACTCGATGACCAAGCCATTCACCCACGTCGACGGAACCACCGTGGTTGGCGGACTCCTCGGTGGCATCACGGTCGCCGATGGACCAACCGACGAGCAGCTGGCGGTCCTCCAGGCCGTTGGCAGCCACTACCTCGGGTGCGACGATTTGGACCTCTCTAAGGTTGCACCGCTCGGGCCGGCGGACATCGCCGACGTGTTGCGCGACCACCACGACGCTCGCCGCTTCCACCAACTCCACGTCGCCCTCGAGGCGGCACGCCACCCTCAGGCACCGGCGCAGGTGGACGCCGTCGAGCGCTACGCCGACGCCCTCGGCGTGTCGGGTGCGGATCTCCAGCTCTTCCGTTCGCTCATCGATGAAGGTCTCGATGGCGCAGCACGGGACTACCGCCGCTTCGTTCAAGGTGAGACGCCGCTTCGCGCCGAACCGACGCTCGTTCGCGAAGGCCAAGACCTGACCGCTCCGGAACCCGAATTGGTCGAGCGCCTCCACGCTTTCGCCGACCTCGACGAGGACTCGCTCGGCCGAGCATTCCTCCGCTTCTACGAGCGCACCGGTCTCAACCTCCCTGGGAACGACCCCGCGCTCATGAACCACTTCTACGTCGCCCACGACATGACCCACGTGATCGCTGGCATTGGCACCTCTGCACCCAGTGAGATTTCCCTCAGTGGGTTCATGCTGGCGATGGAGGACAACGACATCAACTTCTCCGCGCTGTTGTCGTCGCTCATCATCCACGAGGCCGGCTTCGGTCAACCAACCTCCATCAAGGCTGCAGAAACCGAGACCCTGACGCGACCGGGTGCTCCCGAGCTCCTCGGGCGCGAGATGGCTCGTGGGGCGAAGTGCACAGCAGACTTCTCACTGGTTGACCACTTCGCGCTCGCTCCACTTCCCCTCGCCGAAGTTCGGGCGAAGTTCGGTGTCGTCGCCCCTGACAATCCCGAGGATGGCTTCCACATCTGGTAGCGAGATGGTGACCGAGGTGCAACGAAGGACAGCGATACGCAGCAGTCGGGCAGACTGACGTCATGGAGTGCACACCGCAGATCATCGTCATCTCGGGCCTTCCCGGAGTTGGGAAAAGCACCTCGGTCGCCATCTCGCTGCCACCTTGGTGCCTGGTGCCCACGTCGATGCCCTCCACGCCCGGGCAGCCAAGCTCGACGAGCTCGGCGAGGTCCACGGACCGGTCGAAGACGTGCAGTACGCGGTGGCCGTGACAGCGAGAACCCCCGACAACACTCCCGTCGAGTTCTTCTTCGCCAAGTAAGTTCCCGAGTCGGAGGTCACCCCATGTTGCTGATGAAGCCCAACTGCGAGTGCTGCGACCGCGATCTCGATCCCTCAGGGGCGGACGCTCGCATCTGTTCGTTCGAGTGCACGTGGTGCGCCGACTGTGCTGGACACCTCGGTGGTGCCTGTCCAAACTGTGGTGGCGAGCTCGTCGCTCGACCCGCACGAGCGCTCGAACTCCTCGAGGCGTTCCCCGCGTCACTGGAACGGACGTCGGCCAAGCACCTCTGCGCGCCGACCTGAGGTTCAGCTGGCGTCGAGCGTCGACCGCAGTTCCTCAGCGAAGCCCTCTCCGAGGGCGTCGCCCATCATGACGGCGAGCCGATGCAGCGGGAACGATCCGAGCATCATGACGGTGTCGGGATCATCGAGGAGGAACGAGAGGTTTCCCCCTGGCGCGTTTCGCAGCCCCTCGGTGAGGAGAACGCGCCCTGTTGGGTGCGCCAGCCACTCGGCCATGGTGCTCGTTGCGTCGAGCGCGAAGACCGGAGCGTCTCCCTCAATGGTGACCGTCGCCTCGGCTCGCAGATCCCGGGATGACGCCCCGACGGCCACTTTGAACGCACCAGGGGTGACGATCCAGGTTCCGGTCTTCGTCGACCACCGCGCCAGATCTCGGTCACGCAGGGTGAAGTGCAC
>Ga0208746_1000079_pt1 | contig 43321 bp, 41 predicted proteins | sample CryBogCBH15Jun09_FD_184623 | JGI IMG/M metagenome (GOLD analysis project Ga0208746, IMG submission 184623) | Freshwater microbial communities from Crystal Bog, Wisconsin, USA - CBH15Jun09 (SPAdes) | ecosystem: Environmental > Aquatic > Freshwater > Lake | place: Crystal Bog, Wisconsin, USA... | reverse complement strand
GGGGTCTGTGCCCAGGGGGTCGAGCCCGGATGGAGGAGGATCCACTCTCGGTTGAACAAGGTGTAGCCGGGAGTGGTCACCACCATGTGCCGGGCGATGCCGAGCGGCTCCTTGGCTGGCATCGCCGCCCACGCGTCGTCGTACCAGAGGTCGGTGGTCGAGAACCCGGGAAAACGGATGATCGCTCCGAAGGCCGTCACGAGCCCAAGGACGATCCACGCAACGCCGATTCGGCGACCTCGCAGCGTCGACACCAGCGAGGCGGCGGACCTCGATGGCGAGGGCGTCGTCATCTCGTCAGGCGCTCCAACGTGGCGTTGGCTTCGTCGATGATGGAGGTGACGAGTTCTGCCACGCTCGGCAGGGCGTCGATCACCCCGGTGACCTGACCCGTCGGCAAGATGCCGTCTTCGGGTCGACCGTCGACGAGCGCAGCCTTGGTCATCATCGGGGCGTTGGCAGCCATGATGACCTGTGGCCAGGTGAGTTCGTTGTCCTTCTTCATCGACCGACCCTCGTTGAGCATCGCGCCCAAGGTCAGGCCGGTTTCCTTTCGGAAGTGGTGGGCGTTGGTGAGCGCAGCGGGCAGGCTTCGGATCCAGCTGCGTCCTTCGATGCCGTTGATGACCTCGGTGCGGATGACGCGTTGGGGTGCGCCGTCGATCTTGGTAGAGACCACGGTGTCGTTGACGGTGGCGGCGAGGTAGCGGGCCTTCACCGAATCGGGGACGGTGGACTCCTTGGTGAGGAGGAAACGGGTTCCCATGGCAACCCCCTGGGCGCCGTAGGCCAAGGCGGCCACGAGGCCACGACCCGAGTAGAAGCCTCCAGCGCCGAGGACCATCGAGGCGCCTTGGACTGCGTCGACTGCTTCGGGGAGGAGGAGCGAGGTCGGCACGGAGCCGGTGTGGCCACCGCCCTCACCACCTTGTGCGATCAGCGCGTCGACGCCGAGGCTGGCCACCTTCTCGGCATGGCGACGGGCACCAATGGTCGGAATGACGAAGAGCCCTGCGGCGTGGCAGCGGTCGATGACCGCCTTGTTCGGAGCGCCGACGAAACTCGCCACCTTGACCCCTGCGGCGATCATGAGGGCGAGGCGCTCATCGACGTCAGCGGCGTCGACTCGCATGTTCACCCCGAACGGCCGATCGGTTCGACTCCGGACCTCATCGAGAGCGCTCGAGAGCTGCTCCACGGTCATCGTGGCCGAGGCGAGAAGTCCGAGGATTCCCGCTTCTGCTGAGGCAGCGACGAGCCGCGGACCGGCGACCCACCCCATGCCGGTTTGGACGAGGGGGTAGGTGATGCCAACCGCTTCGGTGAACGAGGTCCGAAGGGCCGCGTGCGGCGTGGGGAGGCTCACGCCTTCACCTCGCGGTCACGAGCACCCTTGGGGTCGAGCTCGTCGATGATGGCGAGCTGCTCGTCGGTTGGAAGCGGGGTCTCGACAACATCGCCGATGTGGAGATCGAATCCTGTTGCTGCAATCACCTCGTCGACGGTGACGCCTGGGTGCATGGAGCGCAGTGCCATGGTGTGTCCTGGTCCCGAGAAGTCGAAGACGCCGAGGTTTGAGACGACGAGTGGCAGGTCGTGGAAGCGCGTGGCTCCGGGACCGGCGGCTTCTGCTCGGTCGTAGCCAACACCGCAGACGGTGTCGACGGCGGCGACGAAGGTCTTGGTGGAGTGATCGGGCACCCAGTACGACGTCTTGTGGTTGACCGAGTTTCCGGGGGCACCTCGAACACCGATGAGTTGCACCTTGGGCTGGTTCGCTGGTCCGATCGCTGAGAGGTTCTGGTTCCCGAACCGATCGATCTGTGATGCCTGCATCATGATGTGGCGACGACCAGACCACACAACAGAGAAGATCGTCTTGTACGGCACGGCCGCTTCTCGGACGAGGTCGCTCGGTCGCGTCGTAATCGGGGGAGCACCCACGATGATGGCGGCCTCACCATCGGTCAGGACGAGGTCGGGGCTGAAGGTGCGCTTGGCCAGTCGGCTGGCCACCATGGGCACGGTGCCGAAGGGGCTGGCCATGATCTCGCCGGCACCTCGCCACGCCTCAGCGGCGGCAGCGATGCAGATATCAGCGCGAGTGATGTCCCTCATGCTCGGTTCTCCAGATCTTCCAGCACGGCTGCTTGGTAGGTGGCCTCATCGACGGCGAGGTAGCGAGCGGCGAACGCTGCCCACGCTTCAGGGTCGGACGCGGCGGCGACGTAGGCCTTCTGGAAGGCCTCGTCACGGTCGTAGTCAGGAGCACAGGACGTGAAGTGGGCGCCATTGGGCGTCTCGACGACGAGATCGGTGAGGAGGCGGTGGATCGTGGCCTTGGCCAGCGGTCCCACGGTGTCGAGGGTGCCGTTCTCCACCACTCGTTCTGCGGTCACGATCCGCAGATCAGCAGCACCGAGGAACAGCTCGTCGAAGTAGGGATCCGGTCCGGTGAAGGTGGCGTTGCCTGCGGTGTCGGCGGCGTTGGCGTGGACGATGGCGGCGTCGAGCCGGAGCGCTGGCATGGCGAGGAACGTAGCCCCGGCGTCGGCTGGATCGGCGAAGGGTCCATCCACGTAGGGCGAGGCCACCGTCTTCATCTCGGGGTACCGAGCGAGGACGTCAGAGCCGAGACCGGCTCGGGCGGGGAGGAAGGGCACCCGCCAGGCAGCTGCTTGGAGGCCCAAGTAGAAGAGACCTTCGTCAACCTCTTGGAGCTCAATGGCGCCACGTTGGCGCACTTGGCGCCACAGCGGTTCGAGGGCGATGGAGTCGAGGGTGACGAACCCAGCGATGACCTTGCGCACCTTGCCGGAATTAGCCAACAGGCCAACGTCAGGTCCGCCGTAGGAGACGATGGTCAAGTCGGTGAGGTCGGAGTTGAGGATGGCTCGAACAATGGCCATGGGCTTGCGCCGGGATCCCCATCCACCGATGCCGATGGTCATTCCAGATTCGAGGCGGGAGACGGCTTCTGCGAGAGTGGTGCGCTTGTCGGCCATGGCTACTTGCTCGTGTCCGCGTCGCGCTTCTCGACGAAGGCGGCTCGCTGCTCATCGGCGACCCCACGAACGTGGAGTTCGTAGGTGAAACCCTGCTCCATCCGGTAACTGCGCTTCACGTCGACGGTGTCGATGGCGTTCATCGCTTCCTTGGCCCGTCGGAGAATGGACGGCGACTTCTTGGCGATGTTCCGAGCGATGTCGTAGGTGGCTGGCAGGAGATCCTCGGGCGCGGTCACGGCGGCGAGCTGGCCGTAGCGGTTCGCCTCTTCAGCGGTGATGGCGGTGGCCATGTAGAGCATCTGGCGAGCCTTGTGCTCGGGCACGAGGCGCTTCAAGTGTGTGGCGGCACCGAGCGCTCCACGGTCGACCTCTGGCAGGCCGAAGGTGGCAGCGGTCGACGCGGTGATGAGGTCGGCGTTGCCGACGAGGCCAATGCCACCTCCGAGGCAGTAGCCCTGGACGGCGGCGATGACGGGAACCTCGCAGTCGTAGACCGCACTGAAGGCGGCGTAGCAGGCTCGGTTGCAGCCGACGAGGGCGTCATCGCCGAGGGCGTTGACCTCCTTGATGTCGACCCCAGCGTTGAAGCTGCGGCCTTCGGCTCGGAGGATCACCACCCGAGTCTCAGGGTCACGCCCTGCAGCGAGCAACTGGTCGGCGAGGTCGTACCAGGTGGCGATATCGAGGGCGTTCACCGGTGGGTGGTCCATGACCACTTCGGTGATGCCTGGTTCTGTTCGTGTGGTCACGATTGGCATCGATGCTCCTTCGTCGCCGCCAACGGTACGCGAGACGCGACCCTCTTGGGAATTCGACGGCCGAGAGTGAAGCCTTCCATCGTCCTAGGCTGGCACCATGGCTGCAATCGACGTCGTAGGCGCACACTGGAGTACCGATGATCTCGCCGGTCTGACGGTGGTCGTGACCGGGGGAACGCGGGGTGTTGGCCGGGGCATCGTGGAGGCGTACCTCGCCGTTGGGTGCTCGGTCTACGTCGGGAGCCGCAACGCACCGTCAGAAGAGGATCGACCATCGGTGCAGCGCCTTGATGGCTCAACCGCTCAGGCGACCTACATGGCCGTCGACGTGCGCGATGCCGAGCAGATTGGTTGGCTGGTCGAACTGGCAGTTGGCGACACCGGTCGCCTCGACGTGTGGATCAACAACGCCGGTGGCGCACCGTCGGCGGACGCCGCAACCGCATCGCCTCGGTTCTCGCAGTCGATCATCAACCTGAACTTGATGGCGGCGCTCTTCGGGGCGACCGCAGCGAATACCGTGATGCAGACCCAAGAGAGCGGTGGGCTGATCATCAACATCGCCTCGGTGTCTGGACTTCGGCCTTCGCCACTCACCGCTGCCTACGGCGCAGCCAAGGCAGGCCTCATGAACTTGACGGAGTCCCTGGCTGCCGAATGGGGACCCAAGGTTCGAGTGAACGGCATTGCCGCCGGCATGCTCGACACGGGAGCAGCGAGCGACCACTTCGGCGGAGACGAGGGCGTGTCACGCATTGCAGCCACGGTTCCGCTCAATCGCCTCGGCACGCCTCATGACATCGCTGGGGTATGCCTCCTCCTCTCATCCCCTCTGGCGTCGTACATCAGTGGGGCAAATCTCGTCGTGCACGGCGGGGGAGAGTGGCCGGCGTTCCACCACGCCATGAAGGCCTGATCGTCGGCATCCGGAGAGAGGGTCTGCTAAACCTCTCTGAATGAAACTGGCTGTCCTCAAAGAGACCAGGGTTGGCGAGCGACGGATTGCGCTGACCCCCGACATCGTGGCCAAGCTCCAGGGCGACGGATTCTCCGTTGTCGTTGAAGCTGGGGCAGGGGTGGAGGCGAACTACCCTGACGCGCTCTACGAAGCGGTCGGTGCCACGATTGCGCCAACTGCTGCGGCGGCACTCGAGGGTGCCGGCATCGTCGTTCGGGTGAACGCCCCAACGACCGAAGAGGCCCTCGCCCTGCCCGACGGCTGTCTGCACCTGTCGTTCCTCCAGCCAACGAACAGCGTTGACGCGGTGAAGGCCATGGCGGCGAAGAACGTCACTGCTGTGAGCTTCGACCTGCTGCCCCGCATCAGCCGTGCCCAGTCCATGGACGCGCTCTCCTCGCAGGCGACCGTTTCTGGGTATCGGTCCGGGCTCGCCGCTGCGGAGTACCAGAGCAAGTTCTTCCCCATGCTCATGACCGCTGCGGGGACCATTCCTCCGGCCAAGGTCTTGGTCATGGGTGTCGGCGTGGCCGGCCTCCAAGCCATTGCGACGGCGCGCCGCCTCGGTGCCGTCGTCAAGGCCTACGACGTGCGTGCTGCCGCCAAGGAAGAGGCCGAGAGCCTCGGTGCACAGTTCCTCGATCTCGGCGTGAAGGCCGAGGGAGCCGGTGGCTACGCCCGCGAGCTCACCCCAGAAGAAGTCGCCCAGCAACAAGCTGCCCTCGCCGCCGAAGTCGCAGCCTCCGATGTCGTCATTACGACCGCAGCAGTCCCGGGACGCAAGGCGCCGATCCTCGTGACCCGAGCAGCCATTGAGGCCATGGCCCCGGGTGCCGTGGTCATCGACATGGCTGCTGACGGTGGTGGCAACTGCGAGCCAACCGTCGCTGGCGAGGTCGTCACGGTGAACCACGCCAAGGTCGTTGGGCTGTCGAACCCGCCATCACAGATGCCGACCCACGCGTCGTTCCTCTTCGCTCGCAACGTGGCGAACCTGCTGGCGCTGTTCGCCAGCGGTGGCGAGCTCCACCCGGACTACACCGACGAAGTCGTGGCCGCGACCGCCGTTGTCCGCGGTGGGAAGGCGTCCACGCAGCAATTCGCTGAACTCCTCGGTCTCGAGGTTGCTCCTGTTCCGTCTGCTCCACAAGAAGGAGGTGCGGCGTGATGGCTGCAACCTTGCTCCACCATGTGCGCTTCGCCCAGACAATGGGCGCCCAGGCCCCGGTGCACCACGGCCAATCCGTGCTCGTACCGTTGACGGTCTTCATCTTGTCGATCTTCGTCGGCATTGAAGTCATCAGTCGGGTTCCCTCCCTGCTCCACACACCGCTCATGTCGGGATCGAATGCGATTCACGGCGTGATCCTCGTCGGCACCATGGTCGTCCTCGGTGAGAGTCACGGGACCCTAGAGGTCACCATTGGATTCTTCGCTGTGTTGCTCGCCACGTTGAACGTGGTCGGCGGCTTCGTGGTGACCGACCGCATGCTCGGCATGTTCAAGTCCAGCCCGCAGAAGAAGGCCGACAAGAGCGAGGTGGCGAAGTGAATCGGGGCACCGCAATTGACGTCGCCTACCTGATCGCGGCCATCACCTTCATCTTGGCCCTGAAGGGGCTCTCCAGCCCCAAGCGAGCGCGACAGGGCACCTTCGTCGCTGCTGCCGGCATGGTCATCGCGGTTGGGGCCACGTTCTTCGTCCATGACCTCGGGGCCAACCACGACGAGGGACTCCACAACGTTCCTCTCATGGTGTTGGCCATGGTGCTCGGCACCGCAATCGCCGTTCCGATGGCTCGCTTCATGAAGATGACGTCGATGCCACAGCTCATCGCCATCTTCAACGGTGTCGGTGGTGGCGCAGCGGCGCTCGTGTCCATTGGCGAGTTCCTGCTCCACCGCGGCGACATCCACACCTTGGCGACCTACCAAGTCTTAGAGATCGTCCTCGGCATCTTGATCGGTGCCATGAGTTTCTCTGGCTCGGCGATCGCCTACGCCAAGCTCCAAGAGCTCATGACCGGTCGCCCGATCACCTACCCCGGCCAGCAGATCATCAATGGCCTGATCTTCGTTGGTTCACTCGCCATCGTCGTCGTGCTGCTCGTGCACCCCTCCATGGCGCTCGTGTGGGTGTTGCTCGCGCTCAGCCTCATCGTCGGGATCTCGTTCGTGCTCCCCATTGGTGGCGCCGACGTGCCGGTGCTCATCTCCCTGCTCAACTCCTTCACCGGTTTGGCGGTGGCTGCCTCGGGCTTCACCCTCAACTCCGATGTGCTCATCGTGGCTGGGACCTTGGTCGGTGCCTCGGGCATCTTGTTGACCAAGCTCATGAGCCAAGCCATGGGCCGCAGCTTGCCCAACATCATGTTCAGTGCCTTTGGATCAGCGGCGGCTGCTGGACCAGCAGGAAGCGGCGAAGAGCGTCCCGTTCGCTCCGGGACGCCCGACGACATCGCGGTACTGCTGGCCTACGCCCGCAAGGTCATCATCATCCCCGGATACGGCTTGGCCGTTGCCCAGGCGCAGCACATCGTCCGTGAACTGGCCGAGACCCTCCAAGCCCGCGGTGTGGACGTGTTCTTCGCCATCCACCCGGTCGCTGGTCGTATGCCGGGGCACATGAACGTGCTGCTCGCTGAAGCCAACGTCCCCTACGGCGAGTTGAAGGAGATGGACGAGGCCAACCCGGAGATGTCGACCGCTGACGTCGCCCTCGTCGTCGGTGCCAACGACACGGTGAATCCTGCGGCCAAGACGACGCCGGGGAGCCCGATCTACGGCATGCCGATCATCAACGCCGACGAGGCACAGCAGATCGTCTTCATGAAGCGGTCGATGCGGCCAGGTTTCGCCGGCATTGAGAACGAACTCCTCTACGACCCGAAGACCGTGCTGCTCTTCGGTGACGCTAAGGACTCACTCGCCAAGCTCGTTACTGCGGTCAAGCAGGCTTAATTGCCTTCAAGGCCCCTGCAGGCGTGCTCTCGAGGAGTATTCCTCGCTCTAACTCGCGCGGACGTATGCCTGCAGCGCAGAGCGAATGGCCTCCGAGAAGCTCACGCCGTCGCGTGCTGCGCGCAACAGGAGATCGCGCTTCAATTCAGGGCTCAGGCGAACTGATTCAACCGTCGATGGTGCAGCACCCATACGGGGACGCCCGCCTCGTCGGCGGAGGAGTTCGTCGACGTCGTAGCCTGCCTCGGCTTCCGCTACGAGTTCTTCATTCGTTGGTTTGGTCATCTCGCTCCTCCTTGCAGCAGGGATTTGTACTGCTCTCGCATGCTCATCGCGTGGATCACTCGAGGTCCGTGTGCATCGTCGACGATCACCAGTTCCAGCAGATTCCCATTGAGATCTGGACCGAGCACCAGGAAGCGAAGGGGGTCTTCGCCAATTTCGTCGACTGCGAGCGAACACTCAACAGCATGTTCGATGGCATCCCGCGAGATGCCGTGTTTCAGCGCTGACGGAATGATCTCCACGTCGGTATTGTACGACGAAACATGGCCGTTCGCAGTTCAGACTCACGATTGACGAGAGGGCCTGCGTGATCCTCGAGGTTTAGGTAGCGTCGGGACCAGATGCCGCTTCGAGTGCGGCGAGGAGCGCAGGGTCGATGGTGACGTTCGCCGTAGCGGCGTTGACCTGCACCTGCTCAGCGTTCGATGCGCCCGCAATCACCGAGGCGACCAGTGGGTTCGACAGCAACCACGCGAAGGCAACCTCCACGGGGGTATGCGGCGTGTCGTCGATTACCTGGAGGACCCGCTCGGCCCGGTCGAGCATGGGCTGGCCGAGCCAGTGGCCGGCACGGAAGGGGTCCGCTTGGACCTCCATCTCCTTCAGACGAGTTCCCTCGGGCACGACGCCGTTGCGCACTTTGCCGGTGAGGAGGCCATTGGCCAAGGGGTAGAAGGGGAGGAAGGAGATGCCGAGATCGGCGCAGGTGTCGAGGACCTCGCCTTCAGGGTCATGGCAGAGCAGCGAGTACTGGTTCTGCAGGCTCTTGAACGTCGCTCCCTCCGTCGCCGAAGCCGCCTCTCGGAGCTGCTCGGCGGTCAAGTTCGAACAGCCAATCTCACGAACCTTCCCGGCCTCGATGAGTTCCTGGAGCGCTCCGAGGGTCTCAGCGAAGGGGGTCTCTGGGTCGGGCATGTGGAGCTGGAAGAGGTCGAGGTAGTCGATGCCGAGGCGAGCGAGCGATGCGTCGCAGCACTCGACGATGTAGTCCCGCTTGGCACCCCAGCGGCCGTCTGCCATGGGCATGCCCCACTTCGTCGCGATGATCGCTTCGCTCCGGCGGCCCTTGAGCGCTCGGCCCAGCTGGAGCTCGCTCTCGCCATTTCCTCCGCCGTAGGTGTTGGCGGTGTCGAAGAAGGTGATGCCAGCGTCGAGGGCGGCGTGGACCACGGTGTCGGTAGCGGCCTGGTCGAGGCGCTTGCCGAAGTTGTTGCACCCGAGCCCAATCGCCGAGACCGTCAGTGCGCCAATGGAGCGAAATTGCATGGGATCCCCCTCATCGCCACTCACGAGTCTGCGGCGCTGGCGTAGTGTACCGATGAGCGATCGGACGAGGTGTCCGACGAGGAGGGGAACACCATGGCGCAGGACCACGTTGCAGTCTCGCTAGCAGCAGCACCCGATGCCGTGTGGGCAGTCGTTGGCGATTTCGACGGCATCGACAAGTTGTTCCCCAACTTGGAGGGCCTCCGCATTGAGGACTCCGCCGACGGACACGACCGCGTGCTCACCATGTTCGGCATGGACATCCGCGAGCGCTTCATCTCCAAGGACGACGACGCTCGAGTGCTCGTGTACTCGGTGCTGTCGATTCCTGGCGTCGAGCTCGAGCACCACCAGGGCACCATCACGGTGACCCCTGAGGGTGAGGGCAGCCACGTGACCTGGGCATTCGACGTGGCACCTGACGCCATGATCGACCTCTTCAAGGGCACCTACACCGGCGCGCTCGGCGATCTCGAGAAGTACTTCGCGTAGCGGTGTGGCACGCACCAGAGTGCGTGCTCTAGGTTGATGCGAACCGGCGCTGGCGCCGGAGATGGAGGGGAAACGTGGCTGAGCCAACGCAGGTCTTCACCAGTCCACACGTGCTCGAGTACCCGTACTCGCGCTCAACGGGACCAGTCATTGGATCGTTCTTGACGGCGCTGCGCGACGGCGTCCTCATCGGGATTCGGGGAACCGGTGGCATCGTGATCGTGCCACCGACGGAGTACGACCCGTACACCTCGGAGGAGACGAGCGGCATCGTCGAAGTCGGACCCGGTGGTGTGGTCACCTCATGGGCTTGGGTTGCCGAGCCGCTCCCGCAGCACCCGCTCCAGCACCCCTTCGCCTGGGCGCTCGTCCAGCTCGACGGTGCCGACACTGCGATCCTCCACGCGCTCGACGCTGGTCGTCCCGAGGCGGTGTCGACGGGAATGCGCGTGACCGCGTCGTGGAAGCCCGCTGAAGAGCGCATTGGCAACATCTTCGACCTGCGGGCATTCGTTCCAGAGGAGGCCAAGTGAGCGACCAGACCTACGTCACGAAGGACCCCCGGGGACCGGTGACCCAGCTCGCCACCCCGATCCGATTGGACTACCTCTTCACTGCAGGGCTCTCCCTCAGTCGAAACCTCCGCGGCTACCAGCGAGCCGAGTTCGTTGGCCAGAAGTGCCCGACGTGCGGCAAGGTCTACGTACCTTCTCGTGGCTCGTGCCCCGTTGATGGCGTTGCCCTGACCGAGGAAGTGCCGCTCAAGAACACCGGAACGGTGACGACCTACTGCGTCGTGAACGTGCCCTTCGCCGGCCAGTCCATCAAGATCCCCTACATCTGCGCCCAGATCTTGCTCGATGGCGCCAACCTCTCCTTCATGGGCCTCATCCAAGAGTGCGACGTTGAGGACATCCACATGGGCATGCGGGTCGAAGCGGTGTGGGTCGACGAGGCCGACCTCGTTCCCTCGCTCGCCTCGGTGAAGTACTTCCGCCCAACGGGCGAACCCGATGCCGACTACGAGACCTACCGGGAGTACCTGTGAGCCAGATCCCCGCAGCCAAGCAAGGCCACCGACCCGTTGCCGTGGTGGCGTTCGCGCTGAGCCACGTCGTCCGTGCCGAGACCAACGCCAACGAAGTCGAGATGCTCATGCCCGTGGTGCACGAGGTCTTCGCCAAGGCTGGGATCACGAAGGACGACGTTGGGTTCATCTGCTCGGGCTCAACCGACTACCTGATCGGTGGCCCGTTCAGCTTCGTGACCGCCCTCGACGCCATTGGCGTCTGGCCGCCGAAGTCCGAGAGCCACGTCGAGATGGACGGTGCTTGGGCGCTCTACGAAGCCTTCGTGCGACTCCAAGAGGGCGACATCGACATCGCCCTCGTCTACGGCTTCGGCAAGAGTTCGCTCGGTGATCTCGACAAGATCTTCGCTCTCCAGCTCGACCCCTACACGATGGCCCCGCTCAACCCTGACCTCGTCTCCTTGGCGGCGCTGCAGGCCCGGGCGGTCATCGACCAGGGAATCGCGTCAGAAGAGGACTTCGCCGCGGTGGCTGCTCGCAGTCGAAAGAGCGCTCTGTCCAACGAGTTCGCACAGGTTCGCCGCGACGACTCGTTGGAAGACTTGATGGCCGAGCCCTACGCCGTCTCGCCGCTCCGCCGCCACTGTCTGCCGCCCATCAGCGACGGCGCATCGGCGATCATCCTCGTCGCTGGTGACCGAGCCTTCGATCTGGTGGAACGACCAGCATGGATTACCGGCATTGACCACCGGATTGAGACGCACGCCATCGGTGCTCGGAACCTCGCGGTCTCCACCTCGACAGCCAAGGCAGCCGAGATGGCCGGTGTTGGCGAGGGTCCGGTCGACCTCGCCGAGGTTCACGCCCCCTTCGCCTCCCAAGAGGTGATCTTGACCACTGCACTCGGCCTGCCGAGCGACACGGTCATCAACCCTTCAGGTGGAGCGTTGGCTGCCAACGCTCTCATGTCCGGTGGGCTCACCCGTATTGGTGAAGCTGCCCAAGCGATCTTGGACGGTCGGGCGAAGCGAGTCGTCGCCCACGCGACCTCTGGCCCGGTGCTCCAGCAAAACCTCGTCTGTGTCTTGGAAGGTGCGTGATGGCAGAACGCGTAGCAGTCATTGGCGTCGGACAGACGTACCACCGCTCGAAGCGCGACGACGTCTCCATTGCTGGACTCGTTCGAGAGGCTGCCGTCCGAGCACTCGAGGACGCAGGGTGCACCTGGGATGACATCGACGCCGTCGTCATCGGCAAGGCCCCTGACATGTTCGAAGGCATCATGATGCCCGAGCTGTACCTGGCAGCGGCACTCGGCGCCGTTGGTAAGCCCATGTTCCGCGTCCACACCGCAGGCTCCGTTGGTGGATCCACTGCGGTAGTCGCAGCCCACCTCGTCGCTGGTGGTATCCACCAGCGGGTGCTCACGGTGGCCTTCGAGAAGCAGAGCGACTCTGATGCGATGTGGGCCTTGTCGGTGCCTCAGCCGTTCAGCGCACCGCTCCTCGCTGGTGCCGGTGGGTACTTCGCCCCCATCATCCGGGCCTACATGCGCCGCTCAGGTGCTCCGCTCGACACGGGGATGCGGGTGGCGGTGAAGGATCGCCTGCACGCGCTCAAGAACCCCTACGCCCACCTCAAGATGCCCGACATCTCGATGGAGAAGGTCGAAGAGTCGGTCATGTTGTGGGACCCGCTCCACTACTTGGAGTCCTGCCCATCTTCTGATGGTGCCGCAGCCATGGTGCTCGGTTCTGAGAAGGCCGCCGCACAGGCCGAGGCGTCGACCGGTCGTCGCCCGGCGTGGGTGCACGGCATGGCCATGCGCTCCGAGCCGACCATGTTCGCCGGCCGCAACCAGGTCAACCCCCAAGCCGGTCGGGACTGCGCGAGGGATGTCTACGCTCAGGCTGGCATCACGAACCCCCGTGAGCAGCTCGACTGCGCCGAGGTCTACGTGCCCTTCAGTTGGTACGAGCCCATGTGGTTGGAGAACCTCGGATTCGCCCCCGAAGGTGAGGGGTGGAAGCTGACCCAGTCGGGAGCGACCTCGCTCGATGGTGGCGACATCCCCTGGAACTGCTCAGGCGGGGTGCTGTCGTCGAACCCCATTGGCGCCTCGGGCATGCTCCGCTTCTTGGAGGCGGCGCTCCAGGTCCGAGGACTCGCCGGGGAGCACCAGGTGGACGGTGCCCGCAAGGCGCTCGGCCACGCCTACGGCGGCGGTGCCCAGTTCTTCGCCATGTGGGTCGTCGGCGCCGATCGCCCCGAGTAAGTCCATCCGGAGTTCTCTTCGGTAGCATGGCCCCGTGGGTCAGGCTGATTCCACGTCTCCAAGGAGGAACGTCATGAAGGTCGTTGTCGACTTCGATGAGTGTGCCAGCAACGCCGTCTGCATGGGTATCGCCCCGGACATCTTCGAGGTCCGTGACGACGGCTACCTCTACATCTTGAACGAGAACCCTGGTGAGGAGTACCGCGAGCAGATGCGTGAAGCGGTCAACGGTTGCCCAACGGGGGCTATCTCCATCCAAGAGGACTGAGTCCACCTCTTGACGACCAGAGTCCGCTTCGCCCCATCGCCGACGGGGTACTTCCACGTCGGGAGCGCCCGCACTGCGCTGTTCAATTGGCTCTTCGCCCGCCACACCGGCGGAACGTACCTCCTCCGTATTGAGGACACCGACGCGGAGCGCAATCGCGAGGAGTGGGTCGACGTCATCAACCGTTGCCTCGACTGGCTCGGTCTCAGTCCCGATGAAGGGCCGTTCCGCCAGAGCGACAACGCAGCGCAGCACACCGCAGCGGTTGACGCCCTCATCGGCGCTGGTCGCCTCTACCCCTGTGCCTGCACGGGTGATGAGGTGCAGGCGAGAAAAGGTGACAACAAGACCCCCGGCTACGACGGCTACTGCCGAGACCGTGGCGTCGAGCGTGGACCAACCACCGCACTGCGGTTCAAGGTGCCGGAGGGAACGACCACCGTCCACGACGTCATCCGCGGCACCATTGAGTTCCAGAACGCCGTCATCGACGACTTCGTGGTCGCCAAGTCCTCCGGTGCCGTGCTCTACAACATGGCCAACGTGGTCGACGACCGGGCTGACCGGATCACCCACGTCGTGCGCGGCGAAGACCACATCTCCAACACGCCGAAGCAGCAACTCATCTGGGAGGCGTTGTCCGAAGCGACGGGGGAGCACCTCCCGCTTCCCACCTACGCCCACCTCCCGCTCCTCGTCGATGCCCAGCGCAAGAAGCTCTCCAAGCGCAAGGACCCAGTGTCGGTGGAGGACTTCCGTGACGAGGGCTACCTCGCCGATGCGTTCGTGAACTTCCTCGGCCTGCTCGGCTGGAGCCCGAAGGGTGAAGAGCAGGTGGATCGAGCGACCATGATCGCCCAGTTCGACCTGGCCGACGTCAACCAGAGCCCAGCCTTCTTCGATGTCATGAAGCTTCGCTCCATCAACGCCGACTACCTCCGGGCTATGAGCGTGGACGATTTCCTCGTTGCGGTCGCCCCTTGGGTGAACCCGGAGCCCGGTTCGTGGACTCCGGCAACGATTGAGGTCCCGTGGCCGGCGGAGCGGTTCGACGCCGAACGGTTCCGAGCGATCGCGCCGCTCGTGCAGGAACGGGTGACTCGCCTGAGTGAAGTGCCGGGCATGGTCGACTTCTTGTTCCTCGAAGCCCCGATCGTCGATGCCGCATCGTGGGAGAAGGCCGTGACGGGGGATCCTGATGCCCCGGCCATCTTGGATGCGGCGATCGCCGCGTTCGGGTCGTGCGAGTTCACCGCCACCGTGCTGCACGAGGTGACCTTGGCCTTCACCGAGGCGCTCGGGTCCAAGCTCCGCAAGGTCCAAGCGCCGATTCGCGTCGCGGTCACCGGTCGCAGCGTCGGCCCTCCGCTGTTCGAGTCCATGGAGCTCCTCGGTCGCAGCGAGGTGCTCCGTCGCCTGAGCGTGGCTCGGAGTGCCGCTGGAGCGACTCGGTGATCTTCTGGCCGCTCAAGCTCGCGCTCAAGATCCTCTCGGCCATCGTCTCGGTGCTGGTGCTCTACTACGCCATCACCGTCTTCCAAGTGTGGAACACCTCACGGCTCTACGACCCGCACCACGCTGATGCGCTCGTGGTCATGGGCACGGCATCGGGGTACACGGGCACGCCAGGCCCGGTGCTCAAAGCTCGTCTCGACGAGGCCCTGGTCCTGTTCCAGACCGGACAGACCAAGGAGCTCGTCGTCACCGGCGGCAAGTTGAAGGGCGACCTCTACACCGAGGCCCAAGCATCAGCGTCGTACCTCGAGGGCAAGGGCGTCCCAACCGCCGACATCCTCCAGGCCGGAGGCGCCGACAGTTACCAGAACATCGCCTACGCCGCCCCGGCGATGCGGGCCCGGCACATTCGGACAGTGCTCTGCGTCACCGATCCCTTCCACGAGGATCGCTCCATGGCGATCCTGTCGACCTTCAACTTCACGCCGTCGCCGACGCCGACGCAGACCTCTCCCATCAAGGGGACCGCCACCATCAAGTACTTCGCCCGAGAGGGACTGGCGGTGTCCCTCGGCCGGATCATTGGGTACGGGAATCTCTCTGCGCTGACGACCTGGTTCCACTGAGTAGGCCGAGGGTTCTCCCGCCATCGGCTAGAGTGGTGCTCCATCCAATCCGGGGTGGCGCAATTGGCAGCGCAGATGATTCTGGATCATAAGGTTGAAGGTTCGAGCCCTTCCCCCGGAGCGACAGGTCGGAGGCTGATGCCAACGGCGTGTGCAGTATCGAAGTCAGCAGTGCAGCATCACGGCCCCATCGTCTAGAGGCCTAGGACACCACCCTCTCAAGGTGGAGACACGGGTTCGAATCCCGTTGGGGCTACATCAGAAATCCTGCGCTCTGCGCAGGATTTTCTCGTTCGTGGGCATCTGAGCAAAGCCGATGCACTGATGTGAATGCCGGCACCACCTACGCTCTCCCCATGACTCCTCAACCATGGCGTGGTGACGCGGTTTCGCTCGTCGATGCATTCCGCGCCGGCACGATCAGCCCAGCTGAAGCGCTGCAAGAGTCGCTGGCAGCGATCGCTGGATCGGACCTCAACGCCTTCGCCTGCCTCGACGAGGACGCAGCGACCACGGCCGCGGCGGCCGATATTGAGCGACCGTTCGGTGGCGTACCGATGGGCATCAAGGAGCTCGAAGACGTCGCCGGTTGGCCGCAGACCGAAGCCTCGCTCGTCTTCGCTGACCGGATTGCCGAGCGCGACAGCACGCAGGTCTCTCGCCTCCGCGGTGCTGGAGCCGTGCTCGTTGGTCTGACGACCGCATCGGAGTTCGGCGGCATCAACTGCACTCGGACGAACCTGCACGGAGCAACCCACAACCCGTGGCAGTACGGGAAGACGCCAGGGGGTTCCTCCGGCGGCTCGGCGGCTGCCGTTGCCGGTGGTCTCGTCCCCATCGCCTCGGGTGGCGACGGTGGTGGATCAATTCGAATTCCGGCAGGGTTCACGGGGCTGTTCGGGATGAAGGGAACCTTCGGCAGAATTCCCCGAGGGCCGTACGTCCTCCACCAGCCGCTGACGGTGAACCTGGGTTGCCTCTCACGATCAGTCCGCGACACGGCGCGGTGGTTCGACGTCTGCAACGGCTTCCACCCTCGCGACACGCTGAGCCTTCCCCGAGTCGAGGGCTACGAAGCCGGTCTCGGGAGCGTCGACCTGACGGGGAAGCGTGTCGCCGTCGTCTACGACCTCGGCTCCGCGGTGGTGAGCTCGAAGATGGTGGCCGTGCTCGACGAGCTCGTGCAGTTCTTGATCGCCGACGCGAAGCTGCGACAGGTCGACGTGGTGGTGGCCTTCCCTCAAGGGGGGCTGGAGTGGGCGATGTCGAACCTGGTGGGCCTCATTGGAGAACTGGGTGATCGTTACCCCGAATGCGCTCCGCTGCTGACCGGGGAGATCGCCCTCGGGATGCAGATCGCCCAAGGGTTCACCGTGCAGGCGGCTGGACGAACCGAGCTGTTCCGAGCAGCGTTCAACGAACAGGTCGCCGATCTCTTCGAGCAGGTTGACCTCATCTTCTGCGCCACGAACCCCGATGTGGCTTTCGATGCCGAAGGTCCCATGGCGACGACCGTCGATGGTGAGGACCTCATCGCCAAGTTCGGCTTCGACCGGGCGATTTCTAACAACGGCGCCCTCACCATCCCCGCCAATCTCGCTGGGCTCCCAGCGGTGTCCATCCCCGCCGGGTTCGTCGATGGACTCCCTGTTGGTCTCCAAGTCATCGGTCGTCACCACGACGAGCAGGTGCTCCTCGAGGTGGCGCTCCGCGCTGAGCGCGGACGGCCATGGCCGCTCTGCGCCACCGAGTAGTGCCGCACCCGCCCATGAATGCCCAAGGAGTCCGCCGCTGATGGCCGAACGGGAGATGACGGTCGAACTCGTCACGTCGACCACACGCTTCGCCCAGCACGTCGCTGCCGCAGCCGATGAGCCCCTCTACGGCGTCGACACCGAGTTCTCCTCGGCCAAGACCTACTACCCCCGTCTGGCGCTGGTGCAGATTTCGTGGCCGGACCGGATCATCCTCGTCGACCCCTTCACGGTCGACCTCCAGCCGCTGGTAGAGCTCTTCGCTGGGCCCGGAACGGCCATTGCCCACAGCGCCACCAACGATCTCGACGTGCTCGACCAGGTCATCGGTGCTCGCCCATCGGCGATCTTCGATACCCAGATCGCGGCCGAGCTCGTCGGGATGGAGAAGCTCTCCCTCCAGGCGATCACGGCTGAACTGTTGAGCATCGAGCTCGACAAGGCCGAACAGCTTCGTGACTGGACCATGCGGCCATTGCCCGATGCCGCGCTCGACTACGCAGCGCTCGACGTCGCCCACCTGTTCGATCTCCGCGACGAACTCCTCATCGACTTGGGAGCGTACGGTCGACTCGACGCCATGGAGCAAGAGTGCGCAGCGCTCCTCAGCGCACCGCTCCGCACCGTCGTCTTCGATGAGTGCTGGTGGCACCTCCGGGAGTGGAACACCCTTCACCCGCCTGCCTACCCCTACGCCCAGCAGATCGCCAAGATCCGAGAGGAGCTCGCCATCATGGCCAACGTGCCCAAACGGCATGTGCTCCGAGACGAGGTGGTCCTCTCGCTTGCGCAGAACCCGCCTCGAACGGCCGAGAAGGCGAAGTCGATGCTGCGGCGGACGAAGTTCGACCTGACGCATCTCCCCGATCTCCTGGACGCCATCGCCATCGCCGACGAGATCGATCCTGGATCGGTCCGCCTCCCCTTCGAGAAGTCGAGCGCGGTGGACCTCCGCCCCCTCTTGTCGGCGCTCCAGACCCTCACCCGTGAGGCAGCCGAGCAGCACCACATCGTTCCCGCCATGGTGGCCAGCCGAGCTGACTTCCTCGCTCGGCTCGGGGGACGGGCGTCTCGACTTGATCGTCCGTGGAGGGCGCCCATCATCACCGACCAGGTCGAGGCCACGATCGCAGCATGGCGCCTCGAGAACGAACCACCACCACTCGAGGACTGAATCTCGAGGTGCCGCAGCGGGCTCGGTGGACGAGGACGGGCTTGCGGTGCCACGATGGGCCAAACGAGGGGGAGCCATGTTCGATCTACTCATCACGTCCGGCCTCATCGTCGACGGTCTCGGTGGGGTGCCCTACCGAGCCGACCTCGGCATCGAGGGAGCGACGATCACCGCCATTGGCGATCTACGCGATCAGCCAGCCCGCAGGATGATCGATGCCGCCGGCAAGATCGTGACCCCGGGTTGGGTCGATTGCCACACCCACTACGACGGGCAGATCACCTGGGACGCGGTGCTCGCCCCGACGTCGGTGCACGGAGTGACCACCATCGTGACGGGGAACTGCGGCGTGGGCTTCGCTCCGGTCGCACCCGACCGTCACCAGTGGCTGATCGAGCTCATGGAAGGGGTGGAGGACATCCCCGGAACGGCGCTCGCCGAGGGCATCACCTGGGGGTGGGAGTCGTTCCCTGAGTACTTGGACAGCTTGGACGATGCCCACTGGACGATGGACGTCGCCACCCAGATCTCCCATGGAGCGGTTCGTGGCTACGTCATGGGGGACCGCGGCGCTCGCAACGAACCAGCGACGGCGGAGGACATCGCACAGATGGCCTCCATCGTCCGCGAGGCCATCGATGCCGGAGCGTTCGGGTTCTCGACCTCTCGGACCCTGGCGCACCGAGCGCTCGACGGCGAGCCAGTTCCTGGGACCTTCGCGATGGCCGATGAGCTCTTCGGTCTCGGTCGAGCCCTCGGCAGCGTCGGCAGAGGGGTCTACGAAGTCGCGCCCCTTGGAACCGCTGGCGAAGACGCCGCCGGGATGCGTCGTGAAGTGGAGTGGATGGCGGAGCTGTCGAAGGAGATCGGCCTCCCGCTCACCTACGCGCTCCTGCAGACCGACGCTGACCCAGAGCTCTGGCGGACGTTGCTCGAGCACTCGCTGAAGGCCAATGCCGATGGCGCCCAACTCCGGCCGCAAGTTGCCGGGCGACCGACGGGGCTCTTGACCGGGAACTTCACGACGTACTCGCTCTTCGACGCCATCCCCGCCTACAGAGCCCTTCGGGAATCGGCCGCAGATGAAGCGGCCTTCGTGGCTGGATTCACCGATGCGTCGATGCGGGACGCCATCGTGTCGTGGGAGCCAGCGAACGACGAGGAGCGCATTCGGATGGAGGGAGCGCTGCGTTCCACGTTCCTCCTCGGTACGCCGCCGAACTACGAGCCACGAGCGGAAGACTGCCTGGCGGGCCTCGCCGAGCGGAGTGGTCAGTCAGCGCTCGCCATCGCCTTCGACGCCATGGCTGAGCACGACGGTCACGGCCTCCTCTACCTCCCGATCCTCAACTACTCGTCGCGGAACTTGGACCACGTGGCTGAGCTGTTCGCCCACCCAGAGGTGATCTCCGGACTCGCCGATGGCGGTGCCCACGTCGGCACGATCTGTGACGCATCGCTCCCGACCTACCTCCTCACCCACTGGACCCGAGATCGAAATGGCGCCCGGCTGCGACTCGAGGAAGCGGTGAAGAAGCAGACGCATGACACCGCGCAGCTCTATGGATTGACCGACCGTGGTCGACTCGCCGTTGGCGCGCTCGCGGACGTCAACGTGATCGCCTACGAGGTGTTGGCGATCACCGCCCCCCGAGTCGTCCAAGATCTCCCCGCTGGCGGGCGCCGGATTCTCCAGGGTGCCGAAGGCTACGTCGCCACCATCAAGTCCGGAGTGGTGACCTTCGAAGACGGCCGCCACGTGGGGGCGCTCCCGGGTCGCCTGCTCCGCAGTGGCCAATTCGCCTGACCGGGGATGCCGGCAGAGATTGCCGGAGTAGATTTGGCTCGTGGAAGCCGACGGAACGCCTCATGCCGGTTCGGCAGATCACGACCTCGATGCCGATGCGGCGGAGGTTGACGTCCAGCCTGTGGTGAGCGCAGACGGCAGCCTGATCGACGAGCCCGCTCGTCCGAGCAAGAAGCGCCGGGCCGTCCGGGTGCTGCGCGAGTGGGTCGTGGTCATCGTCTGCGCCGTCTTGCTGGCGGTCGTCGTTCGAGACTTCGTCGCTCAGACCTTCTACATCCCCTCGGGCTCAATGGAGCAGACCTTGGCTATTGGGGATCGGATCTTGGTCAACAAGTTGGCCTACGACTTCCACCCGATTCACCGGGGCGACATCATCGTGTTCTCCCGTCCGGCGAGCGAAGAAGGCGAGTGCTCGGGTCCTCCGGTCCCCGACCTCGTGAAGCGGGTCATCGGACTTCCCGGTGAGACGATCTCCTCCAAGGGCAATTCGGTGCTCATCAACGGCAAGGTGCTGCAGGAGCCATGGCTCCCGCCTGATGGGCGTGAACTCGGGACGACCCCCATTCCAACCACGGTCATTGCGAAGGGCCACCTCTTCGTCATGGGCGACAACCGACCCAACTCGTGCGACAGCAGGATGTGGGGCACGATTCCGACTTCGTCGGTCGTCGGTGAGGTGCAGTTCATCATCTGGCCGCCGACGCACTGGGGATTCCCCGGCTAATCCCCTGGGGTGGTGGAGAGTCCTACGATGCCGGTGATGCCTCTCCTGCCATCTGCTCGACGACGAATCGGTTGGTTCGGGGTTGTCGTCGTGATCGCCGCGACGTTGTCCTCGTGTGGGGGAACGACCACTCCGTCGACGACCACCGTGCCGGGAGTGGTCCCAACCCCGGCGGAGCAAGCAGCGACGCTCGCAGCGACCAACGCCTACCGCAGCCAAATCGTCAACGCCGCAACGTCGTTCAACACCGCCGTGCGGGCATTGGCCACAGATCTCCAGCAGTCGAAGACCGGAGCTGCCATTGCGGCGTGGCGGGTTGCCGAACAATCCTTCGACGGCCTTCGGCCAGAGCTGAGTGGTGGTCCCGCTACGTGGAGCCAACTGTCCGGCCCAGTCAGAAGCGATGGTTCGGGCGGCGGCTTGCAATCGGTTGCCTTCGGGCTCTTCCACGGTCCAACGAGCGTCGCTGCGGATGCCAGTCCGGGCCTCGTGCTCGCCGGGGCGACCTACGCGATTGGGGTCTTCCGGACCATCGTGCAGCCGAGCACGATCGCCGCGCACCAGGTCGAGAACCTCGGCTACCTCGTCACGACGTGCCTCGGCGGCAATCCCGAGCCGTGGAGCCACGAGCAAGCCCTCGACGTCAGAGCGGTCGCAGCCGGAGTGATCTCGGCCAGCTCTGCCCTCATTCCCCTGGCCCGTCTGGTGGTGCCAGGACCGGCCACCTTGCTCAGGGCCGACCTCGCGGGTCTGGCGCAAGCGGTCGGGGAACTCGGCAGCGACGATGGGGTGCTCACCTCGGCTGAGACGAGGGCGATCGCCACCAAGGCCACCATCCTCCAGGGGGTGCTCGGTCAGATCGCCGGCGCATTCGCTGGCTACTCGAACGGACGGTACTTCGCATGACGCGTCAGGACAACGGCGTCTCTCGCCGATCGATGCTCACCGCGTCGGGGCTCACGGTCTCTGGCGCTGCCTTGGCGCTGAGCGTCGAGCGCCGCACCATCGATGCCGACCGCGCCATTGCCTTCCACGGTGCCCATCAAGCGGGGATCACGACGCCTCCTCAGGACCACCTCGTCTTCGCCACCTTCGACGTAGTGGGCTCCCGTGCAGCGCTCCAGAGCGTGCTCGCCACCTGGGGGACAGCCGCCCCGCTCCTCACCGCTGGCAAGCCCATTCCGAGCGAGTGGGACGCGACCTACCCACCCGCAGATACGGGAGAGGCAGCTGGCCTGCCACCGTCGGGGCTCACCGTGACCTTCGGCTACGGCCCGACGCTCTTCGACCATCGCTTCGGACTCGACCGCCGAAAGCCCACGGTCCTCGAACCCATCCCGGCGATCGCTGGCGATGCGCTCGACGAGGCGACGTCCAATGGGGATCTGTGTATTCAGGCCTGTGCCGATGACCCCATGGTGGCCTTCCACGCCGTGCGGAACTTGACCCTCCTCGGCCAAGGAACCGTGGTGCTGCGGTCCTTGCAGGTCGGCGCTGGTCGAACCTCGACCACCTCCACGGCGCAGACGAGCGAACGGAATCTCCTCGGGTTCAAAGACGGCACGAACAACCTGACCGAGAAGGACGACGGACTCCTCAAGCGTTGGGTTTGGGTGGATCCTGGCGATGATCAACCCTGGATGGGTGGTGGGACCTACCTCGTGGCCCGCCGCTTGCGCCTCGACCTCGAAGCGTGGTCCTCACTGCCGCTCGTCGACCAGGAGCAGGTGATCGGGCGCTTCCGGACCTCAGGGGCGCCGCTGTCGGGATCGAAGGAGCACGACACCCCGAACCTCGCAGCCATGGGCCCGCACGGGGATCCGGTCATCCCCGCCAACAGCCACATCCGGATCGCTGCGCCGTCGACCAACGGCGGCATCCACCTCCTGCGGCGTGGGTACAACTTCGTCGATGGACTCGATCCTGCGACGGGGGCCTACGACGCCGGGCTCTTCTTCATCTGCTTCCAGCGTGATCCCGTTCGCCAGTTCACGGCGATCGCTGGTGACTTGGCTCGCACCGACGCCTTGATGCGGTACGTGACGGCGACGCGGAGCGCGGTCTTCGCCTGTCCACCAGGACTCGCCGAGGGGCAGATGCTCGGCGCTGAGCTCTTCGCATAGTCGTTCCATGGCGGCTCCAGCGGCGGAGTGCTACTGTCGCCAACGTGCACCACGAGGGTGCCTTCCGGGGGGAAGTCATGAAGAGTCGCTTGCGGCGTTCGTTCATTCGAGGTGCAGTTGCCCTCGCGACCGTGGCTGGCACTGCAGCCGGTTTGGTCGCGGTCACCGCAACGGCAACGAGCGCTCAGGCGGCGCACGTCACAGGTCACGTCTTGACCGTTGGAACCTTCAACGGCCACGCGGGCCAGTACTCGAGCATTCAAGCAGCGGTGAACGCCGCACAGCCAGGCGACTGGATCCTCGTCGCCCCTGGTGACTACAAAGAGCGTGCCGACCTCACCAACACTCCGTCGCCAAGCCAGTACGGCGCTGGCGAGTTCGGTGGCGTGCTGATCACCACCTCGAACCTCCACATCCGAGGGATGAACCGCAACACGACCATCGTCGACGGCACCAAGGTCGGAGCTCCAGCCTGCAGTTCCGCCGCTGGCGACCAGCAGCTCGGGCCGACCGTGGACGGGCAGGTCGCAGGCCGGAACGGCTTCGACATCTACGCCGCGAACAACGTCTCGGTGGATAACCTCACAATCTGCAACTACCTCTCCGGCAACTACGGCGGTGGCAACCAGATTTGGTGGGATGGCAAGGAAGACTCCAACCAGATTGGGCTGAACGGCTACGAGGGCTCCTACCTCACGGCGACGTCGTCCTACTTCGGCGGTGACTCTACGGCTGGGACCTACGGGATCTTCTCGTCGAACGCGTCGAATGGTTCGTGGAGCTACGACTACGCCTCCAACATGAACGACTCCGGGTTCTACATCGGCGCCTGTCGTCAGCTCTGCTCCTCCACGGTGAACAAGGTCTGGGCCGAGGGCAATGCGCTCGGCTACTCCGGCACGAACTCCGGTGGCGCACTCGTCATCGAGAACTCGCTGTTCGACAACAACACCGATGGTTTCGACACCAACACCCAAGTCGCCGGCGACCCGCCGCCGCCACAGAACGGCGCGTGCCCGAACAACGGCGTTTCGAAGATCACCCACACCCACTCGTGCTGGGTCCTCTTGGACAACACCTTCACCAACAACAACAACCCGAATGCCCCTCGAGCCGGAACGGCCGCTGCAGGCCCGCCAGGAACGGGAATGACCCTGTCGGGTGGAACGAACGACACGGTGATGGGCAACACCTTCAGCAACAACGAAGCGTGGGGATTGCTGGTCGTTCCCTACCCGGACTCCGACACGCCTCCGACCCCGACGGCATGTGCCGATTCTGGTGGCGTGGAGACGAGTGGACTCGGTTGCGTCTACGACCCGAAGAACGACGCGATCATTTCGAACAAGTTCCTCCACAACGGCACGCTGAAGAACGCGTCCAACGGCGACCTCGGTGAGTTGACGCTCAACACCCACCCATCGAACTGCTTCTCGAAGAACGTGACGCCTGACGGCGTGTTCCCGTCCGGAGTCGCCCACGAGACCACCTGTGGCGGCGCGAAGGGTGGCGACGCCATCGGACCGGGTCTCCCGCTCTACCTCCAGGCGCTCTGCGACACCGGATTCGGCTCCTGCCCGAGCGGATCGCACTACCCACCGTTCACCGGCGTGGTCCTGCAGCGGCTCCCATCAGCATCGAAGTTGGTGACCATGCCGAACCCATGCCTCGGCGTGCCGAACAGCGCATGGTGCGTCAACGGCAAGGCGGTCCACTAGTCCACGAGTAGCGACCCTGAGGGGGAACCATGGGGAATGAGAAGTACGTCATCATCTCGGCGGATGGCCACTGCGGCCTCCCCATCAAGGAGTATGAGCGCTACCTCGACCCCGGGTTCCGCCCGGCGTTCTCCACCTGGGTCGCCCAGAAAGAAGCCGATCGACAGCTGAAGCTGGAGTCGAACTTCGAATTCATCATGGGGTGGGAGACCTCCAACGAGGAGGGTCTGCGCGGTGCGTACGACCCTGCCGTTCGCGACAAGGAGCTCGACGCCGACGGCGTGGCCGCCGACGTGCTGTTCGCCGATGCCGATGCGGTGACGGGCATGGGCTCACCGCCGTTCGACGCTGGACTCGCCGCGGGCATGCAGCTCGATGCCGACTTGGCCTTCGCAGGCGCTCGGGCGCACAACCGCTTCCTCGCCGATCTCTGCTCTACGAGTCCCGAACGGCGAGCGGGGATCGCCCTCATCCCGCTCTGCCACGATCCGATTCGAGCCGTTGAAGAGGTGGAGTGGGCGGCGAACCAGCCAGGCATTCGGGGCGTCATGATCCCGACGATGTGGCGCGATCGCCCGCCCTACTCCTCTCCCGTCTACGAGCCGTTCTGGGAGGCGTGCGCTGCGGCCAACTTGCCGGTCCACACCCATTCGGGTGAAGCCCCCCATGAGGACTACAACGACCACCTCGGGATCTACCTGGCCGAGGTCGTGTGGTGGGCAGCGCGACCGAGTTGGCACCTGCTGTTCTCCGGAGCTTTTGAGCGCCACCCGAACCTCAAGTTCGTGGTGACTGAAGCTGCTGCATACTGGATTGCCGACACGAAGTGGAAGTGGGACCAGTACATGGGTGGCGGCCACACCACCAAGAAGATGGCTGCCCTCCTCGAGGGCAAGATCTCGAAGCTCCCGTCGGAGTACTTCGGCACCAACATCTTCGCTGGCGCTTCAACCATGTCCAAAGAGGAGCTCCGTCGCCGCAACGTGCTCGGGACCGATGCTGTCATGTGGGGAACCGACTACCCCCACCCTGAGGGATCGTGGCCCAACACCTTCGCCAAGCTGCAGAAGGACTTCGTCGATATCCCGGTCGATGAGACGGCACGGATTCTCGGCGGTGTCGCCGCAGGGGTCTACGGCCTCGACCTCGCCAAACTCCAGCCCATCGCCGATCGCATTGGCTATGCACCGACCGATCTCGGCCAAGACCCGAACCTCATGGCGTCGCCGACCGCCGAGCGCGATGCCAAGTGGTGGCTCGACGACTACGGCATCACCCCGACGCGCCCCTAGGGCTGCTCAGTCGATCTCGGGTCCGAGGTCTGGCGTCCAGGCCACGCCGTTGATGTGACTGCCACCGTCGACGAACAAGGTGTTGCCCGTGACGTACTTCGCGTCCTCGCTGGCGAGGAAGAGCGCCACAGGGGCGATGTCGTCTTCAGGATCGCCGAGCCGTCCCATGGGGTTCGCGGCGTCGGCCATCGTCGCAATCTCGGGGTGGGCGGCTGCCATGGAGCGGAATGCTGCGCTCTTGGCACCGGGACAGATGGCGTTGGCGCGGATTTGGTAGGGGGCCCACTCTCGAGCTGCGGTCCTCGTGAGCGCACGGAGCGCCTCCTTGGCGCCGTTGTACTCCGCGGTGCCGATGTGGGCGTTCACGCCGTTGAGTGAACACAGGTTGATGATCGAACCTCCACCAGCAGCCCGCAAGTAGGGGAACGCCGCACGCATGGCCCAGAACGGCCCGAAGTACGCAACGTCCATGCCGTGGCGGAGGAGGTCGGTCGATTTGGCTTCGAGCCGACCGAGGCGACCGCCACCCCAGGCGTTGTTGACGAGGGTGTTCACGGTGCCGAAGGTGGCGACCGTCTGGTCCACCATGTCGATGACCTGGGCTTCATTGGCGACATCAACCTTGAGGGCGAGGACCGAGGCACCAGTCTCGGTGCGGAGCTCGTCGGCGATTCGGTGCGCGGCGTCGCCGTCGATGTCGCTCACCACGAGGCGAGCCCCCTCTCTGGCGAAGCGTCGGGCGATTCCAGCCCCGATGCCATCACCGGCTCCGGTGATCACCGTGACGTTCCCTGCGATGCGACCCATGGTCCCCCCTCCGTCGCCCGAGTTTCCCAGAGTTGGCCTGAGCATGCCACGACGGAGCCTGGAGGTTCGCATGGAACTTCGCTCGTTGTGACAGCCGCTCGCTACAGTCAGTCGTTCACCCCTGCGAGAGGACACCGCGTGCGCATTCTCCATACGAGCGACTGGCATTTGGGACGGACGTTCGAGTCCATCTCCTTAGAGGACGACCAGCGAGCCTTCGTGTCCTGGCTGTGCGGCGTGGTCGTCGAGCACGGCGTCGACGTCGTGGTGGTCGCTGGTGACGTGTGGGACCGTGCCAATCCCAAGGCTGAAGCGGTGACCCTGATGGAGGAGTCGCTCAACGCGGTTGCGGCAACGGGAGCGACGGTGATCGCGATTGCCGGCAACCACGACAGCGCTGCTCGCCTCGCCTACGGCGCCTCGTGGGCGAAGAACTACGGCATCATCTTGGTCACCGAAGACGTCGGCTACCCAACGCCGGTCATCGTAGAGCGCCACGGCGAGTCCGTGGGATTCGTCGCCGTCCCCTATCGCGATCCCCAGCGCACCATCGCGCCGGTTCCCGCAGGTGATGGGACCACCCGGCTCCGCACCCACACCGCAGTGCTCGAAGACGCCCTCATCGATGGCCGTCGCCAGTTGGACGGCAGCAGCGTGGTCGCCACGGTGGCGGTAGCCCACGCCTACGTCAGTGGCTCGGCGACGAGCGACTCCGAGCGTCGCTACGTGGGTGGTGCCGATCAGGTTCCGCTCTCGCTGTTCGAGGGCTTCGACGCCGTGCTCCTCGGCCACCTCCACCGCTACCAAGAGTTCGATGAGGGGCGGGTCGCCTACTGCGGCTCTCCGCTGCCCTACTCCTTCAGTGAGACGGCGGACAAGGCGGTGCGCATCCTCGACGTTGGCGCACAGGGGCTCACGAGCATCGAGCGGGTGGAGATTCCCGTTGGTGTGGCATTCGGCCGAGGGGTGAGCACGCTGACCGGGACCCTCGAAGAACTCCTCACCGATGCTCGATTCGCCGAGGCTGAGCAGCGCTTCGTGGCCGCTCGCCTGACGAACGAAACCCTGCAGATCGACGCCAAGGCCAAGCTCGAGACCCGCTTCCCCCACATCGTCAACGTGACCCGCGAGGTGAGCGCTGCTCCTCGTGGGGATGGACCGGCGGTGCCGTCTGCTGCGCTCATCGAAGAAGATCCCCTGACGGTCATCGCCACCTTCCTCGACCAGGTCCACGGTCAGCCGCCGTCTTCAGAAGAACGCGAGCTCCTCGCGGGGGTTATTGACGCCGTGCTGCAGGGAGGTTCCAAGTGAAGCCCGTGCACCTCACCGTGGAAGCATTCGGTCCATTCCCTGAGCGGGTGGACATCGACTTCTCGAAGCTGTCGGAGTACGGCGCGTACGTCATTGCCGGGCCAACGGGGGCTGGCAAGACCACGATTCTCGACGCCATTGTCTTCGCCCTCTACGACACCATCCCTGGACGGACCGGCATTGACGAGCTCCGGAGCCACTTCGCCGCGCGCAACGCGATCTGCTCGGTGGCGTTCACCTTCGAGGTCCACGGCGCCCGCTATCGCGTGACGCGCGTCCCGACGCAAGAGCGACCGAAGAAGACGGGCGAGGGCATGACCGAGGAGAAGGCCTCGGTTACCTTCGAGTTCCTCGACGCCGATCGGCCGAACCTCGTGAAGAAGGCTGAGGTTGGTCGAGAGATCGCTGAACTGGTCGGCTTGAGCGCTGACCAGTTCAAGCAGGTCATCCTCCTGCCACAGGGGGAGTTCGAGACGGCGCTTCGAGCAGATGGGGATGAGCGCGCCGCGATTTTGGCGACGCTGTTCCCGATCGTGAAGAGCTTCGATGCGGTGGTCGAGCGACTGAAGTTCGCTGCCCGTGATGCCGAGTCCGCCTACAACAGGGCGCGCGAGCGCACGGAGTTCCAGCGAGACACGGTCGCTAATCAGCTCGCGACTGCCCTCGAGGCTGCGCAGTTGCCGTGGAGTGAGGAGTTGGTGGCAACCCTCACGATCGATGCGGTGAACCGACACATTGGTGACCTCGGGCTCCGCCGAGCGGTGCTCGAGGCTGAGGCGCGTGACGCCGAAACCGCGCGCACTACTGCCGAAGCAGCGCTCGTGGCGGTCACCGCGAACGCGGAATTGCACGATGCCGCGCTCGAGGCCCTCGGCGTGATCGCCGCCCTCGATGAGGAACGAACGGCGCACGACCGCGATCGCCAGCGCCTCGACACCGCGGACAAGGTCGCACCCTACGAAGGGGCCTACGACGCCTTCACCGAGACCTCCGCCCACTGCGCGGCCGCCGAAGTGGTCCTCGAGGAGGCCCTCGAGGTCCTCCCAGAACTCAGTGCACCGTTGGACGACCGGATTCGTGCGATGGTGCTCGACGTCCACGATGGTCCCTCTGCCAGCGAAGCTCGAGAAGCAGTTCGCCAGGCCCAGAAGGAGCATCAGAGCGCGGTCGATGTCCACCGCAGGCTCCTCGAACGGCGCGAGGCCTTCGCCACAGCCGAGCGGGCGGCCAGAGACGCAGAGGAGCGCCGTGGCGGCGCCGAGCGACTCCAGCGAGAACTCGATGAAGCGCTCGCTGTCGTGCAGCGCGGGGCAGAGGCCGCGCAGGAGGAGCTCGCCACGCTGGGTCAGGTCGACGCCGCTGTGGTTGCCGCAGAGCATGCCCTCGCGGACGCAACCCTCGCTGCGGAACTCGATCAAGACCTCGCAGAAGCTCGAGAGGCCCACTGGACATGCCGAGAAGCCGTTGACGTCGCCACCTCGGCGCATGAAGCTGCGCGTGCTGCGGTCACCGCATCGCTCGCTGCCACGCTGGCCACGGCACTCGAACCGGGGTGCCCATGCCCAGTGTGTGGTGGCGTCGAGCACCCCCACCCCGCAACAGCAGATGGTGACGACGATGCCGAGGTGGTCGCTGCGGCTGCTGCGGCTCTCGAGCAGGCCAAGGACGCCGAACACGCGGCGAGTCTGTTGCTCGCCGGGCTTGAGGCTCGTCGTTCGGCGGTCGTTCCGATTGGGAGCATCGATGCGCTCCAAGCTGGGGTCGACGACGCTCGACGCAACGTGGCCCGGGCGACGGAGCTCCACACGCTCGTTGCGGCTCGAGAGGGCATCGTCGAGGCGCAGCGCGAGGAGCGAGATGGCATCATCGCCGACCTAGCGACGGCGAACGTGGCGATCACGGCGTTCTCGGAACTGGCGGCAACTGAGGGGGCGGCGATTGCGGGCGATGTCGCTGCGTTCGAAGCGCAGCACGGCACCCTCGAGACCTTCGTCGATGTCGATGACGCCTACGCTGCACTCTTCGACGGCCTCGACCTCCTCCGACGCGCGTATGAGGATGTGGCGGCGCTCCACCTCCGCTGCGAACGTGAGCGCGACGCCCTCCTCGCCATCGCGAGCCAGGTCGGTCTCTCGGACCTCGATGCGCTCGCAGCGAGTTTCCTCGCAGACGACGGCCGTGACGCCATGCGGCAGGCAATTGCTGCCGTGGAGGAGCAGCGTGCGCGCGCCGATGCGGCGGTAGAAGCCGCACGTGTGGCTGGGGTCCTCGACCTCCGTCCAGATGTGGATGCCGCAACAGCAACCCGTGGAGTCGCTCGTGCTGCTGCAGATGCCGCCAAGGGCCGGGTCACCGAACTCGACACGCTGGTGGCGACCGTCACTGGTCAGCTCGGCGAATGGGTGAGCGCCGTCGGTGCGGCTGATGATGAGCATCGGCGAAGTGGCGTCGTCGTCGGACTGTCCAAACTGCTGGCGGGAACGATGAGCGGTGCAGGCACGAAGGTGGCGCTGCGGGACTGGGTGCTGTCGACCTACCTCGCCACCATCGTCGACCACGCCAACGTTCGCCTCGATGAGATGTCCGCCGGTCGCTACTCCCTTGCGCTCGCCGGTGATGATGGTTCGAAGAAGCGCACCACGCTCAACTTGGTGGTCGCCGACGCGCAGACTGGCAGGACTCGCCCCGTCGACACGCTCTCTGGCGGCGAGACCTTCTTGGCCGCGATCTCGCTGGCCTTAGGCCTGGCCGACGTCGTCGCGTCCTCAAGTGGGCGAGGGCTCGAAGCCCTCTTCATCGACGAGGGATTCGGTACCTTGGACGAAGAGCGTCTCGACACCGTGCTCGGTGTCTTGGACGGCCTCCAAGGTGGGGGTCGGAGCGTTGGGGTCATCAGCCACGTCGAAGAGCTCAAGCGTTCGCTGCCGACCGGGATCACCGTCGTGCCGAGCGACCATGGATCGACCGTCACGACCTCGTACCCCGGAGGTGCCGATGCCTGAGCCCACCGTCCCCGAAGGGTTCGACGGCTTCATGGAGCGTGTCGAGGTCAACGGGATCCTCTACGACCGAATCCCGTGGGGAGCTGAGTTCCCCTGGCACTCCGGATGCCCCGCCTGTGGCGAGGAACCCGGGCAGCCCCACGCAGCTCACTGCCCCCGAGCGGCCAACACCGGTGAAGCGCTCGTGATGTCGGGGCCATCGAATCGCTGTCGTGACTGCGGAGCGAACGTGGGCGAGATTCACGCCTTCAACTGTGGCCTCGAAGAGTGCCCGCACTGCCACCACCAGTTCGCCTCGTGCGAGTGCTCCACCCCATTCGATCGCCCCGACGATGATGAGGACGAGGGCTGACTACCAGCTCCGGAGTACCTGGGTGGTGTCGAACGCGTTCGACGTCGACGCCGCTGGGTAGTCGGCGGGGTCGAGCACCTCGGCGATGTCGGTGACCAAGGGTCCGAACTCAGCGGCCAATGGAGCGAGCGCCGCCATGTCGAAGCCGTAGAGGTTGGCGGTGTTGGTCCCGATGCAGGCTTGGACGACGTCGGGGTCCTCACCGGCGAACGCGACCCGCAGCGCCTCGTTGGAGAACGGCCACGTGCCTTCGCTGTGGGGGTAGTCATCGCCCCACATCATCCGATCGGCCCCGAACTGCGGTCGAAGGGCAGACTCCGAGGAGCGGAGGAACGAGGCGCCGAGGTAGAAGTTCCGGTGGAAGTACTCGCTCGGGGTCATCGACATGCCGCTGGCTGCGGCGCCGAAGAACAGCGCTTCGGCAGCGCCACCGCCGGCCATGCGACCGTAGAACCAGTCGAGGGTCTCAAGGCCACGGGGGAGCCAGGCCACCCCTTGCTCGGTCATGGCCACCTTGAGGCCGGGGAAGCGTTCGAGCACGCCACCGAAGATGAGGTGCCACATGGCGCGGTGGGAGTACCAGGGGAGCTCGATGAGCATCATTGCTCGAGCGATTTCGAGTTCGCCGTAGTCGGGGAGTCCGGATCCACCGTGGATGTTGAGGACCACCCCTCGCTCTTCGCAGAGCCGCCACAGCGGGTCGTAGACCGGGTCGTACAGCGGGGCGAGGACGCCGCCAGGGTTGATGGAGGGCAGCATGATGCCACCGAAGGGCTTCGTGAAGTGCTCCGTTGCCCACGTGATCTCGGCGAGCGCGTCGTCGAGCTTGTTGAAGAAGACCTGGATGACCCCAGCACGCTGACCGGGGGCGTCGTTGCAGAAGTCGAGCAACCACCGGTTGTGGGCTTGGATCCCAGCCCATCGCTTGTCGTAGTCGGCGGCGGAGGGAGGCAGCGAGACGAGGTTGCCCTCTTCGAAGAACGGCGGCACGGTGTTCGGGTAGATCACCTCACCGACGACGCCGTCGGCGTGGTGCTCCTTCAACCGAGCAGCGGAGTCCCAGTTTCGGTATCGGATGGGCGCCAAGAGGTCGGCGAAGGGGACCTCGTAGGTGTCCGCCCACGCGTCGAACTCCTCGTGGAACGACGACGCCAAGTAGGGGCGGTAGTCCTTGACGTCCGCCCCGGCGTGACCATCGCAACTGATGACGGTGTAGCGCGTGCTGTCCATGACGGCCTCCTAGTGGATGAGCGTTGGGGGAACCTGACCAGCAGCGATCGCATCAGCCCGGCTGTGGAGCAGCGGTCCGAAGGTCTCGCAGTTCGGCGCGATGACGTACTTGTTGGCCGCGAGCTCGTCGAGGACGAAGTCACCGAGCCAGTTGAGGTCGACGACGTCGGCCTTCATCCCGGCAGCCTTCAACTGCTCGCGGAATTCCTCGAAGGAGGTCCCAGGAGCAGGAGGCCGGGGCTTGACCCGTTCCAAGTCCTTCGGACGGTTGCGCTGTGCGGTCCACAGTCCGGTGTCGAGGAGTCCTCCACCGGGGTAGAACACGTGGGCACCAACCGGGGAGCCGACCTTGGTCAACTGGTGGGCCAGGGATTCGGTGAAGCAGCTAATGGCGGCCTTGGAGGCGGCGTAGATGCTGGCGTGGGGGACGGGGGCGATGCCGCCGTCACCGGATGAGGTGGTGATGAGGTGCGCTTCGCGATCGGCCGCCAGCATGCGGGGTAGGAATTCGAGGATGGTGCCGGCCACGCCGAACACGTTGACGCCGAAGCACCAGCGCCAGTCGTTCATCTCCTGCTCCCAGGGGAGCCCTCCACCTCCGGAGGTAACCCCGGCGTTGGCGAAGAGGAGGTCCACCACCCCTTCGGTGCCGTAGACGTCATCGGCGAGTGCGGTGATCGACGCCGCATCGGTCACGTCGCAGCGAACACCCCGGATCGATCCGAGTGGTGACAACTCCGCCACCGTTGCATCGAGTACCCCCTGCTCGATGTCGGCCACCACGACGCTCACCCCCCGGCTGAGCAGTGCGTGGACGATGCCCTTCCCAATGCCGCTCGCGCCGCCGGTGATGACGGCAACCTTGCCTGCGTACTCCATTCGAGACCCCCCCTCGTTGCTCTGTGTTCTACACCCAGACAGACGAGGGGACAACTCTCAGCCCCGGCGAGGGGCGGGGAACTTCGGTCGATACGTGGGATCGCTGTTGAGGTCGAGCGTCGCCTCGATGGCTCGGGCGACAGCGATCATGGTGGCTTCACTCCCGGGGCGGCCGATGATGCCCAGACCAACTGGGAGTCCTCGCACGAGCCCCATGGGAACTGTGGCGATCGGCCAGCCAGCGATCGCCGGTGCGCAGGTGGTCGGCGCAGCGACACCGTGCTCGCCGATGTGGAGATCTTGCTTCCACGCCGGACCGTAGGTCGGCGCCAAGAGGACGTCGACGCCGTTGAGCGCAGGCTCGAGGCAGTGCGTGGTCGCCCAAGCGAGGTTCCGAGCTCGGGCAGGTTGGTAGGCATCGCCGCTCCGGCCACCGGTGGTGAGCGCTTGCTCGAAGAGCTCGTGGCCGAAGAAGGCCAACTCCGTCGCTGCGTGCTCACGCTCGTAGGCGATCACCGCTTCGAGGGTTGCCGGTGCGCCACCTCTCGCCGTGAGGTACGCCGTGAGGTCGTCGTAGGTCTCGGCGAGGAGAACGGTCAGCTCATCGTTCCCCACCTCGTCGGTTGGCACCGCGACGTCTCGATGCGTCACCGCGCCGAGCACCGTCGCCATCTGGAGAATGACCTCGTCGAATCGCTGGTCGGTCTCCGTGTGACCCGTCCGCCACGACGCTGCCACCGCAGCGGTGAGTTGTCGGGGGTCGACGGTGCTGCGGGTCATGACGGCCTCGTCGCCGCTCAACACGGCGAAGAGGCGTGCGAGGTCGTCCACGGAGCGGGCCATCGGACCCGGGCTGTCTTGGCTCGCGCTCAAGGGGATGACGCCACGGGTTGGGACCGTTCCAACGGTTGGCTTCAGCCCGACGACGCCGTTGAGCGACGCTGGGCAGGTGATGGAACCATCGGTCTCGGTGCCGATCGCCCCAGGACTCAGGCGAGCGGCCAACGCTGCTCCCGAGCCAGACGATGATCCACCAGCGCTTCGGTCCGTCGCCCAGGGGTTGGCGGTGAGTCCTCGCACCGCCGACCAGCCTGATGCCGAACGGGACGATCGGAGGTTGGCCCACTCCGAGAGGTTGGTGGTGCCGAGGATGATCGCTCCAGCATTCTTCAACCGGGTGACGAGGTCCGCGTCGCGGTGCGGTGGCCTGCCGAGCAGGCTCGTCGATCCAGCGGAGCTCGGGAGGCCGAGCACCTCCACGTTGTCCTTGACGAGGAGCGGGACGCCGCAGAGGGGACCAGCAGCCCCGGCGCTCCGAGCGCGATCGCTTGCCTCGGCGTCTGCGAGGGCGGTTGGGTTGAGCGCGAGGACCGACGCCAAGGCCACCTCGGTTCCTGGCGCATCGAGAGCGGCGATGCGTTCGAGCAGGGCGCTCGTGACCTCCACCGAATTGAGCGAGGCATCGTCGTACCGCTCGAGGAGCTGGCCGATGCCGAGGTCGGCGATCGGGAGCGAATCTGGATGGGGATCGAGGGAATCCATGAGGACAATGTACGGCCTCGTGTGGAAGGCCACTCGGTTGATCGTTCGAGGTCGGTCGGTAGCATCGATGCATGGACGCCGGAATTGAGCCAGAACTCTCCGCGTTCACGACCAATGGCCCGTGGCGACTCGACCTGTCGTCGACCTCGTGGGCTCTCGACGGACCAGCCCTTCGGGCGCGTGCGCAACGACGTGTCCCCGGTGCAACTCGGCGTCGGTCGGTGCCGCCACTTCGACGCCTGGTGAAGGCCGGCGTGGTCCTCGGCTGGGCGGTCGCCGGCTGGGCGGTGGCCGATCGCCGCAAGGATCGATCGACCTCTCGAGCGGGGCTGTCACGACGGGTTCGTGATGCCTTCGTGGTCCTCGGACCGACCTACATCAAGCTGGGCCAGATCATCTCGGCAGCCCAAGGGCTCCTCCCTGACGAGCTCGTGGACGCCTTCTCGGTGCTCCGAGATCGGGTCCCTGCGGAGTCGTTCGACCACGTCCGATCCGTCGTCGAGGAGGCCTTCGGACGGCCCCTCGAGGCGATGTTCGCTGAGTTCTCCACCGAACCCATCGCCGCCGCCTCCATCGCCCAGGTCCACTTCGCCACCTTGATGACGGGGGAGGAGGTCGCGGTCAAGGTGCAACGTCCTCGAATTGGCGACCTCGTCGAAGCCGACCTCAAGATCATGACGTGGATCGCTCCGCACCTCGCCAAGCGGATCGAGTTGATGAAGATCGTCAACCTGCCGGCCATCATCGAGGTCTTCGCGGAGACCATCGTCGAAGAACTCGACTTCCGCCTCGAGGCCGGCAACATGATCGACGTGGCTACCGTGCTCGACACCACTGGCCACAAGACGGTGGTGGTGCCACGCCCGCACCCGAACCTCGTCACCGAGCGGGTCCTCGTCATGGAGCGCCTCTCGGGATTCAGCTTCGACGATGGTGCAGCAATGGTGGCCGCTGGCGTCGATACCACTGCGGTCGTGCGGGCGCTCATGGTGTCCCTCCTCGAAGGGGCGGTGATCCACGGCGTCTTCCACGGCGACCTCCACCCCGGCAACCTGCTCGTCCAAGCCGATGGTCGGGTAGCGCTCTTGGACCACGGGATCACCGGTCGCCTGAGCGCCACCGAGCGGACGATGTTCTTGAAGGTGCTCCTCTCCTCCTTCGCTGGGGATCACCGTGGGGTGCTCGAGGGGTACCAGGGCCTCGGGGCGCTGCCGCCGGGGACTGATCTCGACCAGTTCTTGGCCGAGGTGCCCATTGGGGCGCCGAGCGTCGATCCCTCGACCGCGCAGGCCGACGAGCTCGTGGCCGAGATGCGTCGAGTCACCAAGGCGATGATCGCCCATGGACTCCGGATTCCGAAGGTGGTCGTCCTCTACCTGAAGGACGTCATGTTCGTCGATGCCGCCATCGGGAGCTTGGCGCCCGATCTCAACCTGCTCGCCGAGTTCACCTTCATCTCCGCCTACTTCGCGTCGACCTACGGCAACCAGATCGCCGAGCAACTCGGGATCGATCCTGCGCTCGCCACCTTCGATCCGGAAGCGCTGCTCACCGCGGTGGGCATGGACCCCGCGCAAGAATCCCTGACGCCCCGGCAGATTCGTGCCCAACGGGCGGAGGTCTCGGAGAAGATCGCCGACGCACCGAGCGCTCGTCGTCGCTTCCGCTCCTGAGCCCCCTCGATCGTCGCTCGGACGCCCTCGGTGGCCACAGAGTTGCCTCGGCGGCGGCGGTAACCTCGGCGGAGGAAAAGGAGACCACTGGTGGACACCGCAGCAGAACGAGGACAGCGCACCTACGAGCTCGACCGGAGGTACGTCTTCCACTCCTGGTCCGCACAAGCGGCGCTCACCCCCATGGTCGTCGACCACGCACTCGGGGCACGGGTCACCGACGACAAGGGGACGACCTACCTCGACTTCTCGAGCCAACTCGTCAACACCAATATCGGTCACCAGCACCCAACCGTCGTGGCGGCCATTCAGGCGCAGGCGGCCACCCTCTGCACCATCGCACCCCAGCACGCCAACGACCAGCGGTCCGAAGCTGCTCGGTTGATCGTGGAGCGAGCGGGTGAGGGGTTCTCTAAGGTCTTCTTCACCAACGGTGGGACTGAAGCCGTTGAGCACGCGGTCCGCATGGCCCGCCTCCACACCGGTCGCCACAAGGTGCTGTCGACGTACCGGAGCTACCACGGAGCGACCTCGACCTCGATCAACTTGACCGGTGACCCGCGGCGGTGGCCGAGCGACACCGCCTCAGCCGGCGTCGTCCACTTCTTCGGACCATTCCTCTACCGCTCTGCCTTCTACGCCACGGCCGAGGCTGAAGAGACCGAGCGTGCACTGGCGCATCTCCGCGACACGATTGTCTTCGAGGGTCCGACCACCATCGCCGCCATCATCTTGGAGACCATCCCTGGGACTGCCGGCATCATGGTGCCCCCACCGGGCTACTTGGCCGGTGTTCGAGCACTGTGTGATGAATTCGGGATTCTCTACATTGCCGATGAGGTCATGTGTGGATTTGGGCGCACGGGCTCGTGGTTCGCGTTCGAGCACTTCGGGGTCACCCCGGACCTCATCACCTTCGCCAAGGGGGTGAACTCCGGCTATGTCCCCCTCGGCGGCGTGGTCATCTCCGAGTCGATCTGCCAGACCTTCGCCGATCGGGTCTACCCCGGTGGCCTCACCTACTCCGGTCACCCCTTGGCTTGCGCTGCAGCCGTCGCCACCATTGGCGCCATGGAGGACGAAGGGATCGTGGCCAACGCCGCCGCAATGGGGCGGGACCACATCGGCCCTGGCCTCACGGCGTTGCAGGCGAAGCACCCGAGCATTGGTGAGGTGCGCGGCATGGGGGTGTTCTGGGCCCTCGACCTCGTCATGGACCGAGCGACGAAGGAGCCGCTCGCTCCCTACGGCGGCACGAGCCCAGCCATGGCCATGCTCCAAGCTGAGTGCAAGGCACGCGGTCTCCTCGCCTTCTTCAACTACCACCGCCTCCACGTCGTGCCGCCGTGCACCGTGACGGCGGAAGAAGTGGCCGAAGGACTCGCCATCTTGGACGGAGCGCTCGGCGCGGTTGAGGCGGCGTTCGAGATCGGTCGGTAGGCAGCATCCACCGAGGAGCACCTCTCTCGCTCCTAGATTTTGGCTGATGGCCAAGTACGTTCCGAAGCACCGACGGCAACCTCCGAAGCGCCGACGCGTGCTCGGTGTCGGGCTCGCAGTCCTCGCATGCTCCTCAGTCGCAGCGACCGGTGCCGTGGTCGCTGCCGGAGGAATCTCCGCCGCCAGCCATCCTCGAATGGTCGTCGCGTCGACGACGACCACGACCACGGTGCCAGCAGCAACCGACGTCGCCGGACCGAATCCGTTCACCTCGCCGGCGATCGCTCGCTTCTTGGCCACGAGGACCAACGTGGTGAGCGCAGCGGTCTGCGATCTGTCGACGGGAACGCTGTCGCAGTACCACCCCGGACTCCGCCAGTTCACGGCGTCCATGGTCAAACTCGACATCCTGCTCGAGCTGCTCGTAGGCGCCGAGCAACGACACGAGCAGGTACCTGCGGCGACGCTGCGCCTGGCCCGATCAATGATCACCACCTCGGACAACGACGCTGCGACCGCGCTCTTCAACGCCCTCGGCGGTCCAACGGCGCTCGACGCCTTCAACGCTCGTCTCGGGCTGACCTCCACCACGAGTCAGTGGAATTGGGGAGCAACGCTCACGACCCCAGCCGATCAGATCGCCCTCCTCCGACTCGTCGTCTTGCCCAACACGGTCTTGTCGACGAGCACCCGAGACCTCGCGATGTCGCTCCTCGAAGGCGTGGTGCCAGCCCAACGATTCGGCATCGGCTCAGGCCCGCCGGCGGGGTCAGCGGTGGGGCTCAAGGACGGATGGTTTCCTGAGGTGGCGACCGGGTGGCAGATCAACTCGGCGGGGTTCGTGCTCCTCGGCAACACCTGGTACCTCGCCGCGATCCAAACGGGCCACAATCCGTCGAAGCAGTACGGCCTCGACACGGTGAACACCCTCGGTCGCTTGCTCTGGCGCTACGAGCGATTCGGGAAGTATCGCCTGCACTGAGGCCGTCCTCATCCGGGTCAGGAATATAGGGGCGCCGGTAAGGTTGGAGTGAGGAGGCGTTCATGCGTTCAATTACCGTTGCCGACCTGCTCGATCGACTCGACCGGGACCAAGTCACCTACTTGCTCGACGTGCGCACCCCTGAGGAGTTCGACGCGTGGCATATCCGTGGTGCGGTGAACCTGCCGCTGCAGGATCTCCCCCACCACCTGAACCGGATTCCTCGCACCGCTGAGGTGTTCACGATCTGCGCGGCGGGTGCACGGTCTGCATCGGCGGCGCAACTCCTCGAGCAGCGATTCTTCGATGCCACCTCCGTTGACGGTGGCATGGCCGCATGGGCCAACGTCTACGACCACGCCGAAGTGCGGGTCGGTCGAGCCACCATCATCCAAGTCCGCCGTCGGGGCAAGGGCTGCTTCAGCTACGTGATCGGCACTGGCGGACAGTGCATGGTGGTCGACCCCTCGACCGATCTCGAACGCTACGAGCATCTCGCCGCGTCGAAGGGTTGGACGATCACGGCCGTCCTCGACACGCACCTCCACGCCGATCACCTCTCAGGAGGTCGAGCACTGGCGAGTGCCGTCGGTGCCCACTACTACCTCGGTGACGCCGAACCCGTGCACTTCTCCCACGAGGCAATGCCCGAGCGCATCACCTTGGGCGATGCGCCCTACGAGGCGACCATCGAGCCACTGCGCTCACCAGGGCACACGATGGGTTCGACCATGTTCCTCGTGGAGGGTGCGACCTTGTTGACCGGGGACACCTTGTTCTTAGATGGTGTGGGGCGACCTGATCTCGCTGAGCAGGCTGAGGAGTTCGCCAACAACCTCTACGAGTCCATCCACCGTCACACCGACGCACTCGCCGATGACGTGCTCGTCTTGCCCGCCCACATTTCCGAGGCCATCGAGGTCGAGCGTGGTGTGGTCACCGGGGTGCCGCTCGGGCAGCTGCGGTGGCGGCTCGTGCCGCTCACCATGGAGCGAGCGGCGTTCGTTGCGTGGGCGAGCTCGCAGGCGAAGGATCGACCGCCGAACTACCAGCGCATCGTCGAGGCGAATCAGGGTGCGGTGCTCGCCCCCTTGGAGGAGTTGATCGCCCTGGAGGTTGGACCGAACCGCTGTGCGGTGACCTCCGCCTGAGGGCGATCGCCGCACTACGCTCCATGGGCAACCGAAGGAGACCCTCGTGAAGATCAGTTCCATGCTCAACTACTCGGGCGACATCAAGAAGGCCGCCCGCGACTTGGCTGATTTGGAGTCGGCTGGACTCGATCTCATCTGGGTTGCTGAGGCCTACGGCTTCGACTCCGTCTCGGTCATGGGCTACCTCGCTGCGTTGACCAAGACGGTGGAGATTGGTTCGGCGATCTTGCCGATCTACACCCGCACACCGACGCTCATCGCCATGACCGCCGCTGGACTCGACTCCATGACCGACGGACGCTTCCACCTCGGCCTCGGCGCCTCCGGCCCTCAGGTCATCGAGGGCTTCCACGGCGTGAAGTACTCCGACCCCCTGGGACGCACCCGAGAGATCATCGAGATCTGCCGCGAGGTCTGGAAGCGCGAAGCGCCCCTGACCCACGACGGCAAGCACTACCACCTCCCCCTTCCGGCCGACCAAGCATCAGTGCCGCCGAAGGCGCTCAAGATCATCCAGCACCCGGTGCGCTCCACGATTCCGACCTGGATTGCCGCCATTGGTGAGAAGAACGTCTCGCTCACCGCAGAGGTTGCTGACGGGTGGATCCCGATCCTGTTCATCCCTGAGCGTGCCGATGCGGTGTGGGGGAATGCCTTGGCCGAAGGCACAGCCAAGCGTGCACCCGAACTCGGCCCGCTCCAGATCACCGCTGGTGGCATCTGCGCCATTGGTGAGGGCGAGGACGTCACGCGTCTTCGCCAACTCGGCCGCTCCATGATCGCCCTGTACGTGGGCGGCATGGGGGCCAAGGGCAAGAATTTCTACAACACGTTGGCCTGTCGCTACGGCTTCGAGGAAGAGGCAGCCGCCATTCAGGACCTCTACCTCTCCGGCAAGAAGAGGGAAGCCGAGGCCCTCGTCCCCGAGGAGTTCTTGGAGCTCACCTGCCTGTGCGGACCGAAGTCCTACGTGGCCGAGCGCGTCGCAGCGTTCGAGGCGGCGGGGGTGACCCACCTCCAAGTGCACCCCATTCCCGTTGGTGACCAAACCGCACCGCAGGTCATCGAGGAACTCAAGTCCATCGTCGGCTGAGCCGACACCACTGAAGGAGGCAGACCATGGCTCGTGCGCACAACGGCCCCATCGAGATTGAGTACGAGGTCCACGGCGATCTCGCAAACCCGACGATTCTGTTCATCATGGGTCTCGGCGGCCAGATGATCGCTTGGGACCCTGCCTTCATCGACCTGTTCACCGCCCAAGGCTTCTCGGCCATCACCTTCGACAACCGAGATGTGGGCAAGTCGACGTGGTTCGACGAGCACGGTGAGGTCGACGTGCTCCCCTTCCTGCTCGGTGAGCCCATCGATGCCCCCTACCTCCTCTCCGACATGGCAGCGGACGCCGCAGCGGTGCTCGATGCCGCTGGCGTGGCGGCTGCGCACATTCTCGGCATCTCCATGGGCGGCATGATCGCCCAGCAGTTCGCCATTGATTTCCCCACTCGGACCCTCACCTTGACGTCGATCATGTCGACGACAGGGAACCCCCTCGTTGGGCAGCCAACCGAAGCAGCCCTCGGCGCCTTGCTGCGAGCACCGGCGACCTCTCGGGACGAGGCCATTGAGAGCGATGTCGAAACCTGGCGCATCATCTCCTCACCGGGCTTCCCGTTCCGAGAGGATGAGATCCGCACTCGAGCAGGGGTGGCGCATGATCGTGGCCACCACCCAGTGGGCACGAACCGGCAACTCGCGGCCATCTTGTCGTCAGGCGATCGGACCGAGCGCCTCGCAGCACTTGAGATTCGAACCCTCGTCATCCACGGGACCCACGATCCCTTGGTCCAGCCGAGCGGCGGTGTCGCAACCGCAGCGGCGATCCCCGGGGCTCGCCACGTGACCTTCGAGGGCATGGGCCACGACCTTCCCCTCGAGCTCGTCCCGGCAATCGTCGAGGAGATCCTCACCCACGTTCGATAGTTCGAGGATGTTCACGAAGTGATTCGGAACGTCACTGACGTCGTCGTTGGGAAGACGCCCTGAGATCCTGCGTAGGTTGCGAGAACGCTGTAGACGCCAACCGGAAGTGCCACCGGCGTGAGACATTGCGCTGTTCCGAGTGCAACCCGTCCTGCACAGATGATCGATGGACCATGATGGAAGAGCACCACTCCTCCGGCGACGAGCGGGAAGCCCCCCATCACCAAGTGCGTACTGTGGTGCACTCGAATAATTGGCGGGGTAGCGGTTGCGAAACTATGGATGTGGGTTCGAAGGATGTTGAAGGTCGTCGAAGCACTCGAAGCTCGATGGGTTGCGTCGCCACGGAATGCCGCAGTCACCACGTACGAGCTAGGAATCAACCTATTCGGGGTTGTGCATCGGATGCTGCCATGGACCGGAAGGCCAGTGCACCAGGTCACACCGCGTGCGCTCACCGTGATGACGCCGGTAGCCGTCGAAGGCGAGACGACGACGATGAAGGTCGTAGATTTCCCGTACGGCGTCGAGTGGTTCACTGGGAGGACGGACACTCTCGTTGGAGAGGTGCCGGAATTCTGGCCGACGGTAATGCGTGATCCCGCTCCACTTGTGCTCTGGTCGATTCGCTCAACCCCCATCGTGGTTGGGTAGCTACCAGCCCCGAGTGGAGGAATAGTTGCAGTGCACTCGCTGAAGGAACTACAGGACGCAGCGACGGAGACTGATCCATTGATGGTGAAGATGTCCGCTCCACTCATCGGAAGGAATCCACTACCTCGAATTGTCACCGCCGTAGGAGTCTTGGCAGCGAACTTCGATGGGGTGATTGATGAAATCGAGATTTTCTCGTGCTTGGAGCGGCGGATTCAACCGGTGAGCGCAACGAGCTCGGCGAGCTTCTCCGATGGTGTCATGAATTGAAGTGTCTCGCGAGGCCGGCCGTTCAGGCTCCGCTGGATGCGCTCCAAGTCCTCAGCTGACTGCTTCGAC
>Ga0208746_1000077_pt1 | contig 44373 bp, 51 predicted proteins | sample CryBogCBH15Jun09_FD_184623 | JGI IMG/M metagenome (GOLD analysis project Ga0208746, IMG submission 184623) | Freshwater microbial communities from Crystal Bog, Wisconsin, USA - CBH15Jun09 (SPAdes) | ecosystem: Environmental > Aquatic > Freshwater > Lake | place: Crystal Bog, Wisconsin, USA... | reverse complement strand
GGCCACAGGAAGCAAAGAGGAATTCACAGTTGATAGCGCTCTCTCGGAAATTTTGAGCGCAATTAATTAACCGATGTCGGTTGCCAATTTTCTCTTCTTAGCGCTCGCTGCGGGCTTCGCGGGTTTTGTCGATGCCGTGGCAGGTGGAGGCGGTCTCGTTCAACTCCCTGCCCTCCTGATTGGCATCTCCAACAAACCGATTCCACTTATTCTTGGTACCAATAAAATTCCATCTATCTTTGGAACATCGACTGCAGCCGCTTCTTACTTTAAGAAGGTGCGACCAGATCTGCGATTGACACTCACGATGGCTCTTCCTGCACTCGTCGGTTCAATTGGTGGAGCGCGCCTTGCGGCACACTTCCCAACCGCGGTCTTTCACCCCTTAATTCTTATTCTCTTAGTTCTGGTGGGGATTTACACCTGGCGCAAGCCTGAGTTGGGCCTTAATGAGCGATTGCGTTACACGCATCGCACGCGGCTTTGGATTGTCGCAGGTTGCGGTTTATTGATCGGTTTCTACGATGGACTCTTTGGACCAGGAACTGGAACTTTCCTCGTATTTCTTCTTGTGATTGTGGTCGGCTATGAATTCCTCAAGGCAAGTGCAACCGCGAAGTTAGTCAATATCTCTACAAATTTTGGTGCGATCCTTACCTTCCAATTAACGGGGCATATCTGGTGGCGCTTAGGGTTGGCGCTTGCCTTCGCCAACGTAGCTGGGGCTCTGATCGGCTCCCGTCTAGCGATTAGAGGCGGCTCTCCGCTCGTGCGTCGTATCTTCTTGATTGTGGTGGCGGCTCTCATTGCTAAGTTGAGTTATAGTTGGGTCTATAACTAAATAGCGGAAAGAGAGCCAGTAATGAGTGTTATTGCAGCAATTACCTCGAGTATTGCCCCGATTATTGAGGCATCTGGCATCTATTTAGAAGAAGTCACACTTGATAACGCTTCACCTCGAATTCTCACCGTTGTTATTGATGGAGATACTCCGCTCAATCTTGATCAGGTTACCTCCGTTACAAAAGAGATCTCCGAAATTCTCGAAAGCCTTGTTGAGCTCGGCGATGCGCCATTTACTCTCGAAGTGAGCACACCCGGTATTGACCGCCCTCTTACCCTTCCGCGCCACTGGCGTAAGAACCAAGATCGCCTTGTTACGGTGACACTCACCGATGGGTCGATAAAGAAGGGGCGCATCGGCGAACAGGTAGAGCAAACAGTCTCGATCGATGGCGAAGTCATTGCATTGTCAGATATCAACCGGGCACAGGTTGAGATTGAATTTAAGTCCCTCAAGAAGGGCGAGTAGCGATGAGCGTTGATGTAGATGCACTGTTGGCGATGACCGTTGAAAAGGGCATCCCACTCGAAAAACTAATTAACTCGATCGAACAGACTGTTACAGAAGGTTACGGAGAGTTGCCTGAGGCTAAGCCCCAAGGACGTGCCGTGCTCAACCGCCAAACTGGCGAGATACTGATTCACGTTCCGCAATTTGATGCGGAAGGGATTTACACAGGCACCATCACCGATATGCCCGAAGGATTCGAATCCAAGATCAAGTCCTTAGTCCGCAAAGTCTTGAAAGAAAAAATGCGAGCGATGAATGATGCAGGTATCGTCGCAGAGTTCACGGGTAGCGTCGGTGACATTATTTCGGGAGTCGTTCAGCAGGGACGCGATGCAAATATTATTTATGTTGATCTAGGACGTGTTGAGGGCAAGGTTCCGCTCAATGAGCAGGTCCCGACAGAACATTTCAAACACGGCGATCGAATCAAGGCCTATGTCGTCGATGTTCGCCAGGGGGAGAAGGGTCCGGAGGTCACGCTCTCGCGTACCCACCCGATGTTTGTAAAGATGCTCTTCACTCTTGAAGTTCCAGAACTCAAAGATCGTGTCGTTGAGATCATCGGTGTTTCCAGAGAGCCTGGTCAGCGCTCCAAAGTTTCTGTTCGATCTAATCGGGCAGGGGTAAGCCCCAAGGGTGCCTTGATTGGACCTATGGGAGCACGCTCGAAGGCGGTCACCGATGAATTGCACGGTGAGAAGATCGATATCGTGGATTTCTCTGAGGACCCTGCGCTCTATGTTGCCAGCGCCCTCGCTCCGGCGCGGGTCACCAGCGTTGAGATCGTTGATCTTGAGGCTAAGTCCGCGAAGGTCATCGTCCCGGATTTCCAACTCTCGTTGGCCATCGGAAAAGATGGTCAAAATGTCCGCCTGGCGGTCAAACTCACCGGGTGGCGTATGGATATCCATCCAGATAACCCTGTCGAGCGACTACTCAAGCCGAGCGATATCGCCAAGGCACAGGCCGCTGCAGAAGCCGCCGCACAGGCTGAAGCTGAGCAGGCCCTCTCGCTTGCGAACGAGGATTTACGCCTCACCGCTCCTAGCGAGTAAGGTTCTCCCTAATGGTCCCGATGCGCAGCTGTATCGCCTGTCGGAGCCGAGAGAGTTCGAAAGGACTCCTCCACTTAGTAGCACTTAATGGTCAGGTAACCCCCGATCCCGATGGACTGCTAAATGGTCGAGGAGCGTGGTTACACCCGAGATGTTTCGAGTTGGCAACGCAGCGCAAGTCTTTCACTCGGGCTTTTAAGTCTCGTGAAGAACTTAACACCTCTGCCTTAGAGAATTTTCTCAATGGCCGTTTGATGATTAACAAGGAGCAAAAATGAAGGCACATACACAATCATGAGCACCGCGCGCTCATGAGTAAGGCACTTATTTAGGCTCCCGCGATAGACGCAGGGGCCGAGAACCAGGAAGGCAACTGTGGCAAAGGTCCGCGTTTACGAATTAGCAAAAGAGTTAGGGCTCGACAGTAAAGAGCTCCTCACCAAGTTACAAGAAGTTGGTGAGTTCGTTAAGTCAGCTTCATCGACTGTAGAAGCACCTGTGGTGCGAAAGTTGATGGAGAAGTTCCCAGATATGAAGCCGGCCGAGAGTGCGCCGGTTAAAAAGGCTGCCGCTAAGAAGGCGGTTCCCAAGAAGCCTGAACCAACACAGGCGGAGATTGATGCTGCCATCGCACAACTTGATGAGAGCACCCGCAATCAACTCGGTATCTCAGCTGGATCGACCGCCCCTGCTTCGGCAGTTCCACGTCCTCTAGTAGTACCAATGCCGCCAGTAGCTCCGGCCGCTGCTGCAGAGACTGAAACTCCACAAGGCGATGCTGCGCTTCCAAAGCCACCGCGTCCTGGCAATAATCCATTTGCAGCTCCAAACCCTGCGCAAGTTGCAGGTGCAATCCCGCGCCCACCTCGCGCAGGTAACAATCCATTCTCTTCAACCGTCGGAGGAGCAATTCCGCGTCCTCCTGCTAACCGTCCAATTCGTCCAGGTGAGCGTCCACCAATGGCTGGCAATCGTCCTGGTGCTGTTCGCCCAGGTTTTGCTGCTCGTCCAGCAGGTCCCGGTGCACCGCGTCCTGGAGGCGCAGGTGCGCCTCGTCCAGGAGGCGCCCCAGGAAGTTCTCCATATCGCTCTCCTTCAGCAGCCCCAGCATCTACCGGTCCTTCCAACTTTGGTGGAAAGGGCGGCGGTCGCCATCAACGTGGCGGCACCGCTGGTGCATTCGGTAAGCAGGGCAGTAAGAAGGGCAAGGCGCATAAGAGTAAGAAGGCGCTACGCGAAGAGTTCGACAATATGGCGGCACCATCACTTGGTGGAGCAGTTGTTCCTCATGGTGATGGCAAGACTGTAATTCGTTTACGTCGCGGCGCGAGCCTGATGGATTTCGCTGAGAAGATTAATGGCGATCCAGCATCACTCGTATCAGCGCTCTTCCACCTCGGTGAGATGGTGACTGCCACGCAATCCGTTGATGAAGATACCTTCAAGATTCTCGGTGGCGAACTTGGCTTTGTCATTCAAGTTGTTAGCCCTGAAGATGAAGATCGCGAACTCCTTGAAGAGTTCGATATTAATCTGGAGCAAGAGCTGCAAGATATTGCTGATGAGGATCTCGTCGTGCGCTCGCCAATCGTCACTGTTATGGGACACGTCGATCACGGTAAGACCCGTCTCTTGGATGCGATTCGTAAGACCGAAGTCATCAAATCTGAAGCTGGTGGAATTACGCAGCACATTGGTGCTTACCAAATTCACCGCATGCATGATGGCGTAGAACGCGCAATTACCTTTATCGATACTCCGGGTCACGAAGCGTTCACCGCTATGCGTGCTCGTGGTGCGAAGGTAACTGATATCGCGATCCTGGTTGTCGCAGCCGATGATGGTGTGATGCCTCAGACAATTGAAGCGCTCAACCATGCGCAAGCGGCCGATGTTCCAATCGTCGTCGCTGTGAACAAGGTCGATAAAGAAGGCGCTAACCCAGATAAGGTCCGCCAACAATTGACCGAGTACAACTTGATCGCTGAGGAGTACGGCGGAACAACAATATTCGTCAACGTCTCTGCTAAGTCTGGTGAAGGTCTCGATGAACTGATCGATAGCGTTCTGCTCACTGCAGATGCTGCTCTCGATCTACGTGCCGTGGCAGATGATGTCGCTCGCGGAGTTGCGATCGAAGCCAACCTCGATAAGGGCCGTGGACCTGTTGCAACCGTTCTCGTACAACGCGGAACTTTGCGCGTTGGAGATGCCATCGTCGCCGGTGGTGCTTATGGACGCGTCCGTGCGATGCTCGATGAGAATGGCGATGCCGTCTCTGAGGCAGGTCCTTCTCGCCCAGTTCAGGTCCTTGGTTTCACTTCGGTTCCTGGCGCTGGTGACTCATTTATCGTCGCAGAAGATGATCGCACCGCTCGTCAGATCGCCGAGAAGCGTCAGCTCGCAATGCGTAACGCTCTTCTGGCTAAGACGCGCAAGAAGGTCTCACTTGAAGACTTCATGGAGCAATCCAAGGTCAGCACTCTTAACCTCATCCTCAAGGGTGACGTTTCTGGTTCTGTTGAAGCTCTTGAAGATGCACTTCTGCAACTCGATGTGGGAAGTGAAGTTGATCTTCGCGTTATCCACCGTGGAGTTGGTGCAATCACCAAGAACGATGTCACTTTGGCATCGGCTTCCACCGCAGTCATCATCGGCTTCAACGTTAAGCCAGAGCCACAGACTGCGATCTTCGCCGACCAAGAGGGCGTTGAAGTTCGCTTCTACACCGTCATCTACCAGGCGATCGAAGAGATCGAAGCATCCCTTAAGGGTCTGCTCAAGCCCGAGTACGAAGAAGTTGTACTCGGAAACGCCGAGGTACGCGATATCTTCAAATCCAGCAAGGTCGGAAATATTGCTGGTTGCCTTGTTCTCGATGGAGTTATCCGCCGCAATGCCAAGGCGCGCACACTGCGCAATGGAGCGGTTCTCGGTCAGAACCTGACAATCGAATCACTGCGTCGCTTCAAGGATGATGCAACAGAGGTCAAGGATGGATTTGAGTGCGGTATCGGACTCGGTTCATACAAGGAGCTCGAAGTTGGCGATGTAATCCAGGTATTCGAGATTCGCGAGAAGAAGCGAGCTTAACAATGGCATCTAACCGTGCACTCAAGGTAGCCGATCGCATTAAAGAGGTGATCGCGACGACTCTGGAGGGGAAGGTCAAAGACCCTCGCCTCGGCTTCATCACGATCACCGATGTGCGTGTTACAGGTGATTTGCAGCAAGCCTCGATTTTCTACACCGTCCTCGGCGATGCAGATGCTCAATCAGGTACCGCCGCAGCTTTGTCCTCTGCAAAGGGGCTCATTCGTCGTGAAGTAGGAAGTGCACTCGGGCTGCGCATTACTCCAACCATCGAATTCTTCGCTGATGGGTTGCAGGAATCTGCCAGCGCAATGAATGATCTGATGTCATCAGTGCGCGCCGCCGATGCCGAGCTCGCCAAACTGCGCGAACACGCTAAGCCTGTGGGAGATGCAGACCCTTACAAGGTCTCTGAGTAACCCAGCTTTAGATGAATGGTTTCTTGCTCGTCGATAAGGCGAGCGGCATGACGAGCCATGATGTTGTGGCAAAGATCAGGCGCCGGTTTGGAACTAAGAAGGTTGGCCATGCAGGCACGCTCGATCCAATGGCAACTGGAGTTCTAGTTCTTGGCATCGGCAACGCAACGCGACTTCTCCAATACGTTGTCGATGGTTCTAAGGGCTACGAGGCGACGATCTCGCTCGGAAAATCAACTGTTACTGATGATGTAGAGGGTGAAATTCTTACAGTCGCATCTCAAGCAGATCTAAACGGTATTACGGATATCGCGATTCAAAATAACTTGCAGAGGATGGTAGGGACTATCTCGCAGCGTCCCAGCAATGTGAGCGCTATTAAAGTTGATGGCAAAACTGCACACTCCAGAGTGCGAGCTGGCGAAGAGTTTGAGCTCCCTTCTCGCCAGGTCACGATTTCGTCGATAGATATCCATTCCATCCAGCGCAGCCCTGACTCGATAACCGTAGAAGTCACAGTGCTCTGCTCTGCAGGAACTTATATCCGCTCAATAGCTCGCGATCTAGGCGCGGCACTTGGTGTTGGGGGACACCTCACGGCTTTGCGCCGGAGTCTCGTCTCGCCATTTGATATCGCGGAGTGCAGACCGTGGGAGGTCGCAGAGCCAATTTCGACCGCTGCGGGAATCTCACGAATCTTGCCGATACGTGAGTTAGCCTTCGATGAGCTTAACGAGATCTCCTTCGGTCGAGCGATCGCTCCCAATGCAACGGAAGGTCCAGTTGCCGCGGTGACCGCGGAGAACACCTTCGTTGCCTTACTAGAGAACAAAATATTGGGCGAAAAACTTCTCGCGACGCCGAGCCTAGTTTCCATGAAAGAATAACGGCATGACCTCAGTGGCAATCGGGATCTTCGACGGCGTACATCGCGGACACCAAGAAATATTGGCTGAAGCTGCCAAACATGGAGCTGTCACTGTTCTAACTTTTGATCCACACCCAACTTCGATCTTCGCTCCGGAACGCACACCGAGCGCCTTGGTAAATCTTGCGGACCGCATTGCGCTGCTAAAAGAGCACGGCGCTGCAGACGTAGTGGTCCTACCATTCACGCGCGAGTTTGCGAGTAAATCTCCCGACGAATTCATTGCTGAGATCTTGGTCGCAATGCTCGGTGCTACGCACGTAACGGTCGGAGCGAATTTCACCTTTGGTCACAAAGCTGCTGGAAATGTTGAGTACCTCGCCGAGCACTCCCAGGGTTTTGGAGTTAGCGCCGTCAAACTCGAAGAGAATCGGGGGAGCGCAATATCCTCATCTCGCATTCGCACTTTGATCGTTGATGGAGATGTCGAGAGAGCTAACGAACTCTTGAGTCGCCCCTTCTACCTGCGTGGCCCTGTTGTGCACGGCGAGAAGCGCGGACGGACTATTGGTTACCCCACGGCAAATATTGGTCTGGCCGATAACGCCACGATTCCAGCCGACGGCGTTTACGCCGGGTGGCTCACGGTCGGCGATCACCGTTGGCAGGCAGCTATTTCGATTGGAACCAACCCCACATTCCCTGGAGTGCGCGGCCGACAGGTGGAGGCTTACGCCATCGACGAGAGCGGATTAGATTTGTATGACCAAGAGGCGAAGTTGGAGTTTGGCTACCGCCTGCGCGATACCCTCAAATTCGATGGACTGGAGCCACTCCTGATCCAGATGAAAGAAGATTGCCTGGAGGCAAAGAGACTAACCTCCCTCGTTTAGCTTTCGAATAGAAGATTAGAGTGCAAGGTGGAGGCGGAGTGCTTCATCGATCTCTTCGAGGAGCGGGTGCGTAACTTCACCGAGCAGGGCTCCAAGTCGTCCAACTGCAACGGCGCGGACTTGTTCAGCTTGTGCTTTTGAGTCGTGATCCAAGCCAGATTGATCAGCGGGGAGTAAGACTTGAAATGGATAGACGTGCGAGATGTTGGAGGTCACCGGAACTACGGTAATCACCCCTTTGCCGTTACGTTCCGCTGCACTATTTGCGCCATCGTTGCTCACTATGATGGCTGGGCGTTCCTTCTTAACTTCGGAGCCTTCGGAGGGATCGAAGTTGACTAGGAAAATTTCACCGCGTCTCAATTACTGCAGACCGTCCTGAGTAGTCGCGCTCCAGACTACTTCCTCCTCCTGTGCCCACTCTGCCCAGGCTGCTTCGTAGGAGGAACCCAATTGCGTTGCTCGAAGCAATCTGATCGCCCTATGGAGGGCGGCCGATCGAGAGGGAAGACCTCTCTCTTCAACGTACGCATCTAGAAAGGTGAGGTCCTGCTCCGGCAGACTCATGCTAATCTTCATACTTTTATGCTACTATTAGTCATACCTTTGTACCACTTAAGCGCGGATGGTGCTAGAAAATGTGGGTGAGTCGCCTCCATCCACCCCGATTTCACCCTGCAGGTGCCCCGCTGATAACCTTGCCCCACAAGCGAGAAAGCGCGCCTTCGTGATTCACACCGAGGCCCTCGTGAAAGTCAAGGGAGTGCCACTATGGCCTTACAGCCTGCAGAAAAGCTAGAAATCATCACCAAGTACGGCGCTTCCGCCACTGACACAGGAAGCCCAGAGGCACAGATTGCCCTGCTCTCGCGCCGTATCGAAGAGATTACCGAACACCTCAAGACTAATAAGAATGACCACCACAACCGTCGTGGCCTCTTGTTGTTGGTTGGTAAGCGTCGTCGTCTGCTGCAATATCTTGCAAAGACCGATGTCACACGCTACAGAGCGATTATCGAAAAGCTCGGTATTCGTCGTTAATTAATACTTATTAATTAAAAATTAGAAATCAGCTCTCTGGTTAGTAAATCGGTCCTCGGTAGTGGTTTACGGGACAAACTCCGTGAACTTCGATCGAAGATCCATTTCCTAATGCGAGAGAGCTGAGAAATGGAGATGACCCATGGAGGGTCCAGATGTTAAGTTCGCCGTTGCCACAATTGATAACGGCAAGTATGGAAAGCGCGAGATCCGTTTTGAAACCGGACGCCTTGCACGTCAAGCTGCAGGAACTGCAGTTGTCTATCTAGATGATGATTCAATGTTGCTCTCAGCAACAACTGCTTCCAAGCAGCCAAAGGATCAATTCGATTTCTTCCCACTTACAGTGGATGTTGAAGAGCGTATGTACGCAGCGGGAAAGATCCCAGGATCTTTCTTCCGTCGCGAAGGTCGCCCTTCCGAAGATGCAATTCTCACCTGTCGCCTAATCGACCGCCCACTTCGCCCAGCATTCGTCAAGGGTCTGCGCAATGAGGTTCAGGTTGTCGTAACAGTGATGGCTCTGAACCCTGATCATATGTATGACGTTCTTGCTATCAACGCAGCGTCAATGTCGACTCAACTCGCAGGTCTACCATTCTCTGGTCCAATCGGTGGCGTTCGCGTCGCTTTGATTGAGGGCCAATGGGTTGCATTCCCTAACCACTCTGATCTTGAGAAGGCTGTCTTCGACATGGTCGTTGCCGGTTCTATCGCTGGTGATGACATTGCAGTCATCATGGTTGAAGCAGAGGCAACAACTCAGACACTCGATCTCATTAAGGCTGGCGCTCAGGCTCCAACCGAAGAGATTGTTGGTCAAGGACTTGAGGCCGCAAAGCCATTTATCCGCGCACTCTGCGATGCACAGAATGAACTCGCAAAGGTTGCTGCAAAGCCAACCGGCGAATTCCCTGTCTACCTTGACTACCAAGATGATGTTTATGCAGCAGTTGAAGCTGCCGCAGCAACCCAGATCGCAGAGGCTCTCACCATTGCTGGAAAGCAAGATCGTGAGAACAAGCTCGATGAGATCAACGCTGCAATTAAAGAGCAGCTCGCTGCACAGTTCGAAGGTCGCGAGAAGGAAGTTTCTGCCGCCCTTCGCTCTGTCACCAAGAAGTCTGTTCGTCAACGCGTATTGCGTGACAAGATCCGTATCGATGGTCGCGGAGTCCGCGATATCCGTGCGATCACCGCTGAGGTCGAGGTAATTCCTCGCGTCCACGGTTCTGCAATCTTCGAACGCGGAGAGACCCAGATTCTTGGAGTAACTACTCTCAACATGCTTAAGATGGAGCAACAGCTCGACACCTTGAGCCCTGAGAACCACAAGCGTTACATGCACAACTACAACTTCCCTCCTTACTCAGTTGGAGAGACCGGTCGCGTTGGTTCACCAAAGCGCCGCGAAATTGGTCACGGTGCACTCGCTGAGCGCGCCCTGCTTCCAGTTCTTCCAACTCGTGAAGAGTTCCCATACGCAATTCGTCAGGTCTCAGAGGCTCTCGGCTCCAATGGATCAACATCCATGGGTTCTGTCTGCGCATCGACCATGTCACTACTCAATGCTGGTGTGCCACTCAAGGCTCCAGTAGCAGGTATCGCAATGGGCCTGATCTCTGATCTCGTCGATGGCAAGACCGAATATGTCGCACTTACCGACATCTTGGGCGCTGAAGATGCATTTGGAGATATGGACTTCAAGGTCGCTGGTACAAAGGAATTTGTAACCGCCCTTCAACTTGATACCAAGCTTGATGGAATTCCAGCATCCGTTCTCTCTGCAGCGCTGCTGCAGGCGAAGGAAGCTCGTCTCTTCATCCTCGACATCATGAACCAAGCGATTGATATGCCAGATGAGATGAGCCTCTTGGCTCCTCGCATCATCTCGATCAAGGTCCCAACAGATCTGATCGGTGCCATCATCGGACCTAAGGGCAAGATGATCAACCAGATTCAAGATGAGACTGGCGCAGATATCACCATCGAAGATGATGGAACTATCTACATCGGCGCAATCGAAGGATCACAGGCTGAGGCCGCTAAGGCAATGATCGAAGCGATTGCTAACCCAGTGGTTCCAAAGGTCGGCGAGCGTTACAACGGTAGCGTTGTGAAGCTTGCGACATTCGGTGCATTTATCTCACTCGTTCCAGGTAAAGATGGCTTGCTCCACATCTCGCAGATCCGCAAGATGCATGGTGGAAAGCGCATCGAAAACCTCGAAGAGGTCATGAAGGTTGGCGACAAGATTGAAGTTGAGATCAACGAGATTGATCCAAAGGGCAAGTTCTCTTTGGTTCCAGTGCTCGCTGATGGAACAACTCCATCTGATTCACCTGCCGAATAAGTAATTAATGCCACGCACCATTCTGCCTAGCGGTCTACGGATTGTCACCGAAGAGGTTTCAACCGTTCGCTCTGCAACATTTGGTGTCTGGATCAATGTGGGCTCCCGCGACGAGACGTTACCCGTCGCGGGAGCTTCACACTTTCTAGAGCACTTACTATTTAAAGGAACCACCCGCCGCGACGCCATGGCAATCTCATCTTCAATCGAAGCTGTCGGCGGCGAGATGAATGCCTTTACCGGCAAGGAGTACACCTGCTTCTACGCGCGTGTAATTGATACTGATCTTCCCTTAGCTGTAGATGTCATTGCAGATTTAATTACCTCATCGCTTGTTAAGGCGGCCGATGTAGATGCCGAGCGCACTGTCGTGCTCGAAGAGATGTCTATGCGCGATGATGATCCATCGGATCTCATCCACGATCTCTACCTTGAGACTTACTACGGGGATACCCCGCTAGGCCGATCGATCCTAGGAACCGCTGACTCGATCAATGGAATGTCGCGCAACTCGATCTTTAACTACTACAAGAAGCGCTATCGCCCAGAAGATATGGTGATTGCGGTCGCTGGAAATATCAGCCACAAGAAAGTTGTGAAGTTGATCGAAGAGGCGATGAGCCGCGATGGCTTCCTTGATGTTCCAGATAACACTCCAAATCTGCGCCATAGCCCTAAGGTCAAGGCCCGTGGCACAGGCACTGTTGGAATCATCGATCGCAAGACCGAACAATCTCACCTCCTCCTTGGTGTTGAGGGAGTCGAGCGCAGTGATGACCGCCGCTTCGCCCTCAGCGTTTTGGCCTCCGCGATGGGTGGGGGAATGTCCTCCCGACTATTCCAGGAGATCCGCGAGAAGCGTGGGCTGGCATACTCTGTTTATTCCTACGTTCAACAATTTTCGGGTGCCGGCACCATCTCTTTCTATGCAGGATGCCAACCCAACAAGACTGAAGAGGTCATCAAGATCATTCGCGATATCTCCTTTGATATCGCCCAGAATGGCCTGACCGATGAAGAGATCGCTCGCGCTAAGGGTGCCGTTACGGGCTCGTTGGTACTTAGCCAAGAGGACACTGGTTCGCGGATGATGCGCATCGGCAAGAGCGAACTGGTCTATGGCGAGGTCATGAGCTTTGACGAGATTTTGAGCAAGATCGCCCAAGTAACACCCGATGAAATTAAGGCAATTGCCAGCAAGATTTTGCCTCGACCTTCTACCCTTGCCCTAGTGGGACCGTTTAAGTCTGCAGCAAAGTTTGAGAAGGTGATCGCATGACCATCAAAGTCGCAGTGCTAGGTGCAAAGGGCCGCATGGGTCAGACTACGGTTGATGCGATTAAGAGCGCGCCTGATCTTGAACTTGTCGCTGCCATCGATCTAGGCGACTCTCTGGATCTCCTCGTCTCCAGTGGCGCGCAAGTTGTCGTTGACTTCACTCATCCTGATTCAGTCATGGCTAATCTGGATTTCGCCATCAACCACGGCGTGAGCGTTGTGGTCGGCACAACAGGATTCAACAACGAAAAACTGGCGACTGTAATCGGCTGGCTTGATTCCAACCCAGGAGTTGGCGCGCTTATCGCCCCTAACTTTGGTTTAGGCGCAGTGTTGATGATGCAGTTTGCAGCACAAGCCTCTAAATACTTTGAATCCGTTGAGATCATCGAACTCCACCACCCAGGTAAGGCCGATGCTCCCTCGGGAACCGCAGCGCGTACTGCAGAACTCATCACGGAAGCTCGCAACTCCATCAACAAAGAGCCAATGCCTGATGCCACCTCATCTGGGCTAGCTGGCGCACGCGGCGCCAAGGTAGGTGATGTCCCTATTCACTCTGTTCGCCTGCGTGGACTGGTGGCGCACCAAGAGGTAGTTCTCGGAGACCTCGGTGAAACGCTGACTATTCGCCATGATTCCATCGATCGCACCGGATTTATGCCAGGCGTTCTACTTGGTATTCGCAAAGTGGTTGCAACTCCAGGGCTCACATTTGGACTCGAACACTTCCTCGACTTGAAATAGAATTTCGCTACAACAAAGGAGTAAATACATGGCTGCTCAAATCACGATGTACGGCGCCGCTTGGTGCGGAGATTGCCGTCGCTCAAAGGCTTACTTAGATTCACATAACGTGGAGTACAACTACATCGATGTTGAGGCAGATGAGTCTGCTTCAGATAAGGTGATCGAGATCAATGGTGGACAGCGTTCCATTCCAGTGATCTTGTTCCCTGATGGAACACATATGACTGAGCCTTCCGATAAGGACTTGGAAGCAAAGTTGGAAGCGCTAGCTATTCTCTAAATCTTTAGACGATACACAATCGCAGAAGTTGCCATTGCCCCGATAACCACAACGGGGAATGGCAATTTTGCTGTGAGGGCAGCAATTGCCACGGTGATACCCGCGAGGCGATGATCCACTACGAATTTGGTTTTGGTCGTGAAGGCCTGCATTGCCACTAGGCCGCTCAATAAAACTATTGGAATCAAGTTAGTGATGCGCTGGACTCGTGGGTGCGCCAGCCATATCTCGGGAATGGCATGGCCAATATATTTGATGGCATAACAGAGCAGGCTCGTGATGATGACGGCGATCCATTGCGAGTTCATTTATTTCCACCCCACAATTGCAGCGATCGCTACCGTTGAAATAATGGGAACTCCGGCGGGAACAAATTCAGTTATTGAAAGCGCCCAGATAAAGGAGAGAACGCAGGCGAAAAGAAGTTTGCGCTCCTTGAGTCGGGGGAAGAGCACCGCGCAGAAGATTGCGGGTGAGGCGACATCAAGTCCCCATGCCGATGTATCTCCGATCGCCTTAGCGCCGAGCGCACCAAGAAGTGTGAAGAGATTCCAGAAAAAGAAGACACCGAAGCCGGTGTACCAGAAGGCGATCTTTTGATCCTGAAGGTTCTGCTGCGCAATCGCTACTCCGGTGGATTCATCGATCGTGATCTGCGCGGCAAGGGCGCGCTTCGCACCTTTGAGTTTGAGGATCTGCGCCATCCGCACGCCATACAGGCCATTGCGACTTCCAAGGAAAGTGCCGGTGACGATTGCACTTAAAGCGCTTCCGCCTGAACTCATGACCGCAACTAAAGAGAATTGCGATGCTCCAGAGAAGAGGACGAAGGAGAGGAAGCAGGCTTGGGCGACGGTGAAATGGTCGGCGACGGCGACCGCGCCAAATGCGACACCCGCCGCTCCGACCGCCAAGCCAACACTGAGGGAGTCGCGCTGCACTGACACGCCGTTATTCTGCCCTAATCCCGAAGGTCTTGGGCGCCACTAGATAAGGTCGCTATATGAGCGAGCAGCATTTTGAAATCAATTTTCGTGACGATGTAACCGTCGAATTAGTAAAGGCTAACGCCAGCGACTCGGATGTTATCTGGGCGGCTCGCGTTTCGACCGCCGGCGAGAACTCGCTCGATGATGTCAATGCCGACCCGTCTCGCTCAGAGGGGCTCATCAACTACCTGGCCCGCGAACGCCATGGCTCACCATTTGAACATACATCAATGACCTTCTTTATCTCTGCCCCGATCTTTGTCTTCCGCGAATTTATGCGCCACCGGATCGCTTCGTATAACGAAGAGTCTGGCCGCTACCGCGAATTACGTCCCAATTTTTATGTTCCAAGCCGCGAGCGCAAATTGGTACAAGTCGGAAAGGCCGGGGCGTACACCTTCGTTGATGGCACGGATGAGCAATACGAGATCACGGTCAATGCAATTAAAGAGAGCTGCACCCTGGCGTATGAGAACTACAAGAAAATGCTCGATGCCGGAGTCGCCCGCGAAGTGGCACGCGCTGTGTTACCCGTCGGTTTATATTCATCGATGTATGTGACCATGAATGCGCGTGCACTTATGAACTTCTTGTCGCTGCGAACCTCGCGTGAAGGCTCCCATTTCCCAAGCTATCCGCAACGGGAAATTGAGATGGTCGCCGAGAAAATGGAGCGTTATTTTGCAGAGTTAATGCCGCTTACGCATGGCGCATTCGAGAAGTCAGGGCGAGTAGCCCCATAGGCGCGATAGGGTTAGCCCTATGTCCAGCTCGCATAAACAGACGACCCAGATCGAGGCGCCATTCGGCCGCTTGATCACCGCAATGGTGACCCCATTCCTTAAGGATGGTTCAATTGACTGGGATGGCGTAGCGAAGTTGGCAGAACATTTAGCAAATACTGGACATGACGCAATTGCTGTTAACGGCACAACGGGCGAGGCCCCAACCACCAAGACTTCGGAAAAGCTCGAGATCATCCGCGTCGTAAAGAGCACTGTGGGGGATCGCGTAAAGGTGCTGACAGGCGCCGGCGATAACGAAACCGCCTACACAGTCGATCAAGCCAGGCGTTGCGCTGAACTTGGAGTCGATGGACTCTTAATCGTCACCCCGTACTACAACAAGCCTCCACAAGAGGGCATCGAGGCGCACTTCAGAGCAGTAGCTGCAGCGACTGATACCCCAATCATGATGTACGACATTCCTGGTCGTACCGGCGTTCCGATCGAAGAGGACACGCTCTGCCGCCTTGCTGAAGTTAAAAATATCGTTGCACTCAAAGATGCCAAGGGAAATCCCGCATCTACTTCATGGGTTATCAAGAGAACGGGTCTACCTGTTTATTCAGGCGATGACATTCTTAATCTCCCATTGCTCAGCGTTGGAGCGGTTGGTTTCGTTTCAGTCTGTGGCCATACCGTTGGAAATCAACTCAAGGCCATGCTTGATGCATGGTTTGCCGGAGATTCTCTGCGCGCACTAGAAATACATCAAGAATTATTACCGGTATTCACCGGAACCTTCCGCACTCAAGGTGCGATATTGACTAAGGCCGCACTTACGATGATGGGCCTACCTGGTGGATTTACACGTTTACCACTTGTCGATGCCACCGAGGCGCAGATCGCGCAATTGCGGGAGGACCTTCGACAAGGCGGAGTTGTACTTAACTAATGAATCATCCACATCCAGATTTACCCTATCCCGCAAAGTTAGCTCCTAAGACCCTGCGCATTGTTGCGCTTGGTGGCTTGGGAGAAATCGGTCGCAACATGACCGTCTATGAAATTGCTGGAAAGTTACTTATTGTCGACTGCGGAGTTCTCTTCCCAGAAGAGAGCCAACCCGGAATCGATCTGATCCTCCCTGACTTCTCTTACATTCGTGACCGTCTACATGATGTCGTTGCTATTGCTTTAACGCATGGACATGAAGATCACATCGGAGCGGTTCCATATTTGCTTAAAGAGCGCGCAGATATTCCTGTAGTGGGATCAAAGTTGACTCTGGCATTTACTGAAGCAAAATTGAAGGAGCGCCGAATCACCGCTCCTATGGTTGAAGTAAAAGCGGGAATGAAGCAGACCTTCGGTCCTTTTGAACTGGAATTTGTCGCTGTTAATCACTCGATTCCCGATGCCCTTGCAATTGCGATCCGCACCGAGGCAGGGCTAGTTCTTGCTACCGGTGATTTCAAGATGGACCAACTTCCGCTTGATGGACGTATTACTGATTTAGCTGCCTTTGCCCGTTTGGGTGAAGAGGGTGTTGACCTATTTATGGTTGACTCCACGAACGCTGATGTACCTGGTTTTACTACCTCAGAGCGCGACATCATGCCGACACTGGACCGTGTATTTCGTGCGACAGAGCGTCGCGTGATCGTCGCCTCCTTCGCGTCGCATGTGCACCGCGTACAGCAGATCATGATGATTGCCGCACAACACGACCGCAAAGTTGCTTTCATTGGCCGCAGCATGGTGCGCAATATGAAGTTGGCGCAAGACTTGGGTTACCTGCAAGTTCCTGAAGGCCTCGAGATCATCGATGCCAAGACCGTTGAAGATGCCGGGGATCGCGTAGTTCTGATCTGCACAGGCTCGCAGGGTGAACCATTGGCAGCGCTCTCGCGCATGGCAAATGGTGAACACCAGATCCGCGTCGGTAAGGGCGACACTGTTGTACTCGCTTCCTCCTTGATTCCTGGTAACGAGAATCCGGTCTTCCGTGTGATCAACGAGCTCACCCGCTTTGGTGCCACCGTGGTGCACAAGGGCAATGCCCTTGTGCACGTATCGGGTCACGCAGCTGCAGGAGAGCTCTTGTACTGCTACAACATCGTCAAACCAAAGAATGTTATGCCAATCCATGGCGAATGGCGCCACCTGCGTGCAAATGCAGAACTTGCTATCAAGACTGGTGTCCCACGCACCAACACAATCGTTGTTGATAATGGAATCGTCGTTGACGTGCATGATGGATATGCCGATATTTCTGGTGCAATTCCTGTCGGGTTTGTTTATGTCGACGGTCAGAGCATCGGCGAGATCACCGAGAGCTCGCTCAAGGACCGCCGCATCTTGGGTGAAGAAGGATTCATCTCGGTTGTCGTTGTCGTGGATTCGCAGAGTGGAAAGATTGTGGCCGGCCCTGATATCCACGCCCGCGGATTTACTGAGGATAAGGCGCTCTTTGATGAGGTTAAGGGCATGATCGAGAAGGCGATGGCTACTTCGGTCGCTGGTGGAATCAATGGCACTCACCAATTGGCACAGGTCGTCCGTCGCACGGTTGGAAGTTGGGTTGGCGAAGAGCACCGTCGCAAACCGATGATCATCCCTGTTGTTATTGAGGTATAACGGCGCGCCGAGAGGCTGGCCCGTACCCTTTTCTTTAGGCTTAGAGCGCTATGGCTAAAAAACGAAGTTCCGCACCCAGCAAGGCTGCCAAAAAGCGCCCATCCTTCATTGCGATGATCGTGCGCGGCATTGCCGCGATCTGGCGTTTTACAGCCAAGGCGATCGGAAGCACCGTTCGTTTTCTCTTTAAGGAGGCCCGCGAGCTCGATAGCGCCCATCACCGCGACGGCCTAGCTTTCCTGCTCTTGATTTTTGCGCTTGTCAGCGCCGCCGGTAGTTGGTTCCACATGAACAACCCCATCGGTCGGGGAATGAATACCCTCTTGCTCGGCACCTTCGGCAAGATTGCAATCGTTACACCGCTCCTCTTTATCTACTTTGCCTTCAGATTATTTAAAGCGCCGGATGAGGGTCGAGCGAATGGACGCATCACTATCGGAGCCATCCTTCTGGTCCTCAGCACCACTGGGTTAGCTCAAGTCTTCAAGGACTCTGAATTTAGCTTCGTAAAGAGCGCCGGGGGAGTTATCGGGTACGGGGTCGGCCGCCCGCTCTCCAACCTCGGTACCTCGCTACTTGCCATTCCAATTTTGCTTCTACTTCTCTTCTTTGGCGTACTAATTGTTACAGCTACGCCCGTTTCACAAGTCGTAGCCAAGGTCCGAGGTATCTTTGTCTTTTTCGCTGGACGCCGTCGCGCAGCGCGCGAACGCAATGAAGAGGCCTTCGAGATTAGCGATACGCCTCCCTTCGAGACCCCACTCGTTCAGGCATTTCCTGAGCCAGAGCCCGAAGAGGATTTAGTCGAGGATCCGGAAGAGACCGTCGCACTTGTCGTTGATCGAACTCCACCACCCGCTCCGACTTTTAGTACCAAGACGGTGCAGAGCACACCTGCTCACCAGATGATCCTTGCCGCGGATGCGCCATATGTATTGCCATCGATGGATCTTTTGAAGACAGCGCCCGCTTCCAAGGCGAAGTCAAAGGCGAATGATCTGGTGGTTGCTGCACTTGGCCAGGTCTTTGAACAATTTGGAGTGGATGCTCGCGTCACTGGCTTCATGCGTGGACCAACCGTTACGCGCTATGAAGTTGAGCTAGCTGCTGGCGTAAAGGTCGAAGCGATTACTGCGCTCTCAAAGAATATTTCCTATGCCGTTGCCAGTGGAGATGTCCGAATTCTCTCTCCCATCCCTGGAAAATCTGCAGTCGGCATTGAAATTCCAAATACCGATCGCGAGATAGTTGCGCTAGGTGATGTGCTGCGATCGAACGCGGCGATGAGCGAGACACACCCAATGGTGATTGCGCTCGGCAAAGATGTCGAAGGTAACTTCATCTGCGCCAACCTCGCCAAGATGCCACACCTCTTAGTCGCAGGTGCGACTGGCGCTGGAAAATCTTCGATGATTAACTCACTGATTGTTTCTATCTTGATGCGATCCACTCCGGATGAAGTTCGACTTGTCATGATCGACCCTAAGCGCGTCGAGTTAACGAGCTACGAAGGTATTCCTCACTTGATCGCTCCCATCATTACCAATCCCAAGAAGGCTGCAGATGTGTTGGCCTGGGTGGTGCGCGAGATGGATCAGCGCTACGACGATTTATCCCACTTTGGTTTCAGACACATCGATGATTTCAATCGCGCTGTTAAGGCTAAGAAGGTTGCAGCCCCCGCAGGGAGCGAACGAGTCCTTGAGCCATATCCATACCTGCTCGTCATCATCGATGAGTTGGCAGATCTGATGATGGTCGCCGCACGCGAAGTTGAAGAGAGCATTGTTCGAATTACTCAGCTGGCCCGCGCCGCCGGAATTCACTTAGTGATCGCGACACAGCGTCCAAGTGTGGATGTTGTAACTGGACTCATCAAAGCAAATGTTCCTTCACGCCTGTCTTTCGCAACGTCGAGCCTCGCGGATTCACGAGTTATCCTCGATACTCCTGGCGCAGAAAAGTTGGTCGGACAAGGTGACGGATTATTCCTTCCTATGGGTGCGAGTAAGGCGATGCGTATTCAAGGCGCTTATGTATCAGAGCGTGAATCTGAAGCGGTAGTTAACCATGTGAAGTCACAAGCTCAACCAGTATTCCGTGTTGATATCAATGCACCAGCGGTGAGCAAGCAGATTGAAAACGATATCGGCGATGATATGGATCTCTTGCTACAAGCAATTCAGTTAGTCGTGGGAACTCAATTCGGTTCAACCTCAATGTTGCAGCGCAAGCTCCGCGTCGGTTTCGCCAAGGCCGGTCGCTTGATGGACCTCATGGAGAGCCGGGGAGTGGTTGGCCCATCCGAGGGATCCAAGGCCCGCGAGGTCTTGATCACTGCTGAGCAGATGCCTGACCTCCTGGAGGAGATCCAGGGTTACATCTAGGTGAATTAATCCCCAAAAACCCCTCAACGGGCCTTTTTGCGGGAAAAGATTTGGTAGCGGCTAAAGCCTAGGTTTACCCTTTACTCCTCACTTTCCCCCAGATCGTGGCAACGCACCCCGCCGAGATTTAAGTAATGAGGCTTTGATGTCAGTAGGCATTCTTCTCCGTCAAGCAAGAGAATCAGTTGGCATGTCCATCGAAGAGCTGTCGGAACTTACATTTGTCCGCCGCACCGTCTTGCGCGATCTCGAGAACGATAACTTTCAATCTTCAGGTGGGCTGGCATATGCCCGTGGACACATCCGCAGCATTGCAAAAGTTTTACATGCCAATGCCGACCTCTTAGTTGAAGAGTTCAATGCCATGCATCAAGATTTTGACCGGCCGATGATCGACTTGCTCAGCGAGAACAGCGTCACCCCAACTGAGCGCACGGGTACAAAAGTCTCCTTTGGTTTGATGGCTAAGGCCGCTGCCGTAGTCGTTGCTCTTCTTATCGCCATCCCTACTGCGGCATCTTTTGTGCACTCTTCGAAGAAGAGCGTGAAGGCGGGAACCACAACTTCAGTTGCGACTCAATCCCTTGCTTCTACAAGCACAACGACTTCACTTGGAACAACACCTGGAACTACAGCGGTCGCAACCAAGAGTTCACCGGTCGCCGTGGTTGTCACGGCAAATGCTGGTTCAACATGGTTAGCCGTGTCAGATAGCTCGGGCGCAGCGCTCTTCAGCGGCATGCTCACAAATGGGGCTTCTCGATCATTCGATGATAGCCAACTCATCAACGTGACCATTGGTAATGCGGGAGCCGTTGATCTGAATGTGAATGGTAAAGATGCCGGAACTCCTGGCGCTACCGGCGAAGTCCTGCACCTACAATTTGGACCTGGCGCCTCCTCACAAGGGTAGCAAGTTGGACGTAATAAAGAGGTAAGACGCTTTCTTCACACATTCGAACGAAGGTGACAGGTACGATGTCACCAATGAGCACCTCACCCTCAAGGACGCTGAATCTTCCTAACGCGTTAACGGTCTTGCGTCTGCTCGCCCTCCCATTCTGTGCTTATGCGCTCTTTAAAGATGGTGGAGATTCCTCGCTTTGGCGGGTGATCGCGTGGTGCGGATTCTTCCTGGTGGGTGTCACAGATCTGATGGATGGTCGCTTAGCGCGATCTCGCAATCAAGTAACAAGTTTTGGAACCTTCCTAGATCCCGTCGCAGATAAGGCCGCAATCGGAACCGCGATGATCGGGCTTTCGATCCAAGGAAAGTTGTGGTGGTGGGTCACGATCGTGATCTTGTTCCGCGAAATCGCGGTGACTCTTCTGCGCCTTGCAGTGATCAAAGATGGAGTTATTCCAGCCAGCAAGGGCGGCAAGCTAAAGACGATGATGCAGGGATTTGGAATTGGTTTTTACATTCTTCCTTTACCGCACTGGCTGCATATTCCGCGCGATGCCTTCATGGGAGCGACGATCGCCATAACGATCACCACTGGTTACGACTACTTTAAGAAGGTCTTGCAGAGTGCCAAGTAATTCAGATGTTGCACAAATCATCAGGGTGATGAAGCGGCGCGGCTTAACGCTTTCGACGGCAGAATCAATCACCGGTGGGGGATTGGGAGAGCTCTTCACCTCCATCTCTGGCGCTTCGGCGGTATATCAGGGCGGAATTATTACTTACAGCGATGTAAGCAAGACCAAGTTTTTAGGGGTGCTGAAGAAGACGCTCAATAAATACACCGCGGTATCTGAAGAGGTCGCGATTGCGATGGCGCAGAGCGTACGGACGCAATTCAAGACGGATTACTCAATTTCCACAACGGGCGTTGCTGGCCCGGGGCGCGCCTACGATCAAAAAGCGGGCACCGTCTGGATTGCAATCGATAGTCGCGCTGGAACGTCCACAGTTGCGCTCGCTTTGACGGGAGATCGTGCCGAAATTCGCCACGCAACTTTAGAGAGCGCAATTGCGACCTTTAGCCGTATCCTTATCCCGTGATTCTCCTCCGCTCCCACATCGGCTCTGCTCTGCGCGCCTCGCGCGTTGCCCAAGGCCGCACCTTGCGCGATGTCGCAAAGAGCGCTCGCGTCTCCCTCGGCTACCTATCTGAGGTCGAGCGCGGTCAAAAAGAAGCCTCTTCCGAACTTCTCAATTCAATTTGCGCCGCGCTGGATATCTCACTCGGTGAGGTCTTGCTGCGCGTCTCAGCACAAGTCCGCTTGGCGGAAGCCCCAACTTTGACCGTTGTGGATGACGCTGCGTAATTAGCTGCACCGCGAGCTAATCCAACGCTCCATTTAGATCATGGCAACTAACCAGCGTTCGCGTATAGCAATACTCTCGGGCGCCAAGATTGTCATCACCGAGGTCGGCTCCTACGAATCCAATATGAACGATATCGCCGCACGCGCAGAGGTCTCGCGTGCCACAGTTTATAACCACTTCAGCGACAAGGAAGAGATGATGCTCTCTCTTCTCGAATCGGAGATCCACCGTCTGATTGATTTGGCAAGGAAAGCTCCAACTAAGCGCGACGCTCTCTATGCCCTTTCAATCGAGATCTCGAAAGATCCTGCCCTGCGCAAGATGGTCGAGACCGACCCGCTCGATATCGCCAAGTTTGTAAGAGTCTGCGATCACCCACTCTGGCATACGATCAACGATGGCCTCACATCTATCTTCGGGGAAGCTGGTGGTGTAGTTCTGCATTGGCTCATCGGCCAGATCGCATCGCCGCTTACACCTATAGAAAGTTCAAAGCAGGCTGATCAATTAGTTCGTGCCCTGTAATAATGGCAATGCGCATCACTGAACTTCGCTCGCGAATCTTCGATTACTTTAGTGATCCGGATACTTACGCCCGTGACATCGTGCATTCCGAGCTCGGCGGACAAACCGTGAATGAAGCGTTAGCTAGTGGATTTGAACCAGGCGATATCTGGAAGGCAATCGTCGCTCATAATCCCGAAATGCCCGCCAAGTTTCGGTAAGCAGATGTCCGACCTACTGATTGAGATCCGGGTACGCCCCAATGCCTCACGCAACAAAGTAGGTGGTACCGCAGGCGATCCGCCTCGATTAGTAGTTGCCGTTCAAGCACCAGCAGTCGACGGAAAAGCCAACGCCGCCGTCATCAAAGAATTGGCTGCCGCATTTGGCCTGCGTCCCCGTGACTTCACCATCGTCCACGGCGAACTCTCGCGCGACAAGCGCTTGCTGATTTCCAACGCAACAAGTGAGGTTTCGACCCGTTATTCGGAATTGATGGAGGGACTGACCATCTTTTAGTTTGAAGGAGGGGTTGAGCCGAGGCCAGGAGAATTCGCGGGTTGGCTTTTCCGAACTTCTCCGGTCTCGGCTCACCCCGACGGCAACCCAAAAGAGGTCGGCGTGTCCTAGCCATTCGAACAGATGTTCGGTAGAGTATCCACACCCAACCAGAGCGGTTCCACACTTCCGCGCGAGCTAGCCTCCCGCCGTCGGTGGTCTTCCGTACCTTCTGGACCGTACAGATGAACTCATCTGAGTTAAGAGAGAAAGGCAGAAGATGGCAGCAGATAAAGCCGATAAGGCATCTGAAAAGCAATCGTTAGATCGCACCAAAGCCCTAGATACCGCCCTAGCCCAGATTGAGCGTCAGTTCGGTAAGGGTTCAGTGATGAAGATGGGCGATCGTGGCCCAGTAGTCCAAGAGGTAATTCCAACCGGATCCATCGCTCTTGATATCGCCCTCGGCATTGGCGGTTTGCCACGCGGACGTATCGTAGAAATTTATGGCCCAGAATCTTCGGGTAAAACCACCGTCGCACTCCACGCCATCGCTAACGCACAGAAGAATGGCGGCATCGCAGCATTTATCGACGCCGAGCATGCCCTCGATCCTGAGTACGCCAAGAAGCTTGGTGTAGATATCGATGCCCTTCTAGTTTCACAACCAGATACTGGTGAACAAGCTCTTGAGATCATGGATATGTTGATTCGCTCTGGCGCTCTGGACATCATCGTCGTCGACTCAGTTGCTGCTCTCGTTCCTCGTGCTGAAATTGAGGGCGAGATGGGCGACTCACACATGGGTCTACAAGCTCGTCTGATGTCTCAAGCGCTGCGTAAGATCACAGGTGCGCTCCATCAATCAAATACCACCGCGATCTTTATCAACCAGCTCCGCGAAAAGATCGGCGTCTTCTTCGGAACTCCCGAGACAACTACCGGTGGAAAGGCGCTTAAGTTCTACGCCTCCATCCGTATGGATGTCCGACGTATCGAAACACTTAAGGATGGCCAAGAAGCCGTGGGTAACCGTACTCGCGTCAAAGTCGTCAAGAACAAGATGGCCCCACCATTTAAGCAGGCCGAATTCGACATCATTTACGGTGTTGGAATCTCTCGCGAGGGATCTCTTATCGATCTCGGTGTAGAGGTCGGCGTAGTCAAGAAGTCTGGCGCTTGGTACACCTACGAGGGCGATCAACTCGGACAGGGTAAAGAGAACTCCCGTAACTTCTTGATTGATAATCCAGACCTTGCTAACGAGATCGAGATGAAGATCCGTGAACATTATGTTCCGGTCGTTATCGATCCAGAGCTCGTTGCTGCAATTGATGAGGCTACCTCTGAGGTTGATTTCTAAAGAGTGGCAGATAAAACAGATGTAGTGGCTGATCCCTACTCTGACGCGATGACGTTGGCGCTCTATGCGCTAGCGCCGCGCGCCAAGAGTAGGGCTGAGCTCCATACCCAACTTCTTAAGAGGGGAGTTGAGGCCGAGATCTCTTCCGCTGTTCTCGACTCACTCGAACTTCAAGGGCTACTCAATGATCTCGAGTTCGCGCAATTGTGGAGCGAATCACGGCGTCGCCAGAAGAAGTTGAGTTCTAGCGTGATCACGCAGGAGTTGCGCAGTAAAGGCGTAGCGCCAGATATCATCGAAGAGGTGATGCAGGGTACCGATGTGGATGCTGAGTATCAGATGGCCTTTGAGATGGCGGAGCGTAAATACCGCTCCTGCGCGCACCTCGATCAGATGGTTATTTATCGTCGCGTGCACTCCCTATTGGCGCGCAAGGGCTTTAGCCACCAGATTACCGAGCGGATTATGCGGGAGCTGTTAGCCTCGTAAGATTGACCAATGAGCACACGCACCTTCGTCGTAGAGACCTACGGCTGTCAGATGAATGTGCACGATACCGAGCGCATTGCCGGACTTTTATTGGATGCTGGGTATGAGGCGGCTCTCGAAGGATCCACTCCAGATCTCGTTGTCTTTAACACCTGCGCAGTCCGCGAGAATGCGGACAATAAGCTCTACGGAAACCTAAGTTTCTTAGCCCCGCTTAAGAAATCTAATCCCAACTTCCAAATCGCGGTCGGTGGTTGCATGGCTCAGAAGGATCAAGAGTCGATCATCAAACGTGCGCCGTATGTCGACGTGGTCTTTGGAACGCATAACATCGGTTCACTGCCCGCACTCCTGGAACGCGCCCGCATTGAAGAGGCCTCGCAGGTCGAGATCAAAGAATCGTTAGAACACTTCCCGTCGACGTTGCCAGTTCGTCGCCACTCTGCCTTTAGCGCTTGGGTATCAATCTCAGTTGGCTGCAATAACACCTGCACCTTCTGCATCGTTCCCTCACTTCGAGGTATCGAAAAGGACCGCCCTAAAGCTGACATCCTCACCGAAGCGCGAGCGCTCGTTGAACAAGGAGTCGTTGAGATCACCTTGCTGGGACAGAATGTAAATGCCTATGGGGTCGATCTCGGTGAGCGTGGCGCATTTGCAAAATTGATCCGCGAAGTCGGCGCAATCGATGGCCTTGAGCGGTTGCGCTTCATGTCTCCGCATCCGCGCGATTTCACCGAAGATGTCATTGCTGCGATGGCGGAGACCAAAGCGGCGATGCCGCACCTACATATGCCACTGCAGTCGGGATCAGATCGCATCTTGCAAGCGATGCGCCGCAGTTATCGCTCAGAGCGCTACCTGAAGATCATCTCTGATGTTCGTAGCGCGATGCCCGATGCCGGTATCACAACTGACATCATCGTAGGATTTCCCGGCGAGAGCGAAGAAGATTTTTCAGCTACCCTCGATGTAGTTCGGCAGGCGAGTTTCACTGCTGCATACACCTTCCAGTACTCCAAGCGTCCGGGTACCCCCGCTGCAACGATGCCGGATCAGATCAACGACGAGGTAATGGCCGAGCGCTACACCCGTCTGCATAAATTGCAGCAAGAGATCTCTGGTGCGATCAACCAATCATCTATCGGTAAGAGCTACGAGATCCTGGTCTCAGATCATGAAGGTCGCCATGATGCGAACCGAGCACGCCTAAATGGCCGCACTCCTGATTTCAGATTGGTGCATGTCGAGAGTGAAGAGTTACGCCCAGGGGATATTGCGAACGTCACCATCACCGAAAGCTCGCCAAACTTTATGGTCGGAACTCTCAATAGTTCGCGAAGCACACGTGGCGGCGATGCCCATGCGGCACGCGTAAAAGAGGCGGGAACGACTTCGATCATGATCGGTATGCCAACCCTGCAGAAGCTTAAATCTCTATGACCCTGATCGTTATCGGGGGAGCGACGGCTACTGGTAAGAGCGAGCTAGCAATCGCTGTCGCAAAGCGCATCGGTGGCGAAATCATCAACGCGGATTCAATGCAGCTCTATAAGGGCATGGATATTGGAACTGCGAAGTTGAGCCTCGCCGAGCGGCAGGGGATTTCGCACCATCTACTCGATCTCGTAGATGTAAGCACCGACGTAAATGTGGCTTGGTATCAAGAGCAGGCGCGCAGCAAGATTGATGAATTATTAGCGCGAGGTATCCCAGCGGTGGTAGTCGGCGGTACAGGCTTTTACATTAAGGCGATTCTCGATGACCTCAACTTCCCAGATACCGACCCCGCCGTGCGCGAGAAGATCACCCTGCAGGCCGAGAAGATCGGCAACGACGCCCTCCATCAACGCTTAGCTATTCTCGATCCAGCAGCCGCTGCGGCTATTCCTAAGGAGAATGTGCGTCGCGTGATTCGCGCCCTCGAGGTAATCGAAATAACCGGCAAACCCTTTACCGCCAATCTGCCGCGCGTCGATTCCACTCGTTACCCCGCCGCACTGCAATTTGGCCTGAGCATGGATCGCGAAAAGTTGGATGTGCGCGTTGATGCACGAGTCGACCAAATGTTCGCGTTGGGACTGGTGGACGAGGTCGATACTTTGATTGGTCAGGGATTACTCGAAGGTAAGACTGCGCGAGCTGCGCTGGGATACTCCCAGGTCGTCGCAATGCGCGCTGGAGAGATCTCGCTTGAAGAGGCGATCTCTCAGACAAAACTCGCCACCCGCCAATATATTCGCCGCCAAGAGACCTGGTTCCGGCGCGATGAGCGCATCACATGGCTAGATGAGGCTTCAGATCGCCTCGCCATAATTGAAAAGGCTATTCTGACTACATGATCGCAACGTATGGGCATGGAACGCATAATGATTTCGTGCTGCTCTTCGATCCAGAGGACGAGATCAAGATAAGCGAGGAGCAGATCGCTCGCATCTGCAATCGCGAGACGGGCATTGGAAGTGATGGCTTTATTCGCATGACAAAACCCGGTGGTAAGTGGTTTATGGATTACCGCAACCAAGATGGATCATTGGCCGAAATGTGCGGCAATGGGATACGGGTTATGGCCCGCTACCTCGTTGAGCGAGGCCACCAAGGTGAGGGTATCTTCGCTATCAATACTCGGGCCGGAAATAAATTTTTGGCCGTCCCTGCTAACGACGATGTCTCGGTAAATATGGGCCAAGTAGCCGAGGTGTATGACAATGTTTTTGTTCGCATCGGCGATCAATCCTGGAGCGCGCAACATATCGATGTCGGCAACCCTCATGCTGTTGTCTTTGTCGAAGACTTAGAAGCGATCGGTGACTTGTTGAGCGCACCTGAAGTAGATGGTGATTACCCTGATGGAGTCAACGTTGAGTTCGTAACCTTCCTGCCAAATGGCGAGTTAGCGATGCGCGTCTTTGAGCGCGGAGTCGGCGAGACCCAATCTTGTGGAACGGGCACTTGTGCGGTGGCCTTGGCCGCCACGTTGCACCAGGGTAAGAAATTGCCGGCTCGCTGGGTCATCAACCCACCTGGCGGTCGTTTAATCGTCGACATCGATGGCCATAGCAATGCAACACTGATTGGTCCTGCCGTACTTGTGAAAGATCTAGAACTGGATGTTTATTTGTGAGCCTGGGCGAAGATCCACTCGACATTGATATTGATCAACTGCTGCGCGAGAGCGCTCGCGCCGCAGCGGAGTTTGACTCCGCTGAGAGCGATGAGAGTCAGCAACAAGATCTGCAAGATCGCCAAGCGCTCCGTCGCGTCTCGGGTCTATCTACCGAATTACAAGATGTTAACGATGCTGAATATCGCCAACTCCGACTCGAGAAGGTCGTACTCGTAGGGGTATGGACCGAGGGCACCGCTCAAGATGCCGAGAACTCGATGAAAGAACTTGCCGCACTTGCCGAGACAGCAGGGTCGGAGGTCATGGAGGGTTTCGTGCAACGGCGCGACAAACCCGACGCATCAACATTTATTGGCTCTGGAAAAGTTGCCGAAGTGAAGCAATCTGTCATCGCAACAGGCGCAGATACCGTCGTCTGCGATGGTGAACTCTCGCCGGCGCAACTTCGTACGCTTGAATCCAAACTTAAAGTTAAAGTGATTGATCGCACTGCGCTGATTTTGGATATCTTCGCGCAGCACGCCAAGTCTCGCGAAGGTAAGGCCCAGGTAGAGCTCGCCCAGATGAGTTACATGTTGCCGCGTCTACGTGGTTGGGGTGATTCTCTCTCGCGCCAAGCAGGTGGAATCGGTGGCCGCGGTCCCGGTGAAACGAAGATTGAAACAGATCGACGTCGCATCAACGACAAGATGGCGAAGTTACGTAAAGAGATTAAAGAGATGAAGGTGGCGCGCGATACTAAGCGCCAGGAACGCACTAAGTACAGCGTTCCGTCGGTCGCTATCGCGGGATACACCAACGCCGGAAAATCTTCTTTAATGAATCGCCTCACCAACGCTGGAGTGCTCGTTGAGAATGCGCTCTTCGCAACGCTCGATCCAACAGTCCGTCAGACGAAGAGTTCAGATGGTCGTATCTACACCCTCGCCGATACCGTGGGATTTGTACGCCACCTCCCACACCAACTCGTCGAAGCTTTCAAATCCACCCTTGAAGAGGTCGCTGCTGCTGACTTGATCGTGCACGTTGTTGATGGATCGCACCCTGACCCTCAGGAGCAGATCCGCGCAGTGCGTGAAGTCATCAAAGATGTAGGCGGCGGAGACATCTTAGAAATCATCGCGGTAAACAAAGCTGATATCGCCGCGCCTGAAGTGATCATGCAACTCTTGCGCGAAGAGCCCAATAGTTATGCCTTCTCGGCTCGCACCGGATTTGGAATCGAGACCCTTGTTAAGGCGATTGAAACCTCGCTGCCTCGCCCCCGCGTCGAGATCAATGCGGTGATTCCCTTTAGCCGTGGTGAGTTGGTTTCTGTAATTCATGAGCGCGGGGAGGTACTCTCTGAAACTTATTCCGAAGAGGGAACTCGAATCCACGCAATGGTCGATGCGCACATTGCCAAACGGATCGAAGAGATGATTGAAGTAGGAGCTTTGAAGCCATGAGCGATATCGTGAAATTAACTACTCGCAACAAGACCGCCCTGCGCGACCGCGCCTTGGTGGCGATCTTGCAAGGTGAGGTAATCGTGGCTGCGGCCGAGCACGGATATTTGTATCTCTGTGATGCCTTCAACCCCACTGCCGTAAGCCGTCTCCACCAACTTCGGGGGGATGCACCAGGTACCGCAGCCCAAGTCCTGATTGGAAAGGTCAGCGCCGTAAGTGGCCTCGCCATGGACTTCGACTCCGATTGGCAGAAGGTGGTCAACGCCTTCTGGCCGGGGCTCCTGACGATTCAGTTGCCTCCCCAGGCTGCCCTCAATTGGGATCTAGGGGATGGGCGGGCTCTACCTGAGTTTGCCATCCGCGTCCCACAACGTGATTTCCTCCTTTCGGTGTTAGGCCGCAGTGGTCCGCTTGCCGTCGCTAGCGCTTCGCTCGCCGGTCAGCCACCGATTCGCGATATTTCCGAGGTGAGCGCAGCTCCCTCTGAGGTGGCGGTCCAGATCGATGAGGGAGTGCTCGCCGAGGGGCCAGCCTCCACAGTCTTGCGGCGGGCTCGCACCGGGAACGGTATCGAGGCCTCCCGTATTGGAGCCATCTCACTCGAGGAGTTGCAGGCAGTGGTGCCTACGATTTCCACCCCAAAGCCATAGGGTTCGGTTATGTCTACAGATACCTTTTATGGACCAGATTTTGATGCTCTAAGCGCCCAGGACCCAGATATCGCCGCAGTCTTGCTCAGCGAACTAGAGCGCCAGCGCCAAAACCTGCAATTGATCGCCAGCGAGAACTTCACCTCCCCTGCGGTACTCGCCGCCCTAGGTTCAACACTGAGCAACAAATATGCCGAGGGCTATCCTGGCAAGCGCTATTACGGCGGATGCGAAGAGGTCGACAAGGTAGAACTAATCGGCATCGAGCGAGCGAAGGCCCTCTTTGGCGCCGAGCACGCCAACTTGCAACCGCACTCGGGTGCCAGCGCCAACGTCGCCGTTTATCAAGCCTTTACCAAGCCAGGCGATACCGTCCTTGCAATGTCACTGCCGCACGGAGGTCACCTGACCCACGGCTCCAAAGTTAACTTCTCGGGTAAATGGTTCAACATCGTCTCCTACGGCGTGCGCGCTGAAGATGAGTTGATCGATTACGACGAACTCCGTGATCTTGCGCTCAAGAACGCTCCTCGCATGATCTGCACCGGAGCTACCGCTTATCCAAGTCTGATTGATTTCGAGAAAGTACGTTCCATTTGCGATGAGGTCGGCGCAATCATGTGGGTTGATGCTGCGCACTTCATCGGACTTGTTGCAGGTAAAGCGATTCCATCTCCGGTTCCATACGCAGATGTAGTTTCCTTCACAACACATAAAGTTTTGCGTGGTCCTCGTGGCGGAATGATTGTTTCGAAGGCAGAGCACGCTGCAGCGATTGATAAGGCAGTCTTCCCCGGAATGCAGGGTGGTCCCATCATGAGCGCCGTTGCAGGAAAGGCGATTGCTTTGAAGGAGTGCGCAACTCCCGAATATCAAAAGTACGCTAAAGACGTTATTTCAAACTGTCAGGTGCTTGCCAAGAGTTTAGAAGATCAAGGTATGCGCGCAGTCTCGGGCGGAACTCAAACCCACCTTGCGCTGATCGACATTCGTTCGACTGGTGTTAACGGCAAGGTTGCCGATGAGCGCTGTGGACTTTCAGGGATCACGCTTAACAAGAATGCAATTCCTTATGATCCAGAATCACCTGCAGTGACAAGTGGAATTCGTGTTGGATCAGCTGCCACTACCACTCAAGGCATGGGCGCAGCCGAGATGACAAAGATCGCAGAGTTAATTGCGCGCGCAATCAAAGACGGTTCCGAACCGGCAAAGGCAGCCGAAATTCGTAGCGAAGTACACGCACTCACCGCTCAATTTCCTGTTTATCCCCGCTAAATAATCGAGTAACGATGCGCGAATACCTGCTTACTGCAGCATTAGCAGGAATCTTCTCTTTCATGCTGACACCCCTGGTGCGCAAGCTCGCTATGGTCTCTGGCGCATATATTGAACTGCGATCGCGCGATATGCATACCGAGATCACTCCACGCTGGGGTGGACTGGCGATGTGGGCTTCTATGTCCCTCACCTTTCTGATCGTGAGTCACCTGCGTTTGGTGGGTACGGCGTTTGGTCGCGAACTCACAGGAATTTTCTTAGCCGGAACTTTCATCATGCTCTTAGGTGCACTCGATGATCGCTTTGATTTAGATTCGTTGACAAAGTTTGCGGGGCAAGCTCTTGCGGCAGGAATTTTGCTCTTGCACGGGGTGCAGATCTTGTGGCTGCCCATCAACGGCATTCTGACGCTCCCTTCAAATATCGGAGCGGTACTTACTGTTGTCTTCGTCATGCTTGTAATCAATGCCGTGAATTTTGTGGATGGGCTAGATGGCCTGGCATCTGGCATCGTCGCAGTATGCGCGATCGCCTTCTTCGCCTTTTCGTACATCTTGGCCGTCGATAATGGATTTAGCAGAGCGGGTGCGCCTTCACTTGTCATGGCGATTGTCGTCGGACTCTGTCTCGGTTTTCTTCCGCACAACTACCACCCTGCAAAAATATTCATGGGTGACTCTGGTGCGATGTTTCTTGGTTTACTTCTTTCGGCATCTGCTATCACTCTTACGGGTCAAATCGATGTCAATGCGCTTTCGGGTGCAAACTCGCGCTCTACCTTTGTCCCTCTGATTCTTCCCTTCACTGTTCTTGCTATCCCACTTCTCGATCTGGGAATGGCGGTAGTGCGTCGCCTGCGAGCTGGGCGCTCACCATTCGCAGCCGATCGTGAACACCTGCATCATCGCCTCTTGCGCATGGGCAATTCGCAGCGCGAGGTTGCGATCATCATGTACCTATGGACCGCGATGTTCGCATTCCCCACCGTAATTGCCGCCTTCTATCCACTGTGGACCGCGCTTGCGGTGGCGGTGGCGATCGCGCTCGCCTCGATCTTTAGAATCTGGCGCAATCGTCGCGCCTTCAAAATTGCCAAGGCGGCTGCGTTGGCTTCAGGAGAGTTGGTTGATTATGAGTGAAGATTCCACGACCTTGATGTGGCGCGGGGCGATCATCCCCTCCACGGTGGTTGCGATTGCCGCGATCATTGGTTCTACCTTGGTCCGCCATAAGCCTGGGTTCTTGGGAGCGCTCATCGGCAGCGCTACCGTCATCATCTTTCTGGGTATCCACCTTCTGATATCGGCGATCTCCAAGAACCTCGACCCGATCGCTGTCATGGGGATGGCGATGTTCTCCTACTTCGCCAAAGTCTTGGTGATGGGGGCCTTGCTCTTGATCGTTTCCCGGGCCACCGCGCCTGCCACGGTCGACCGGACCACCTTTGCCATCGCTGCGCTCGCAATCACAGCCGCCTGGCTGGCGGGGGAGATCCGCGCCTTTTTCAAGTTGAAAATCGGGTTACCATTACCCCCTGTTCAGAAGGGCGACTGACCCTCCCCGAACGCCAGCTTTACCCACTCAAAGGAGAGTCTGCATTGATGGCTTCAAATAATGAAGAGGGTGCCCTCTGGTCGATTATGGGGTACCTGATCTCAGGCCTCTTGATCTGGGGTGGTATCGGCTTCGGGCTCGACCACTGGCTCCATACCCACCACTACTTTTTCCTCGGCGGACTCCTTCTGGGAGCCGGCGCCTCGATCTACCTGGTCTGGCTCAGATTTGGTCGCCAATAACACATAAAGTTCACCATTCTAGGTTTTGGTTTTTACGGCCTTCCCAATAGGGTTGCGTCGTCTGAAATTGGTTCTCAGGAATTTGTAACCAAATCCTGCGGCCCTAAACAAGCCAGCGTTGGCGAAAGGTGAGTGCGAGAAGTGCATATAACTGGCCATCTAGTTGCCAGCGGCCCGGGATTCGTTCCGCCGAGTACATCCGACTTCAATTTGCCCTCGATCGTGGGGCATAGCGCTTATACAACCAAGCCAGTTGTCGCCGTATTTTTCTCAATCATTTTGATCTCTGTCTTCTTTATTCTCGCTTCACGCAAAGCTGCTGTCGTTCCTAGCAAATTGCAATTTGCTGGTGAGTCGATCTACGGCTTTGTTCGCAAGGACCTGGCACAAGAGATTATCGGTAGTGGATTTCTCGCCTACGTGCCGTTCCTCTTCACCCTCTTTGTTTTTGTTCTCGTTAATAATCTCTTTGGAATTATTCCCTTCATTCAATTCCCAACGATGTCGCACGTGTCTTTCCCGTACGTCTTGGCGATCTTTACCTTTGTAATCTTCCATGCCATCGGAATTAAGAAGCAGGGGCTCCTTAAGTACCTCAAGGGCATCGCATTCTTGCCTGGCGTACCAAAGTTCGCTTACATCCTGCTTACGCCAATCGAGATCGCAACCTATTTCTTGATCCGCCCAGTAACTCTTTCGCTCCGGTTGTTTGCCAATATGTTCGCAGGTCACTTGCTGCTTTTGGTTTTTATCGGTGGCGGCGACTACATGCTCCATGACACTCACCTCTTCATGAAGATCTTGTCGCCGTTCTCCTTTGGCTTCGGCATCGTCATGACATTCTTCGAATTCATGGTGCAGTGCTTACAGGCCTACATCATCACTCTTCTATCAGCACTCTTCATCGCAGGAGCCTTGGTAGACGAGCACTAATTTTTCCCACAGTTCATCGGACTCCCGTCCGGTGAATCCCAAACAATGGAAAGGCAACAAAGATGCACGGCACACTCAACCTGGTCGGTTATGGCCTATCTGCAATCGGACCCGCAATCGCAACTGGTTTGATCTTCGCCGCCTATATCAATGGCGTCGCTCGTCAACCTGAGTCACGTAACGTCCTACAACCAATCGCATTCCTTGGCTTCGCTCTTGCTGAAGCTTTGGCGCTCTTTGGTCTCGTACTCGCATTCGTTCTCAAGTAAGAAGTAAGACTTCACACTTATGAGAATTCATCTGGAGGCCGCAAGCACCAACCCACTAGTTCCCAACGTTGCGGAAATAGTCGTTGGCGTTATCGCCTTCTCACTCCTCTTCATCGTTTTGAAGAGCCGGGTTGTCCCGATGTTCGAGAAGGCTTTCGCTGCACGTACCGCGGCGATTGAAGGCGGTATTGCCAAGGCCGAGTCAGCACAGCGCGAAGCGCAGGCTGCTCTGCAGGCATACAACGAGCAACTCGCTGATGCCCGTGGCGAAGCACAGACAATTCGGGAAGAGGCGCGCGTTCAAGGCGCTGCCATTCTTGAGGATCTGCGTGCCAAGGCACAGGAAGAGGCAGCTCGCATCACCGCTGCCGCTCATGCATCGATTGAGGCAGAGCGCCAACAGGCGATCTCCTCTCTCCGCCATGAAGTCGGCACACTCGCAACAGAGTTAGCATCAAAGATCGTCGGAGAGGCGCTGGAAGATCAAGTGCGCCAATCAGGGATCGTTGACCGCTTCCTCGCAGATTTGGAGCAGAGCAAAAAGTGATCGATCTCGGAGGAAATAGTCGTCAATCATTCGCCGCTGTGCGCGGTGTACTCGATGGGAAGCTCGCTGGAGCCTCGTCGGCTGATTGCACTGCCATCTCCGCTGAGCTCTTCACCGTTGTATTCGCTCTCAACTCCGCGGTCGGCTTACGTCGCGCCTGCACCGATCCATCGCGCGATAGCGCTTCAAAGGCCGTCCTTATAAACGATCTCTTTGGGAAGAGCGTTTCAAGGAAGGTCCTTGATCTCTTGATCGAGGCAGTTGCCTTACGTTGGTCAAACTCCATTGATTTTGCCAGCGCCTTTGAGCAACTTGCGATTGAGGCCGAAGCCACCGCTGCAAATCAGGAGAACGAGATCGATCGTCTGCAGAATGAACTCTTTGATTTCGCAGGCATACTTGCAGAGAATCAAGATTTGCGCCGCACCCTTGGAGCTCAGATGGGTTCAGTAGAGGGCAAAGCAGAACTGATTCGTTCGCTGGTAGCGGGCAAGGTAGCTCCTTCAACCCTTCGCCTCTTGACCTATCTGGTCAACGATCTAGCCGGTCGAAATATTGATCACGTCCTTGAGGTCTACGTTCAGGCAGTTGCGGCCAGGCGCAACCGTTTGATCGTCTTGGTCCGCTCTCGCTCGGCACTTTCCGCAGCGCAGGCCGAGAAACTGACTTCACTTATGGCCGATCAAGTTGGTCAACCAGTACATCTCAATTTCGAAATTGATCCATCGGTCATCGGTGGGGTATCAGTTCGATTCGCCGATGAACTCGTTGATGGAACTATCAGCACTCGTTTGTCAGAAGCAGGTCGCGCACTAGCAGTTTAGAACCGAATAGTTTTCTCACTTTGGCAAATGTCTGAAGTGGGGTTTAGTTAGAGGAGAAGAAGATGGCCGAACTCACGATCCATCCCGAAGAGATTCGCGATGCGCTGGCGAAGTATGTCGAGGCATACAACCCCGGTACAGCTGCCCGCGATGAGGTCGGAACAGTTACTGAGGCAGGAGATGGCATCGCACGTGTAGAGGGCTTGCCTTCCACGATGACCAACGAGCTTCTAAAGTTTGAAAATGGCACACTCGGATTGGCGCTGAATCTAGATATTCGCGAGATCGGTGTGGTTATCCTCGGTGAGTTCACCGGTATTGAAGAGGGAACCTCAGTCCGTCGTACTGGCGAGATCCTCTCTGTTCCAGTCGGAGATGGCTTCCTCGGTCGCGTCGTTGACCCACTTGGACGTCCAATCGATGGCAAGGGCGAGATCGTCGCTGAAGGAATGCGCGCCCTCGAACTACAGGCTCCATCTGTTGTGCAACGCCAACCTGTTAAAGAGCCAATGCAGACAGGTATCAAGGCGATTGATGCGATGACCGCTATCGGCCGTGGACAACGTCAGTTGATCATCGGTGACCGTCAGACTGGTAAGACTGCTATTGCTATCGACACCATCATTAACCAGCGCGATAACTGGAAGTCCGGAGATCCTAAGAAGCAGGTTAAGTGCATCTACGTTGCTATCGGTCAGAAAGGTTCTACGATCGCATCTGTTCGCGGAGCGCTCGAAGAGGCAGGCGCCATGGAGTACACCACCATCGTTGCATCTCCTGCATCAGACCCAGCTGGTTTCAAGTACCTCGCTCCTTACACAGGTTCGGCAATCGGACAGCACTGGATGTACTCCGGTCAACACGTCCTGATCGTCTTCGATGATCTTTCCAAGCAGGCTGAGGCCTACCGTTCAGTCTCATTGCTCCTTCGCCGTCCACCAGGTCGCGAGGCTTACCCAGGCGATGTCTTCTACTTGCACTCCCGTCTCCTAGAGCGTTGCGCAAAGCTTTCCGATGACCTTGGCGGCGGTTCTATGACCGGACTTCCAATCATCGAAACAAAGGGAAATGACGTCTCTGCCTTCATTCCTACCAACGTTATTTCGATCACCGATGGTCAGTGCTTCCTAGAGACTGACCTCTTCAACGCGGGTGTCCGCCCAGCTATCAACGTTGGTATTTCGGTATCGCGCGTTGGTGGATCGGCACAGACTAAGGCTGTGAAGAAGGTTGCTGGTCGTCTGCGTCTGGATCTCGCGCAGTATCGCGAACTCGAAGCATTCGCAGCATTCGGTTCCGACCTAGATGCCGCTTCTAAGGCACAACTCGAGCGCGGTGCGCGCATGGTTGAGCTCTTGAAGCAGGGCCAATACTCGCCTTACTCAGTAGAGCGCGAAGCTGTTTCTATCTGGGCTGGTACCACCGGCAAGATGGATTCCGTTGCAGTTGCTGATATCCGTCGCTTTGAGAGCGAACTTCTCGATTTCATCGCAACTCGCCACCCACAGATCTTCGAAGCAATCGCAGCGACTCGTGAACTCTCCGACGATACCGTCGCAGCGCTCACCAAGGTTGTCGATGAGTTCAAGCTTGAGTTCGTGGCAGGACACTAACTAAAAAATGGGTGCCCAACTTAGAATCTATCGCCGCCGAATGCGTTCGGTTAAGGCGACGAAAAAGATTACGCGCGCGATGGAGCTGATCTCTGCCTCCCGCATTGTGAAGGCGCAGCAGCGAGTACAGGCCTCATCGCCTTACTCCACTGAGCTGACCAATGCTGTGCGCGCAGTTGCGCTCTCCTCGAACACCTCACACCCGTTAACTTATGCGGCGGAACATCCAAAGCGCGCTGCCGTGTTGATCATCACCGCTGATCGCGGAATGGCCGGCGCTTATTCAAATGCTGCAATTAAAGAGGGCGATCTCTTGATCGCAAAACTAAAAGCTCGCGGCCTTGAAGTAGATGCATTCTTGGTTGGTCGTAAGGCTGTTAACTTCTACCGCTTCCGCGATCGCGCTATCAAGGGGTCTTGGACCGGATTCTCCGATAACCCATCCTTCGAGAATGCCCGCGAAGTATCTGCGGCTCTCATCACTACCTTCTTGACCGACTCTGGAACACCAGAAGGCGTCGATGAACTCCACATCATCTTTACCCGCTTCAAGTCCATGATTCTGCAAGAGCCTGTCGCCGATGTCCTTCTGCCACTGGGTAGCACTGGCGAGGCTGAAGCTGCAGGATCTACTTACGAATTCGAATCTAGCGCCGAGAGCGTGCTCAACGCACTCCTCCCTCGCTATGTCGAAGCACGTGTCTTCAATGCGATGTTGCAATCGGCTGCCTCCGAGCACGCTGCGCGCCGTCGCGCCATGAAGTCAGCAACTGACAATGCTGATGAGCTCATCAAGTCCTTAACCCGACTTGCAAACGCGGCCCGTCAAGCCGAAATTACACAAGAGATCAGTGAAATTGTTGGCGGCGCAGATGCGCTTGCCTCAGCTAGCGCAGGGAGCGAATGATGTCAGAGACAACCACCATGGCAGGAAAGCAAGGTCGCGTGGCCCGAGTAATCGGTCCCGTTGTTGACATTGAGTTCCCAGCAGATGCGATGCCATCAATCTTCAACGCACTCACCGTTGAGGTCACGCTATTGGGTGAACAGCGCAAGCTGACCCTCGAGGTTGCACAGCACATTGGCGATAACGTGGTGCGTGCGATCTCGATGCAACCTACCGACGGAATGGTTCGCGGCGCCGAGGTAACAGATACCGGCTCACCAATCATGGTTCCAGTTGGAGATGTCACCAAGGGGCACGTATTCAACACCCTCGGTGAGTCACTCGATGTTCCAACCTCATCACTCGATATTCAAGAGCGTTGGCCAATCCACCGCACTGCACCAGCCTTCGACCAACTCGAGTCAAAGACTGAGATGTTCGAGACTGGTATCAAAGTTATCGATCTTCTGACCCCTTATGTAAAGGGTGGAAAGATCGGCCTCTTCGGCGGCGCCGGTGTAGGCAAGACAGTTTTGATTCAAGAGATGATCTACCGCGTAGCTGAAAACTTCGGTGGTGTATCTGTATTCGCTGGTGTTGGCGAGCGTACCCGCGAAGGTAACGACCTCTTCCTTGAGATGACAGAGACTGGCGTTATCAATAAGACCGCCTTGGTCTTCGGTCAGATGGATGAACCACCAGGGACGCGTCTGCGCGTGGCTCTCTCGGCTCTCACAATGGCGGAATATTTCCGTGATGTGCAGAACCAAGATGTGTTGCTCTTCATCGACAATATCTTCCGCTTTACCCAAGCAGGTTCAGAGGTATCGACCCTCCTAGGTCGTATGCCATCTGCCGTGGGTTACCAGCCAACACTTGCCGATGAGATGGGTCAGCTCCAGGAGCGCATCACATCTACTCGTGGTCACTCGATTACATCGATGCAGGCAATTTATGTTCCTGCCGATGACATCACCGACCCTGCTCCACACACAACATTCGCCCACCTTGATGCGACGACAGTTCTCTCTCGTCCGATCTCTGAGCTCGGTATCTACCCTGCCGTGGATCCACTTGACTCGACTTCTCGCATCTTGGATCCACGCTACATCGGTGAGCACCACTTCCGTGTTGCAAACCGCGTGAAGCAGATCTTGCAGCGTTATAAGGATCTACAGGACATCATCGCTATCTTGGGTATCGATGAACTCTCTGAAGAAGATCGCATCTTGGTAGGTCGCGCCCGTCGTATCCAGCGCTTCCTTTCACAGAACACCTTCGTTGCTAAGGTCTTCACCGGTATCGATGGATCATTCGTTCCACTTTCAGAGACCATCGAAGCATTCGAAGCTCTCGCAGATGGAAAGTATGACCACGTTCCAGAGCAGGCCTTCTTTATGTGTGGTGGCCTCGCAGATGTTGAGGCTAAGGCTGCAGAGTTGGCTAAGGCTTAATAATGAGCGATTCAAGACTCACTGTCGAAGTAGTCTCACCCGAAAAGCGCGTCTGGTCGGGTGAGGCCACTTCAGTATCTGCTCGCACAGTCGACGGTGATATTGGAATCTTGCCGCACCACATTCCCCTACTCGGAGTCTTGGTTCCGGGGGTTGTAACTGTTCACGCTGCTGATGGATCTACGCCTGATTTCAACATGGCTGGTGGATTTATCTCGGTAAACAACAACCGCGTATCTATTTTGGGCGAGGAAGCCGCTAAATAACTGTGACATCTGCGCCTAATGCGCGCAGATTGGCTGCGAAATTTGGGTAGCCGCGTTCAATATGGAATGCATCTTCGACAATCGTCACGCCATCAGCCACTAGGGCCGCAAGAACTAGGCCAGCGCCCGCTCTAATATCCGTTGCCGCAACAGGTGCACCCGAGAGTAGGGGGACTCCTGAAACAGCTGCATGATGACCGTCGACAGTGATATTCGCACCTAACCGGCGCAACTCGTTGACGAACATGAAGCGCGCTTCAAAGACATTTTCAGTAACCATAGCGCTGCCACGTGCAATGGCATTGAGTGAGATAGCCATGGGCTGCAGGTCGGTGGGGAATCCTGGATAGGGGAGCGTCGCGATATCCACGGCGATGGGGCGTTGATCCATGCGGACGCGGAAACCGTCGGCGGTTGAAGTAACCACCGCACCGGTCGCTACCAATTTATCTAAGGGAATTTCTAGGTGATCGGCGCGGCCACCCTTGATGGTGATATCACCTTGGGTCATCGCAGCTGCAAAGGCCCACGTTCCGGTGACAATGCGATCAGGGAGCGTGGAGTGGCTGGCTGCGTGGAGCGCATCCACACCTTCAATAGTGAGCGTTGAGGTACCCAGGCCTTCGATGCGAGCTCCCATGGCGATCAGATACTCGCCGAGGTCGATGATGTCTGGCTCTCGGGCGACGTTATACAAAGTCGTTGTTCCCTTGGCGAGAACGGCGGCGGTCATCAGATTTTCAGTCGCACCCACGCTTGGGAAGTTAAGTTCGAAGGTTGCTCCGACCAGGCCATTAGGGGCAGTCGCAATGATGTAGCCGTGTTCGAAGGAGATCGTCGCACCTAGCGCCTCAAGCCCTGCAATATGGAAATCAAGTCCTCGTGAACCGATCGCATCACCACCAGGGAGTGAGATCTCGGCAATCCCAACGCGGGTCAAGATAGGACCGAGTACGTTGATCGAGGCGCGCATCTTGCGGACTAATTCATACTCCGCCTTATGCCCCGGGACCTCAGGGACATCAATCTCCATCGTTAAGGTTGCACGATCGAAAGCCACGGTGCAGCCCATCCGAGTGAGCAATTCGGACATGATGTCGACGTCGGCGATCTGGGGGACGTTGTAAAGGGTGTTCTTTCCTGGGGCCAGTAAAGAGGCGGCCATCAATTTAAGAGCTGAGTTCTTGGCGCCCGTCACGGTGACCTCGCCGGCGAGGCGAGTAGGACCTACGATGCGAAGCGCAGATGAATTCTCCGCCACACATCACCTCCACCTGCGTTAAAAGAAAATTTGAGTGGTCTCATTCTAGTTGCTCCAATAGGCTCGCCCCATGGTTAATTTGACGCGGATTTATACAAAAACTGGTGACGATGGAACGACCTCGCTAGGGGATATGAGTCGCACCTCCAAGAACGATCCGCGCCTTGAGGCGTATGCCGATGTTGATGAAGCTAACTCCGCCATCGGGGTTGCCCTCTCACTTGGCTCGATAACCGAGGAGTCAGTAAAAGGGCTCCTGATCAGAATTCAGAATGACCTCTTCGATGTGGGAGCAGATCTATCTACTCCGGTGGTTGATGAGCCAAAGGTAGAGCCTCTTCGCGTTACCGAAGAGCAAGTGACATATATTGAAAGTCAGATCGATCATTACAACAAGGACCTTGCAGAGTTGCGGTCGTTTGTCTTGCCATCTGGGACACCTGCTGCTTCGCTTCTACATGTGGCGCGTACGGTGACCCGTCGTGCAGAACGTTCAACATGGCATGCAATTCACTCTTTTGGTGGAGGCGTCAACCCCTTGACTGCGAAGTATCTCAACCGCTTATCGGATCTACTCTTTGTACTCGCGCGCTACGAAAATCGCGAAGTCGGAGATGTGCTCTGGGTTCCTGGGGCCAATCGCTAATTAAGAATTAGATGGCGAAGGCGTGGCGCTGGGAGTCGATTCTCCTGGTGCCGGAGTGCCTGCAGGGGCTGCAACAAATGTATTGCTTGGAACGGGATCAGCAGATGGTCCAATGCCGCACATCGCGTGAACTCCCGAGAATCTAACTCCAGTTTGAAGTGGCACCGGGCTTACTAAGACGATTGTTTGAATGGTCTTACCAGGTGCTCCAGGTTCCAGGACAGAAATTTCACCGAGGTCTACTCGCGCAGTTGCATCGGCCGGATCTATGCCAGAGATATCAGCGCTCACCTTCCACCAAGTGCAGCGCTCGGTTGCGCCCACTAACACTGCGGCGCAGGAGAAAGCAGGAGCCGTAGGATTATTAGGATCAATCGAACATGATTTCACGGGTGATGACGCATCCTTCATGGCGGAGAGAATTCCAACTAACTCTGTTCCAGTTGGAATACGTGCGTATGCCGTGCCCACCGAGGTAAATCCATGTGGAGGCCAGGCGGGTGAAGGTGATGGCGGAACTGGCTTGGGTGCGGAAGGCCGGTAATAGTAGTGACGCACGACCTTTGCCTTTGAAAGCGCCGCCTTCTTCTTGGCTAGCGCGGCCTTCTTCTTGGCGGCCGCGAGCTTCTTGCTGACGGCGCTCTTCTTTGTGGGAGTTGTCGTCGCAAAGACGGAAGATGGTTTTGTGGTTGTGCTGCGGGAAGTTGTTTTTGCGGCTGATGGCTTTGCCTTGGGCTTTGCGGTTGTAACTTTGAGCGGCGTCTTTACCGCGGAAACTTTAGCTTTCGGCTTGGCAGTTGGCGTGGCAGCCTGCGCCGGGGCAAGCGTGAGCGCTTGAAGAATAACCAGGGCCATTGCAACCCTGCGCAATATCACTGTCTAGACCACTTAAAGGAACGCGTCGCGAGGAACGTTCCAGCAACTAGCCAGGCGATTAGTACAAGGGCGATTCTTCCCAGCTCCCAGCTATGCGCAACCTCTTGCGTTGCGAAGCTATCGGGGAGGAATACCGAACGCATTCCCTGGGTCAACCACTTGAGAGGGAAGACAGCCGCGGTCTGCTTCATCCATGTTGGGAGGCTGTTGTACTGGAAGAAGACTCCACTGCTGAACTGCAGTACAAGAACAATAGGGGTGACCACGGCAGGTGCGCCGCGCCCGCTCTTAATGATTCCAGCCATTGCTACCCCTAGCACTGTGGAGCAGGCAGAGCCAAGAATGATGAGCCAGATAAAGCGGAGCCAGAGAGTTCCGTCATTAGGGATTCGAATATGGAAGAAGAGCCCACCAGCGAGGAGAAGAATAAAGACCTGGATCAGCATCGTGAGAAAGACGAGGATGACCTTTCCAATAAAGAAACTGATAGGAGACATCGGCGTGCCGCGCAGACGCTTGAGTGCGCCGTTGTCGCGCTCAGTAGGAATATTGATTGCTAATTGTTGGAATCCGCTGTTGATTAACCCAGAGGCGATCATTCCTGAGATGAAGTACTGACTTAACTTAACTCCCGGAGCGATCGACTGAGTAAAGACGCTGCCAAAGATTACAAGTAAAAGGAGTGGGAAGAAGAGCGTAAAGACGACCGACTCCTTCTGGCGCAAGAACTGCTTGATCTCGATATTGCCACGGAGAAATCCGATCCGAAGTGTGTTCACTTTTGACCTTCAATCATGGTCAGGTAGATATCTTCCAGAGATGGTCGAGTGACCGTTAGCTCCGGAATCTCGCCATTGAATCGCTTCGCAATTTCGAGAACATCGTGTGTTGGATTTTCAGAGATCTGCTTTTTGGTTTCGCCACCTTCATGCCAACTAATGGTCGCTTTGGCTAGGTGGCGACCACCAAGGGTCAGAGGAGTTGCAATTTCTATGATCTTTCCCGCGTTGATCACAGCTACTCGGTCAGCGAGCGCTTCTGCTTCATCAAGGTAGTGCGTAGTCAGAACGATCGTGGTTCCCTCCGCCTTAAGCGCGAGGATGAGTTCCCAGAAAGCACGTCGCGCTTCTGGATCAAATCCAGTTGTTGGTTCATCAAGGAAGAGAATTTCGGGAGCGCCGATGATTCCAAGGGCAACGTCGAGACGGCGGCGCTGCCCGCCGGACAGGGTGCGAATTCGAG
>Ga0208746_1000072_pt1 | contig 45697 bp, 70 predicted proteins | sample CryBogCBH15Jun09_FD_184623 | JGI IMG/M metagenome (GOLD analysis project Ga0208746, IMG submission 184623) | Freshwater microbial communities from Crystal Bog, Wisconsin, USA - CBH15Jun09 (SPAdes) | ecosystem: Environmental > Aquatic > Freshwater > Lake | place: Crystal Bog, Wisconsin, USA... | reverse complement strand
CTATTCAATATATCTAAATTACGCTCAATAATATCAATCTTCACCATCAATACATCTTCTACGTTATCCATTATCGCTCTCCATGAAGTTGACCATCTACAACGCTCTACAATCGTTTACAACATCGCTCATGCTACCCTACATCATCAGACTATCCAATCGTGGATTCTATCCCCCTTCTCGTCAGTCTGAACACTAATCCACGATCACCCTGTCCTTTCTCGAAGGAGCTATAGGCTCATTTTGAGCGGGTTTGGCAGGTTTTTGCGTCATCCGCAGCACATTGGATTCAATTCCCAATGCCTCGCTCACACAGCGTATTTGAGCCTCACAAAGTGATTCGCCATTTTTAAAATCGTTTAATAATTTGTAAGCCCAATCTTTACCTCCACTCGCTGGTTTCTTTTTCAAAATGCTGTCGATCTGTTTTTTAATTTGATTCATGAACTCAGAATTGGGCTTTTCAACGGTCTTGCTTTCCAACCGCGGTGGTGGAATATAAATATCCTTTCCATATCTCATAAAGCACTGGTCAAGAATAACCTTCCAACGTGCTTTCGCTTTATCGTAATTGTCCCGGCGCAAATCATATTGCCCATATTGCTGCGCTGCTTCAAAGACGGCTTTCAAATAAAAATCGCCTTTTGCTGCCTCAATGAATAATTGCTCGTAATGAATCTTTGGCTTTAACCAAGAAATGATGTCGGACAGTGAAGGCGGGAATTGTTGATCTTTAATCATGGGCCAGATTGTGCGAATCTGTTCCACGGGGAATTCACTTAATTCCGTTGCCCATGTTGAATACAATTCGTCTAATACCTCAGAAGGGTAATTTAGATTCAATTTGTCGCCGAACAGAATCTTCATCCGGCGCATCAATGGTTCGACCACCTGTACCAACATTTCGTCCACGGTTAAATATGTAATTGTTTGCTTCGAATCGTTGTTGCTGGATTGTTTTGTTTCCATTGTGGTTTGATCCATTTGGGGGTTTATTAAAAGGGCTGGTGATCCAATTCCTAAATGCGCCTTGCCAATCAATATATTTTTTGCCATGTGCTAAACAATAATCTCTAAAACGACATAATTCATATTCCAATTCACGATTATGTTGTTTTACGTATTCAAGCGTGGTTTCGTTTGGAGTGAAGTCATCTGACCATGAACGAGACTTTCCCTTGCGCTCACTCCCCCCAGCAAGGGGGGTAGGGGGGTTTAAAGAATTATCTTGGTTAATGATTATTGGAGATTGGTTAGGTAGACAGTTGCTAGATGCTGGGTTAGGGTTGGGTTCCAATTCGCTACCCAGCGGGTTCCTATCCGCTAGCGACTTGGTTTTAGCTTTAGAATTATTCTTTATTCTCAATGAGTTATCGGCTTTTTTCCTTCCACCTTTTTTTCCGTTTTCCTGCGCTGTTTTCTGTTTTTTGTGATAGCTATCAATTTCTTCATCGCAGCGATGGTGTCTCCACCCATTTTCGGTCAAAAAGAAGAAGTCATTTAACACTCTTTCTAGCACATCGGAACCAATCCGCAACCTACGCGCTAGCCAGTTGGTTTCGAGGGGTATTGGAGCCTCTTGATCGTAGTACATTTCTATTAAACGGCGATAGGCTAAATCTTCTTCATTTGTTAAATGTGCGGTTGCTGCACGATAATCTGAAATATGAAAATAATAGTAATTCATGGGATTGAACTCCCCCTTAAAATGAAAATTAAACGGTTGCGTTTTCTGGTGTTGACGCATTTCGTTTTTTTATCAATCTAAGTTTGTTGTCTTTTTCTTTTAAATGACTATCGTAAATAGCAGCGGACATTTGTTCCACGTCTCGGCAAAACATAATTAAAGAACAATAATTATTAAAAGATATACTTCTGCCTGTTTGTAAAAACTTAGTCAGCGTTGTGTAGTGCATACCCGCCATTGCAGCAATATCAACAAATGGCAATCCGGTTGCAATCACTCTATTACGAAGTTCGTTTAACAGTCTTTGCGCTTCATCGACTTGATGGTTGTAAAGGTTGTTCATTAGCGTTTCTCCTTGCATGACGCACATCATAATCATGTTCTATAAGGCTTCACAAGATGCAACCTATAACTTTTGCAAAAAAAACTTGTAAAACTTCTTGCGCACGATCTGCTGTCAGCGTATATTCGTGTTGTGTCGTTGCACTACTCCCCACGAACCACCCGTGGGTGACACTCACTTAACCACCAAGGAGACACCATGCAAGAACTGATCAAAGCGTTGATCACCGCTCGTCAGCGGTCTGAGAACGCAAAGAAGAATGCCAGTAATTCCCACTTCAAAAACAAGTACGCTGATTTGGCAGCCATCATTGATGTCGTCAATTTAGCCTGTGACGGACTAGGCTTGGCCTTCGTACAGGACTGCGTAAGCGATGCTGATTCCATCACTGTCACGACTAAGGTGCTGCATGAATCCGGGCAAATCATGGATTTGGCTCCCTTGACCATGCCCATCGTCCAAAAAACGCCACAAGCCGTTGGAAGTGCTATGACGTATTGCCGCCGCTACAGCTTGCAAACCGCTTTTGGGATTGCAGCGGAACTAGATGACGATGGTAATGCTGCCAGCCAGCGTAATACTCGTCCATCTGCCAAGCCGATGGAACAAGATCAAGAAGTCGTGAAGTTGATCAAGCAAAGCAATTCGCTCGATGACTTGGCGAAAACGTGGAAAGGATTAACACCCGAACAGCGAACGATCCATGCGGATGTTAAAGACTATCGCAAGAAGGAGTTGGAGGCATGAAAAAGAACGAAGATAAGCCATCGTTGCGTGAATTAAACGAATTGCGTCTTGAAGTTCATCGGTTGCGTGAAGAAGTGACAGAACTAACATCTAATTCAACTTTTTGGTTTAACGCGGCTATGAAGAATGAAGAAATGGCTGAGGGTTTAGAAAAGCAACTACTTCATTTAGTCGCAATGTCTACTTATTTTCAAGGAAAACTAGAATGAGCGAAGAGATTGATCACGTCCCAAGCGAGCAAGTTGAACAACGCTCCGCACAATGGTTTCTTGAGCGACTAGGCCGCGCTACTGGTAGCAAGTTTAAAGACGTTATGGCAACCACTAAGACCGGCGAATCAGCGTACCGTAAGAAGTATAAGATTCAATTGGTTGCAGAGCGTATTACAGGTAACGCTACAACATTCTTTGTCAATGCAGCGATGCAGTGGGGAACAGATCACGAAGACGAAGCAGCCGAGCAATTCAGTATTCACACGGGTTTGCTATTGGATGAAATTGGCTTTGTTAAACATCCAAATATTATGTGTGGCGTATCACCTGATCGCATTATTCATACCGATGAAGGCACAGCTATTTTGGAAATCAAATGCCCTGAAACATCCACCCACGTTGAATGGATGCTGGAGGGCGGTTTACCTGATCAACATAAACCGCAAGTGCAGGGCCAGATTTGGCTGATGAACGCGCCTTATGGATATTTTTGTTCATACGATCCCCGAATGCCAGCCAACGCTCAATTATTCATCGTTCGAGTTGAGCGTGATAACGAATACATCAGCAAGCTGGATACTGCTATCAGACAATTTCTGTATGAAGTAGATGAAATGGAAGCACAACTACGCAATTACGCGATTAAACTTTAAGGAGAACACTATGCAATTGATCGGACTAGCACGAATTGGTAACGAACCCGAAATCCGTTACACCAAAAACGATGACGCAGTATTGAGCCTGTCTTTGGCCTACAACTACGGTCGCAAGGGCGAAGATGGATTCAAGCCTAGCCAGTGGGTAGACGGCGCACTGTGGGGCAAATTAGCTGAAGCATTGCAGCCCTATCTAAGCAAGGGCAGCACAGTATGCGTGACGCTCGATGATCTGCACGTTCAAACTTACGAAAAGAAGGACGGTTCATCCGGCAGCAAACTGGCAGGACGCATCACCAGCATCGAATTGACCAAACGCGATGCACCAGAAGAAGCACCCGCACCTAAACGGACTGCTGCTGCGGAACCTAAACGTGATGCTATGGAAGGTTTTGAGGACGATATACCTTTCTGACCAAGTCTTTGATTCTAAAGGATATTTTAACAGTATTGCGCGTGAGATATAAATTTATTGACAACACCAAATCTCACGCATATATTAAGGAGGTCTAATGCCAAAGCAGACAGACAAATTAAATGCGGATGGTGAACAGTGGTTTACCGTGCGTGTTGATAAACAAATGTTAGATAAGTTGAAACAACTGGCTGAACAGCAAGAACGCTCAGTCAGTCATCAAATCCGGTTTATGTTGAAAGAAGCATTATCTAAAATCAAATAAGGAGATTCATTATGCGTACCACCACGCTGTCTGAAGCCCAAAGTCATTATGACAATCTAACACCACCCGATGATTATGATCCAATTGATTGTATTTCAGATTATGAATACCGCAAGTTGTCTCGCAAAATAGCGCGGGAAGAGTGGGAAAGCATTATCGAATACGTGCTCGAATCCACTGATCTATTGCCCGCGTTCGAGGCTGGCCCCGTCACGCTGGGCAGCACATTCTTTGCAGCGATCACCGAGCAAATTGACGGGCGTATCGTGGATCAATTGAATGCGAGTAATCGCGATGATTGATAAACAATACGAAATGCCGATTGTACTACAAGTGATTTTAGCCATCGTCACACTGTTTGCCCTTTGGATTCTACTAAGCGTATTGTTAAGTTTTTAAGAAAATGAAGGATAAATCATGCAAAAACTTACTCAACGGTTATTGGATGGAATGCCATACACCCCAGCAGCAAAAACAGATGTCAGTAAGACGTGGGCTAAATATGGTTGGATTCCACCTAGCAAATTGAAGGAGGAAGAATGCAATTTACCATCGTTATCATCGCAATACTCGCCATCGGTAGTGGAGTTTTCTACTACCAAAAAACGGAAACACAGATAGACCAATTGCAACACGAACTAATAACAATGCAGAACGACCAGATAGATTACACCAGCCACATTGCACGTCTAACTGGTCTACTGCGCCGACATCACATTAAATACGGAGAAATAGATGCTAAACGAAAATGATATTCAAGACATGGCTACTGCTGAACCAGTGCAAGAAGCACCAAAATTAGTTGGTTATATCGTGATCTTGCCCGGTGAACCCGGCTCGAAACTGCCTGAACCAATGATTGGTTTATACGTTGAGCCATCAGCAGCAATCATTAAGAAATGGAAAGCCATCGGCTTTGATTATCGACCAGTAGAAGCAGCCTCATTTTAATTAAAAGGAAATAGCCATGAAAACCACCTTCATCGCTTTTGCAGCACTCGCACTCGCAGCCTGTTCACAAACACCTATGTATCAAAAAGAGAACGCGCCTATTCGCGGATATAACGGTTTACAGGCCATGACGCAAGATCAAGTTATTCAACAAACGCATAATTGTCTGGATGCCAATATGCGACCCAGCATTGAATATATGAACCAACAATACTCCAATGGCAGCGTACAAGTACCTGTACAGGTTAATTGCTATCCATCTTGGAGAAGGTAAATGTTTATCGGTTTTCGTAAAATATTTGCGCGACCCGAAACCGATGCACCCAGCATGGGCAGCATTAAGCTGTCGGATGACCACGGCGTGTTTTGGGTATTCAATCCACAGCAAGACATTACGCCTTACGAACTGGCTAAACTGATGCCACTGTTTTCCATGCTGCCGCTCTGTTTAAAAACAGGGCTGAATTGGCAGGGCTATGTGGAAAAGTATGGTTTGTGGCGACACTTTGAGGCACAGAAATGAAAGCGGATCAAATTCAATATGGCGGTACGCATTACAAAGACATGGGGATGCAGCCGTGGGAGGTGATGGAGTGCCTTTTAACCAAAGAGGAATTCATCGGCTTTTTGAAAGGCAACATCATTAAATATTCCATGAGAGCTGGTGTAAAGGGCGAAGCAAAAACGGACTATGACAAGGCCAGACACTACCGCCAGAAATTATACGAGGTATTAGGAAAATGACATTTGAATATGGAGCCAAGCTGAAGGATAAGAACAGATGAGCGACAATTTATTAACTAAAGGAGAATCAAAAATGGAAACAATTACAATTAATGGCGTTGAGTATGTTCGTGCAGATAGCGCACCATCAGGAAACAGAGCAGTTATTGTCGTTGATCGTGGGTGGATTTTTGCCGGTGATGTAGTTCGTGAAAACGGACGGATTCGATTGAGCCGTGCCGTCAACGTAGTACGATGGGACACAATCGGATTTGACGGAATGATCGCCAATCCAAAATCTGAAAACGTCATAATCAAGACAATTCCGAACGGTGTTGATATTCCAGAGGTGGCTGAAGTGTTTTGCGTCCCCGTTTCAGATGGTTGGGGTTTGTGATGTTTAGACCTATTGGCTACGACAACGGAGACGGCAACGGCTACGGCATCGCCTACGGCTACGGCTACGGCATCGCCTACGGCAACGGAGACGGCTACGGCAACGGCATTGGCTACGGCTACGGAGACGGCATCGGCTACGGCTACGGCATCGCCTACGGCAACGGCAACGGCAACGGCTACGGCATCGCCTACGGCAACGGAGACGGCTACGGCTACGGCTACGGAACGGTTGGATGTCTCAGGATGCTGAACCAACGAAGTGTCGTTGTAATGCAAGGAGTAGAAGAATGAACGAACGTCTGATGGAACTGTATGACCAAGCAATCATTTTAGAGGGTAATGATGACTATGTGGCAGGTGAGTTAGACCCTGTTAAGTTTGCCGAGTTGATTGTGCGGGAATGTGCTCGCAAAGTCACTGGAAATGAGGCACTGAACATTTTTGAACATTTTGGAGTTGAATAATGAAAGAAGAAAAGTTTCAAATTCGAGAACTTGCCAAACAGGCTGGATTTATGCCGAGTAATTTTATTTCGAGATGGGACGCTGAATTCGTCCTGTTTGCCGAGTTGATTGTCAAGGAATGTATTGACATTGTTGGTGTTGGTGGTGAATTTGCTAGCCGTTCTAAACTGGTTGAAAAACTACAAGAACATTTTGGAGTTGAAGATGACTGAACAAGAAATTATTGAGACGGCTATTCAAGGCCATGCAAGCACTCGTGATGCGATTCGGTGGGCAATCAAACAGGCACTACTAGGAAAGCAAACTTGCGATATGGGTGAACTGTATTTGCAATGCCCTGATGCACAACCAAGTCAAGAGCATTTCGAGCCTGTGGGTAAGTTTGCTAAGTTTAGCGATGGTATATGGCGTGAAGTAACTGATGGGTCTGCGGGAATTCCTCTCTACACCAAAACTCAAGGATAAGAACACATGAAAACCAAAGAAGAAATCAAAGAAGCCTTGGCAGAGCCAGAGCAGGAGCAAAAATGAAAACGACTTTGAACAAAATTAGAGAACATAGCCCATGCGTAAAAAGATGGGAAAAGCTGTTGCGCTATCTTGGAAAAACTAAAGCAGACGATGCGCCATTGCCAATCTCAACCATCATAGACAGCAACGGTCTAGACGATGCTTTCTGGTGTCTGATAGCCGTGGAAGAACATGAACGTGAACTTCGACTTTACGCCGTATGGTGCGCTAGACAAGTGCAACATTTAATGAAAGACCAACGAAGCCTCGATGCCTTAGATGTTGCAGAGCGTTATGCCAATGAGAAAGCAACAGCCGATGAATTGGATGCTGCGAGGGATGCTGCGTGGGATGCTGCAAGGGCTGATGCGAGGGATGCTGCGTGGGCTGCTGTGAGGGCTGCTGCGAGGTCTGCTGCGTGGGATGCTGCGAGGGATGCTGCGTGGGCTGCTGCGGGGGCTGCTGCGGGGGCTGCTGCAAGGGATGCTGTAAGGGCTGCTGCTAAAAATGCCCAAGAAATAGAACTGCGTAGGATTTGTGAAAAGATTTAATTACATATACGCAAGCAAAACTCAAGGATAAGAACACATGAACGAACGTCTGATGGAACTGTATGACCAAGCAATCATTGTAGAGGGCAATGGTGACTATGTGGCAGGTGAGTTGGATCCTTTTAAGTTTGCCGATTTGATTGTGCGGGAATGCGCCAATGTAATTGCTGAGCATTATGATTCTAGCGAGCCTTGGATAACACCAGACACACTTATTTATCATTTTGGAGTAGAAGAATGAACGAACGAATTCGAGAACTTGCCCATGAGGCCGGGTTACCAACATACAACCCTGATGGTCTTCCCACCAAACTCGAAAAGTTCGCAGAGTTGATTGTCAGGGAATGTGCCGAAGTTTCTATCAATAATGGATGCGGAGATTTTGTTGATATTGAACAAAAGTTGTTTGAACATTTTGGAGTTGAATAATGACCAATCAAGAACTTGTTGATACGCTGAACACAGCCAGTGAAAGTGCTGGTGGCAATATTGCCCTGTCCATGCTGTTGAAAATTGCCGCAGACCGTATTCTAGAATTGGATGACCGATGTGATGAATTGACCGCAGACAAAGGTACTTATTTTAGGTTATATGAAGCATTGTGTATTAAAGTTGAATCAGACAAGAGGGCAGATGAAAAAAATTTTTCCTGATATGTTGACCACGCAAGAGCATCAAGAAATATTGCGCATTGTAGCCCGATGGGACTACGCAACTGAAGCGGCGATAGAATCGTATTTACTTGGTAAAAAACGGTCTGACAACGTAGCGCAAGCATACCAAAAAGGGTTTGATGATGGGCGTAGAACGATAGAAAGTAAGGAAGAGAACAGATGACACAACAAGAAATCATTGAGATGGCTAGACAGGCTGGGTTTGACCCGCACGACATGAGTTCAGACTTTACTTGTAATTTGGAAAACATTAACGCATTTGCCAAACTGGTAGCGGAGCATGAGCGTGAAGCGTGTATTGAAATTGCTGAAAAGCAACGCTATGCAATGCACATAAGTTTGACTTCTCACCCACCTCAAAACGGCACAGCAGTTGGAATTGCAAATCAAATCAGAGCAAGAGGGCAAGCAGAGGATAAGAACATATGACACGCGAAGCAATGATAGCTGCATTAGATGCACTTCAAGACGTGACGTTTTATGCCAGCAACACCGATGGCAGCGTTACCATGCCATATAAAGTGGACGGTGATGACACCGAGGCCAAACGATGTGATCGTGCCATCAGAATGTTATTGGAAGCATTAAACAGCAATGGGAGATTACAGTGAGCGCATTAAAACGACCTTCCGCAGAAATCAAGGAACTCTGGGAAAAGTCATATAGTAATTACGGAGTTTTCGCCGATCTTATATTGGAATCGCAGAAGAAGCAGCCACTTAGCCCCAATCAACTGCATGATTTGTGGAAAGCCAGCGTAGGCTACATCTCATTTGCCCGCAAAATTGAACAACTGCATCAAATAGGAGAAAAACCCAATGATACAGACGAACCTGTTTGATAAAAAAGTGTTTGATAAAATATTTGGTACTGATCCTCATAAATTGGTTCGCGCCAGTAGCCCGAACACGTCTAAGGCAGCAGCACATTCAGTGGACACCAGCAACTTAGAGCAATTAGTACTAGGAACAATCGCTGCATTTGGTCGGCTTGGTTGCATTAGCGATGATGTCCTTCATGCGCTCGATGGATTACCCTACAGCAGCGTCACGGCGCGATACAAAGCGTTGGCTGATAAAGGGTTGATTGAGTATACGGGTGAGACGCGCAAAGGCAAATCAGGCCGCGCACAACGAGTCATGAGGGCCGTCAAATGCTAGAGTTTCGCATAGGATTGATTATTGGAGGCTTGCTGGGGTTCTTATCTTTTCTGATAGTCCAATACTTAACTTAGATCGCAGGAATCATCGTGGCTGAAGACAAGATGTGCATTGATGGCAAGCCCCATACTTGGTGGCGCGATCCAGACGGAGATTTGGAATGCTTGCGCTGCGGTGAAATAATAGAGAAAAAGACCCCCTCTCGAAGAGGGGGAAAAGATCGTCTGCCGAGGAAAGAGCTAGACGATCTGGAGGAAAACTAATTTACTTGATTCATCTTTGCGTGGATCGCCTCGTCTTTCGCCTGTGATCCAGCAGAGCTACCAAAATAAAAGGCACAAATTCCTGTCCAGGCTGTACCCAAACTACCCAACATAATATCTACTTCAGTAGCCTGATTGATTTTGCCCAACATCAGGCCTACCAATATTCCGAAGAATCCAACAGTAACCGCAACTGCGAGAAAAGGGGGAACCCATGATTTGACGTTTTTCTGCATATCTCGCGCAGACGCACGATCATCATTGCTTAACTTGGCAAAATCCAATCCTAGTTCCTGTGCCTTAGCCTTCAAATTCACTTCAGCCAATTGAATTGCAGCAACTTGTTCGGCAGTCATTTTATTGGATTCAACCATTTTTTGTACGTCATCACCTGACATACCCAAAGCCGATTCCAATCCGCTGATTGCCATACCAGCCACTGGGCTGCCAAGGGCTGATGCTACGGTCGGAGCCAGTTTTGCAATAGTATCAATCCAATCAGCCATGTTAGTTCCTCTTATTCCAAAGATCGAAAAGGGTTTTAACCTTATCTTCAATCATGCCAATTCTTACATCCATTTTTGCCAATACGATAACCAAAGTAATAAAACCAATTACCATAGGCCAAATTTTTGCAAGAAGTTCAACGGTATCCATTATGGCTTATCCGCTTTGGCATCCAATTTTTCAAAAATTTGATCCAACTTCATCAAAATTCTATTGATGTCGCGCTGATAGTCTTCTTTATTTATATATTTGTCTGGCATAGCGGACAGTTTATCCTCGATCTTAATGATTGAAGATGACAGATTATTGAGTATCCAGCCACCAAAGAAACCCGCTATTCCAAAGCCAGCGTTAATCAGCGTTTGTGTGTCCATCTTCTTCCTCATTGAATAGTTCTGCTTCTTTGATACGGCGATCATGTAATCCTTTTAATACACGTCCACCCGCTTTATCCCAACGCAAAAACTCTTGTTCAACTTCGTCAAACTTATTTGCATTGACCTTTTTTAGCAAAGTAGACTGCGCAAAGTTTCCACCGCCCACATTAAAACAGAAGTCTACCAAAGCATCATATTGATGTTGGTTTATTTCAACTTTGACAAACGCTTTCACGCAATCTTCAGCGTGACGTACATCATGTAACAATCTTGCTTCAGCCTGTGCCGCAGTAATCGACAATCCTTCAACAACATCACCGCCTGTGCTGCCATAACCAATTGTCCAAATACCAGCCGGACACTGATACGCAGTCAACTTGCAGCCTTCAGCCATTTTTACTAAGTCGATGCCATCGTGATCAAAGTGTAAGTCTTCGTGCATAATCTTAAGTCCTGATAATGAAATAAACAGCCAAATAGGGGCTGATTGTATTAAACGCCGAACCTGATCCAGTGTTACCAATGCTCGTATCAGTAATTGTTCCTGTTGTTGTCGCAGTAGTGGTATTCACCGATGTAGTCGTTGTTGTGGATACAGGCACACTCAATGTCAATGTGGTAGTAGTTGAAACAGGAGTACTGAGCGTTAATGATGTTGAAGTGTTAGTACTGGTGTTCAACGTCAATGCAGTATTGGTACTAGTTGTAGTTCCTAGTCCAACCAAAGTAACTGCCGTGTTTGTCGTTACCGATCCAGATGGCGTACCAGCAGATGTGCTTCCAATGGTGACATTTGCAAAACCTGTTGCGGTGTTATAACTCGTTGGTTGTGGATAAGCCACATCGAATCCACCACCACCAGAACTACTTGCATTAGGTCTGTACGGAATATTGTGAATGTGTCCACTATCTACCGCACTGTGCGTATGCACTCCAAGCGCATTACCCGTGAAGGTAGAAGTCGAGACAGCAGTTGCACTTCCAGTCGTATTGCTGGTTGAAGTAGATACCGCTGTACCTGTGGTCGTGGATGTTGATGTTGATACCGCCGATCCAGTTGGCGTGGCAACGGAAGAAGAAATTGCGGAACCAGTTGGAGTGCTAGTAGAAACAGAATTAGAAGTCGCAGTCGAATTTGATATCGAATTAGACGTGGAAGTAGACGTTGATACAGCACTATGATTGTGAGAGGGTAGGTTAGGTGTGGTCAGTGTAGTCGTAATTGATCCACCACTTGCCGCTAATCCATAAATAGCACCCGCACCAATCGGCATCAAGTTTTGGAAATTCGGCACATTAAATGTTGTTGAGCCATCTCCAGAACCAAAGCTAATTCCTAATATCGCAAATAATCCAGAATAACTGGTACGCGATACAGCCTGGCCATTACATAACAACCATCCTGAAGGCGGTGTAACATTCGTCCACATAATCACCGAGCCTGTTGGCTGTGTGATCGTGCTAGAAGCAGGGCTAGTTGTTGGATTTAATAATACCCATGCTCCAAAAGTACTATTAAAAATCATCTGTACATCACCATAAGCACCCGGAATATCTCCGGTTGCCAGTGTTACATTTGCACCCTTCACAATTCCATACGGGCCAAGAACCGTGGTTCCTAAAGTTAATGTAAGCGTAGGATTGTTGACCGAGTTGCTCGCCGTAGATTTAAACGTGATCATCATTCCATCGTTTAATGCAGTCAAACTAGATGGCAAAGTCAATGTGATGATATCTGCTGTTCCGGTCGCTACGCCAAATTGATAGACGTTTTGCTGTAATTGATCTACTTGAACGGTGCTGGCAATCGTACCGGCAGTGGGCAAGTTAGAAGCAATATCACCCGCCGACCATGCCTGAGCAGTCGTGCCTTCCTGACCGCGAAGCACTGTACATACATCGCCTGTCCGTGAAGTACATAACGTGATCTCATGCTGCAACCGAGTAGTTGCATCAGTTAAAGATAACTTAAATGCTTGATCGCCAGTAGGCGAAGGAAATGCCGCACCCGTTCCCGTAGCCAAAGTAATCGTTGTATTGGTCGAACTGATTGAGTTAGCAATCGTTGTGGACGCATTGTTTGCAGCAATAATGACAGCCATTAGAATGATCCTCCGGCAGCACTATTGATTGGGTTTAACAAAACCCATTTTGAATATTGGTTGTTATAAACCATGTTGCAAATCATGTCGGGTTGAATGTCACCCGTCAACAAGGCTTGATTGTCCATCTTCACAATAGTGATTGCACTTTGTTGAGTGCTGCCTAGTGTTAATTGCAACGTAGGAGTATTGGTTGTATTCGCAAAAATTGCTCTAAAACTGAATGCCATGCCATCGTTAATTGCAGTCAACATACTGGTAATCGTGACTAAAATCGCATCTGGCGTTCCAGTAGCAGCAGCGTAAGTAAATTTTGAATTCTGTAAGGTGTCTGGTTGCACGGTATAGTTATTCACCAAAGAAGAAGTAATAAGATTCGATACAATGTCGCCCGTTGCCCAATTTCGAGCAATTGTGCCTTCTTGTGCGCGTAAAACAGTTAATTGATTATTCGTTCTTGCAGTGCATAAACAGATTTCACGAATCAATGATGTAGCTGCATCGGACAACGTTACGGTAAAGCCTTGCCCGGCAGCAGGGCTAGGAAATACACCACCCGTATCCACAGCCACGGTGATGACAGTACCGGATGATAATAGCGGTGCGCCCAATGTTGTCGTACCTTGATTGGATGCCAAAAGAACTGTCATATTAAGCCTCTACGTCTACAAAAAATGTGTACCCAAATGGCAAATTCACCGCATTACTATCAATTGCTTCTTGAAGCTGGTATGCCACTATAGGCAAAAATCCGTATTCAGTATGTCGGGTTGTTGTATTGGTGTTATTGTAAACGCTAGTATTGTATTCGGGGAAATCATAATCTCCCTGTTCCGCAACAATAACGGTTTGAGTAAGATAGATTTTAATTGTGACAACATCTTTGCCGGGATGTTCTGCGGTATCAAACTCAACCGATACCGGATAGGTTTCAGTCAAAAACGGAGCCGCTCCATTCGGCCCAATCAACCACCTCATACAACGCCGTTTCAACCAAGCAATATTGAATTGCTTACCATCGCCTTTATATAAATTCCACGTCAATATCCGCTTGTAAACATCATCACTGGTTTCAAAATATTGACCGATACTCACTTGGTTAAACCGATTGTAAGTATCAATATTATAATCATCAGAATTATATGTTCCTGCCCCAACCAAGTTACCGACCGATAAAGTCGGTCTAGGATTACCATACAATCCCGCGCCCACCCAATCCAGCAAATAATTGATGATGACCGGATTGGTGTAAACAGGCAGGTTTAAAGCATTGAAAGCATTAAGGTATTCTTGAGCCACAATATTGTAGGCTTGGAAGAATGCCACAATGTTCGCATCATCGTTATATTGAACGTAAGGGTAGGACGGGATGATCGTCTGGCGCGTGACGTTCGTGGTAGCCATTATTGTTGCGTCACCGAAACTTGACCCAAAGTCGTTTCAAAGTATGACTGTGGATCACCATAAATCAAGCCAGTACCAGCCAAAGGCGAAAGTTCAATACCATTCACAGTCACAATAATATTAATTACGCTGATTTGACTAGGCTGCACCAAAGTTGATATAGATGCTAGAAAGACGGTTTGTAATTCAAAAATGTTGAGCGGTTGACCTACAGCAATCGAATTCACATAATTCACAATCGGTTGTCCAGCCAGCGATGCTATGGCTGATGCTGAAACAACATTGGTTGCAATCGTATTCCAAGTAATTGCAACGGTTGTAAACTGAAAGAATGGAATCACCAAAGGAATGGAATATACGTCAGGGAAATCATTGATGCTTACTAATTGATTTCTTAGATTTGGAGTAACGATACCGCCTGAAACATAAGTACCGGATGACGTTGTGTTTTTTCCAATGCTAAAACTGTTGGGTGTGATAACTGTCACCGTCAACGGCGTGTTATTGATTCCTGTCATTCCCGTTACACCCGTCACATTGATGACTTGACCTGTGGAATACCCATGCGTTAAATCGGTTGTCATCACGCCGGGGTTGGCATTCGTGATACCAGTGACTTTTAACTGAGAGGGTAATAACTGATTGATATCAAATAGCCCTTGATAAACCGCATAGGCCATTAAATAGGGATCACCACCAGCACACATAATGAGCCAACCACCACCCACGACTTGCTGTAAAGAAATCAAACGATTGAGTACCCCGGGTACTTTTGCTAATTGTGTTTTTAGAAATGTTGGCATTCCCTGCGCGGATGCCTGTCCAGCCTCTAGTACTCTTGCGCGATATTGCTCGGTCGTTTCAGCCGCCTCTGATGGCGTACCCGTGACCGGATTAGTCACCGCTAACTGTATGCTGGTTGGCACAGAGGTTGAAATCGTTGTAACTGTTCCAACTGGAACTGCCCATGATCCAGATACCGTTGCTACCGCAAATAATTGTGCGGAAAGACCATTGGTTCCACCGGGTGGTGCTGCACCAATAATGCCACCATCTTGAATTACATACTGATAAGTACTATCTGAAACAATGAAACCTTTTGAGATTACGAAACCGGGAGTGCCTGTAAATTGCACATAAACCGATGTATTGCTGGCTGCACCGGGTTGAATGCCATACATAATTCCCAATTGATTGAGAATGAAGGCATTTGCTCCATAGGGAGTAACACTATTGAGTAACTCAACATAGGCTTGATCGCAAAGTGATACTGCACCGGTAGCGGTAGAAGATAAATCTTCGATCAGCGAGGCGGGCAATGATGCTGTCAGACCGGGTGATAGCGTCTGAGCAATTGCAATCAGTTCCGCATTCAGCGTACTAGGTGGTGTCGGTTGCGCCCCGGCGATGGATAATACTGTCGGTATAGTCACGGATGTAGCCATAAATCCTCCTATACGCGATTGTAGCAAAAAGGGGCTAAAAAGCCCCTTTTTATTGACGATAAACTACTGATTAAGCAGCGGGTGCTTCGGCTTGGGCAGCGTCAGCAACAGGAGGATCGGCAGCAGGGGGATTGCGCAGTTCTTCAGGCAGTTGAGGCAATGCGATGTTCTGAATGCCTTGAATAATGTTGAACACATCTTTTGCTTTGCACTCGCCAAGTGCAGCCAGTGCTGCATTGACTAAATCCAAAGGCAATGAAATTTGAGGATGTGCTTGTACTTCAGTTTGTGCTTGATCAGACATTTCTATTCTCCAAATGATGTCCGGCGGTGTTACCGGATATCGGGATTATACAATTACTTTGTTACCGATGACCAAGGCAAAGGTGTGTTTTGTGGTGATACTGGTGGGTTGATAATGGATTCCAACTGACCATCAATATTTGCATAGTAATTTGCTTGATTGTCGGTTTGTGCGTTGATCCAACCCAACACAATCGTCTGAGTAAGTTGTGCGTAAGGCACAAAGTTAGGATCGCTTGCTTCAACAGCCAACTGTACGTTGCCGTCAATAGAGGCAGTGTGCGTTCCGTCAGTACCGGAAACTACGAACAAAACATTCACAACGTAGTCTGGTTGTGGTGACTGTACGCAGTACATCGAGTTAATGGTGGTGGTGTATGTGATGGACATGATTGCTCCTTATGGATGGGTTGATTTGTATGCGTCAAATTCAGCTTTAAGTTCTTGTATTGCTGCTGTCAATGTGGCTACTAAAAATGAAGTGTCGATAGTTTGGTATTTTGGGTTTCCTTCTAAATCAACATCATCTTTTTTACCAGTAACAGCATCAGGTAAAACTGCTTGAAGTTCATGTGCAATAAAACCTTGTGAAGAGCCTCCAGATTTCCAATCATAGGTAACAGGGTTTAATTTAGAAACTGTGTCTAATGCCCCAATCATTGGAAATACATTTGTTTTTAAACGATAGTCCGAAGCAGAACCATATAGGACTGCGCTAGTAGTTCCTACACGAGTAATGTTTCCACAAAATGAGCCATTAGCATACATTTGCATAAATGAAGCATTTGTAGTGTTATCTGTTGAAACTACGCTAAATCCATTTGACCCTGATGCAAAATATAAATTGCTTTTTCCTGCACCAGTTGTAGCAGTTCCATTTACAATAAAGTTACCACTACCATCAAAAATACCTCTAGGATTCCCATCCCCATCACTCAGCACGATGTAGTTAGATGCTGTGCGGAGGTCTAGGCCGCCCGAGTTGCCTTGGAATCCACCAATAACTGTATTTTTTGAGCCTGATGTAATCAAGGCACCAGTACTATTTGGTCCAACAAATGTATTTGCGGTTCCTGTGCAGTAATATCCAGCTTGAAATCCAATACTACAGTTTGTATTTCCTGTTGAAGCATAACCAGCTTGGTAACCAACAAAAGTGCTTGAAGAACCTGTCGTATTATTATACCCAGCCTGATAACCTACTGCTGTGTTGTTATTAGCGGTGGTGTTTAACCCTAAAGCATTTTCACCAACCGCCGTGTTGTAATTTCCTGTTGTATTTGAGTATAAAGCATACGCACCTATACCTGTGCTATCACCACCTGTTGTATTATTAAATCCAGCCAAATATCCAAATGCGGTGTTGTTAGAAGCGGTGGTGTTGGAGTAAAGAGCTTGATAACCTACTGCTGTGTTGTTAGATGCGGTGGTGTTGGCGACTAAGGCAGAACGACCTAACGCTGTATTACTTCCTCCGGTAGTGTTTGCGTATAAAGCGTCAGTACCAAAAGCGGAATTGTTTGTTCCTGTTGTATTTGAATATAAAGACGTTGTGCCGACAGCAGTATTGGGTGCGCCAGTCGTATTGCTGTATAGGGATTGATATCCTACCGCCGTGTTGGTATTGGCGGTGGTGTTGGCTTGGAGCGATTGTGCTCCGATTGCAGTATTGTAATTACCAGTTGTAGTTGATTGTAATGCCCCACTACCGAATGCTGCACTCCATAATGCTGTTGTGGTTGCAAATCCACTACTAGCACCTACAAAAGTATTATCATGTCCTGTAGTATTTTTACCGGCACTATCACCAATAAAGACTGAACCATTACCTTCAGAAGCATTACTCCAAGAATAACCGGCCTGTCTACCAATCGCTACTGTATAACCCCCAGTTGTATTTGAATACATTGATTGGTAACCAATAGCAACAACATTTGTACCTGTCGTATTACTATAACTAGCCTGATAACCTACTGCTGTGTTATTAGATGCGGTGGTGTTGGCTTGGAGTGCGTAGTTACCTAAAGCTGTATTGTTGGAGCCTGTAGTATTGTTATATAAAGCATTAGAACCCAATGCAGTAATTTGAGCGCCAGTAGAATTTTGATATAAAGCAGCATTACCTACGGCTGTATTTTCTTGGGCTGTAGTATTTGTATATCCAGCTACCCTACCTAAGAAAGTATTGTAAGCACCTGTAGTATTACTATACCCAGCCTGATACCCCACTGCGGTGTTATTAGATGCGGATGTGTTAGAGCCTAACGCAGCATTACCTAATGCAGTATTGTAGCTACCTGTGCTATTTGATTGCAAAGCAGAGTTTGATGCTGCTGAACCACCAAAAGCACAGTTTTCTGTTCCTGTTGTATTTGAGTAACCAGCATACTGACCAAAAAAGTTGTTGCCACTTGAGGTTGTATTGCTATATCCAGCTACTCTACCGAAGAATGAATTTCTATCACCTGTAGTATTACTATACCCAGCTTGATAACCTACTGCTGTATTGTTAGATGCGGTGGTGTTGGCGTTTAGTGAGTATGGGCCTACCGCAACATTGTAAGAACCAGTTGTGTTTGCTGGTAATGAATTCCAGCCATATCCAGTGTTGAATGTACCTGATGTATTCGCATATAAAGAACTAACGCCAAAAGCTGAATTATAGCTTGCTGTATTTTTATTTAATGCGTTTAGTCCAAATGCAGAATTATCAGTTCCGGTTGAGTTACTCGTTAAAGCATTATCACCAACTGCTGTATTAGCACTACCTGTGCTGTTTGTAGATAAAGCATTTAATCCAAATGCCGTGTTGGTTGTAACAGCACCCGCACCCTTACCCACCGTCAGACCATTAATAGAAGCGTCATTAGCAGTTGTTAGCGTTGTACCGTTAAATGTCAGGTTAGCCGAAGCCGTCTCTAACCCACCCGTTGTGGTGTAAACAACACGCCCTGCGGTCAAGCCTGAGTTAGTGATAGACGTAGCATTTACAGTACCACCGGATTGGTTAGTAGCAGTGGTAGCAGTTGCAGCATTACCGCCGATAGACAATCCAGAAGCCGTACCCGTAATGTTAGTTCCAACCAATGCGCTAGGCGTTCCCAATGCCGGTGTCACCAATGTTGGTGAAGTTGCCAACACCACATTACCTGTACCGGTGCTGGACGTTAAAGTTGGTGCTTGAGCAGCCGATCCAGTTCCTATTGAAGTAACAAATTGTGGTGTTGTAGTCGTATTGCCAGATAAAAAAGCTGTTGTAGAAGGTGCAGATTGATAGTGAATTGCACCTGTTGTGCCGCTTGCTACGTTCGTTGCAGTTGTAGCAGTTCCTGCTGTTGCTACGTTTAAATTAGCAACTTGAGTAGTGCTTGAAACCACAAATGGAGCGGTTCCAGTTGAAACCGTACTTGTGATCTGTCCTGACGCACTGACCGTGCTAAACGCTCCGGTAGTGGGAGTTGTTGCTCCAACTGTGCCGTTAATATTAATAGATGCAGTTCCGGTAAGGTTTGTCACCGTTCCGCTCGCCGGGGTTCCCAATGATCCGTTGAAAAGCACAACTGCGCCCGCTGATCCGGTGTTTACTGCCAATGCAGTTGCAACACCAGTACCAAGACCAGAAACGCCAGTTGATATTGGTAAACCCGTTGCATTAGTTAAAGTTGCAGAACTTGGGGTTCCTAATGCTGGTGTAACTAATGTTGGGCTTGTTGCTAATACTACGTTACCCGATCCTGTCGAACTGGTGAGCGTGGGTGCTTGTGCAGCCGATCCTGTACCCGTAGAAGTATAGAAATTGGGTGTGGTAGACGTGTTGCCCGCTAAAAAAGTAGTCGTACCCGCACCCGATTGATAAGGCACTGAGCCATTAGCACCACCGGCTAAGTTAGTCGCAGTACCAATCACCAATGAAGATTGTGCTGTCCACTGCGGCGCAGTACCGCTCGATGTCAGCACATAACCAGATGTACCAATCGTTAAAGCATTAAACGCAGATGTGCCATTACCATAAGGCAATGCACCGGATGCCAAAGAGGTAATCCCCGTTCCGCCACGGTTGACCGCAACAGTCGATCCATTCCATGTCGCAGAGGTAATCGAACCAGCATAATCCAATGTATTGGTTGACCAAGAGACATTAGAAGGGGCTTCGTCGTGACGATCCCATGTTCCCGGAGCAGTTGCATTTGTAAGCAATACAACATTCGTATACGCACCAGAAGGCACGGATACCACTAATGTATTTGAATTGTTGTTTACAGTAATCGCACCACTGGTTTGATTATTGTTAAACGAATAAATCGCGCCAATCGGCAGCGTAGTTGCATCAGGCAACTTAATAACCTGTCCACCTGATCCGGATACGGTATAAACAGGTGTCGATGAAGCCAATAATGTAATCTGTGTTCCCGATGCAGCAACATTTGTATAACCACCAAAGAATGCGTTTGCAGTAATGTTTGCATTTGCATCGCGTAATACGTTTGAACTTGCACCTGTACTAACAGTGACACCAGAACCGCCCGCAGAAACAGGCAGCGTTCCGGTAGTCAAAGCCGATGTGCTGGTCGCGTACACCGCACCACCGCTTGTAAAGGATGTCAGTCCTGTACCGCCATAACCCGTTGCCAACGTACCGCCAAGCGTAATCGCGCCGGTCGTGGCTGAATTGGGTGTCAACCCTGTGCTGCCTCCGCTAAAGGAAGAAACCAAGGTTGAAGATATTGTGGCCCATGTCGGAGAGCCAGTGCCGCCACTCACCAAATACTGCCCCGATGTTCCGGCGGCAGTATAGGCGGTGGTTCCGGTAGCACTTTGGTATACAACTGTTCCCGCTGCGCCACCGGGCAAATTGCCCGCTGCGGTTGATGCAGAAGCTAATTTAGTAACCGTGCCACTACCGTTCTTGTAGAACAGAATGCCATCAGCGTAATTGATCGCTAACTCTGCACCAGCAGAGCTATTGGTCATATTAGAGGCCGAAGGCGTGTTACCAGTAGTACCAGAACCGTAAATTAGTATTTTGCTATAACCGGACTGAGCCATTTGCGTTTTCTCTCAAAAGTAATATTGCTATTAGAACGTACCGCCGGAAATTCCACCAGTGATCGCGCCAGTTGAAGCATTGAACGTCAGACCGGAATTGATCTTAACAGCATTGTTACCGGAATTGCTGGTCACAAAAGCCAGATAAGTCGTGGTGTCTGATGTATCAGATGCAACAGATACGTTTGCAGCATTGGTTGCATTGGTGACTGCGGTTGAACCGATTGCAGACGCAATCTGTGATCCAGTCGCAGCAGAGAATGCAGAAGTACCATTACCGTATACGACACCAGAAATGGTTGTTGCACCTGTACCACCGTTAGAAACAGCCAAAGTACCGGTCGCATTATTGACAGGCACATTGGTCGCATTGGTCAAATCAACAGCACTTGGTGTACCAAGGTTCGGTGTCACCAAAGTAGCACTGGTAGCCAATACCACGTTGCCAGAACCAGTGGTGCTGGTTGACGATGCGGAAGTCAACTGACCTTGAGCATTAACCGTGAAGTTACCAAGGGTGTAAGAACCAGCGGTAACTGCGGTATTGGTGATGGAGAACTGTGTACCGGTTAGGGTTAGACCTGTACCAGCAGAGTAAGTACCTGCACCAGAGAACTGAGTGAAGGTAATTGCAGTTGTACCAATCGTTCCACCTGCGCCAACAGTGCTGACCCAGCCAGTGCTTGCGTTTGTTGTGCCGCTTTCAACAAATACAAATGCGCCGTCCACTTGCGCCCATGTATCCATGTCGGCAGTACGGGTCAGTACCCAATTGGAAGAACCCGAACCCAAAGTGGTAACAACGTAAATACCGTTATCAGCAGCAGCGGTTTGATTTTTAACCAAGATGCGATCACCAACCGATGCAGAGTAGCCATCAACAGAAAACGCAGCTTGTGAACCAGCATTGGTTAAGGTTGCGCCAACACCGGAAGTGCCGTTGTTGTAAGTTGCATTCAAGTTAACAGTGGTCGCAGCAGCTACAGAATCCTTCGCAGACAGACCTTGTGCAACAGAATCAACATACTGCTTGGTAGCTAATTGCAGTGCAGAGGTAGGATCTTGAGTAACGGTGACAGAGGTCAAACCAGCCAAGGTTAGTGAAGATGAACCCAATGTGATTGCGGTTGTACCAATCGTGACCGAATCATTAGCCAACTGTGAATTGCTGATCGTGCCAGACAAATCAGTGGTAGGAATGGTGGTCGATGCAGTAAATGCAGATGAACCATTGCCAATGATATAACCAGTGAAAGAAGTACCACCCGTACCGCCGTTGCTTACTGCCAATGTTCCGGTAGCCTGATTTACAGGTACGTTGGTTGCATTGGTTAAGCTAATTGCAGAAGGAGTGCCAAGGTTAGGAGTAACCAAAGTGGGGCTAGAAGCCAACACTAAGTCGCCTGTACCAGTTGCAGTGGTTGTGCCTGTACCACCAGCGGTGATCGGCAATGTACCAGTGGTCAGAACGGATGAGGAACTTGCATAAACCGCACCACCAGAAGTGAATGAAGTTAAACCAGTACCACCGTAGCCTGTTCCTAAAGTACCGGTAACAGTAATTGCGCCTTGGGTGGGGGAGTTAGGCAATAAGCCAGTAGAACCAAAAGACAGGCTTGATACGGCAACGGACGATGCGTTGACGAAGGTAGGTGCTGACGAACCGTTGGACTTTAGAATCTGTCCAGAAGTACCCGCAGAAGTAAATGCGTAAGCACTGCCATCGCCATAAGCCACTGCGCCAGCGGTCGGAGTTGCTGTACCACCCGTACCGCCATTGCCGACATTAAGTGTACCACCCAAGGTGATTGAGCCAGCGGTGGGTGATGAGGGAGTAAGACCGGTCGAACCGCCGGAAAACAGCGTTACACCGTTACCGCCAGATTCAGCAAGTAACTGTACGTTGCCGGAACTGTCTTTATAGAACAGTTTACCATCGGCAATATTCAGTGCTAATTCGCCGTCTACAAGGTTTGAAGCAGAAGGCGTTACGCCAGTGCTTGTGCTGTAATAAAGCTGAATGGGTGTATAACCACTTGCTGCCATAATATTTCTCCTAAGGATTAAAACGAACCGCCGGATAACCCGGATGTTGCGTTAAGAGTAGTGAAATAACCAGCGGCAGCGGTGGTTGCGCCAATAGTTGTTCCGTTGATAGAACCGCCTGTGATATTTAAAGAACTTGCGTTCTGTGTTGCCATGCTTCCCAAACCGGATACATCAGTATAAGGAATTGATGCTACTGCTGATAAGGGCGATGTTCCTGCCCCCTTTACATATCCGGTCAGACTGGCTGAACCGGTTCCACCATGAGCAACAGAAAGTTGCCCCGTAGTGACCTGTGACGCATCAATCGCTATATTCTGATTGACCGCGTTTGTAATTTGGCCTTGCGCATTAACGGTAATATTGGGAACCGTAGAAGTCGATCCATACATTCCTGCGCCAACACCGGTATTGGTAATGCTAAATGTGGTTCCAGAAAGCGTTAAACCTGTTCCGGCAAAATAACTGCCACCCGCACCGCCTGATACCCATTGGAAACTTCCACCATCCCAAGACAGCAATGTATTGCTGACAGTGGGAGCAGGGGCAAATGTGGATACATTCGCGCCCGCTTGAAATACAATCTGATTTGCCGCACCACCGTTGATTCCACTCGCAGTTGCTACGTTTCCATTAGGAGTAACGTAATCTGTACCGGCAACGGCTGTGGTCAACGCGCCGTTCAAACCTTTTAAAACACCGCTGACTGAAGTGCTTAAAGTAATAATCGGCGCATTAGAAACAACCGTAAGCGTTCCGTTGAAACCATTGCGAGACAAAATCTGCAAAGGATCAAAGAGATGGCCTACCGTTGTTTGAAGTAGATTCTCACCGTCCACCGTCATTACGGCAAGCGATGAACCAGAGATCGGTAGTGTCGCTGGGGCTAACTGATTGACATACGCATTCGATAAACTCATGGTTCAGCCCTTAATTGGCGATCCAACTCAATGTATCGGAAGTATTCTGACCCAAAATGTAAATTACATTCGTATTCTGCACAGCAATCGTGACACTATTACCAGCCGCCAAAGCATAACCTGTAGAGGTTGTCACGTCAGATGCGCCGACATAGATTTTGCCAGTATTGGAAGCAGTTGCAGTAATTGTGATGCTGCGCACAATAGTATGAGAGGGTAGGGCAGTTGCAGTGGTGGTTACAGTGACTTGACCCGTCAAAATACTCAGGGGATTTGCTACAGGTGTTTGATCCGAAGCCCATACCACAGGCATTGAATTCGCCATCGTTTCTTGTCCAAATTGAGAGGGTGCAGACATGGATGGCTCCTATGAGAGATTTTCGATATTGTATCCGATCAATATGCGATTGTGGCAGAGATTGGTGATCCTTGAAGCGTTACTGCGCTTACTGAATAAGATGGATAGGTTGCTGGGTTTCGAGTGATAACTAAACTGGAAAAATAAGGAGCAAAATAACTTTGTACCGAATTGACCGCTATTGTAGGAAACATTTGCGTTCTGACACTTTGTAATGCTGGAATGCCATTTCTTGAATAAAAAGGTGATTCGCCTTGATTTAACAATAAATTTTGCAATAAAGTCGTAAACCAGACATTTGAGTTATCACCGGTGGCAGCATCCGTTGCCACTTGTACCCAAGTTCCCGTATTGTCTCTTCCGTAGGTTCGCATCTTTTATCCTTGTGGCTTATCAGTCGTACTACCACCGCTTTGTACGCCGCCATGAACATGATTCTCAAGAGAAATCCCGCCACCGACAACATCGCCCGATGCCGTGATTGTACCTTGTACTGTTACGTTTCCAATAATTGAGACACCTGAAGCGTTGACTGTAATTGATACCGTATTGTTAATATCGCGAATCACAACGGCATCCGGGCCATACAGCACCAATTGATTCTGATTAACCATCTGCCATGACATTTTGGAAATTGGCACAAATACTAATGCAGATAAACTACCCGGCGGTGTTAAATCAGGCACTCCAGAACCCAATCCTGTTAAACCACCCAGCAACGCATCTGCTGCTACACAAAAGCCTATGTCACCAACTTGAATGGGTAGCCGTACATATTGTGACATTGCAATCGGAACTTCAATCTGTGGCAGAGTAAAGTAACTATTTACTTCAAAGTTGACAGTCACAAAACCGTTGTTGATGGCAACCACCGTACAAGGCAATGATTGCCCCATACGTCCAACCGTATCATTGGCAGTATGGATCGCCAACGTATTGAGCGATTGTGCTAACGGTACTTTTTGATTTAAATCGCTCATTCTTGTATCTGCACGGCATTAAAAATCGTACACCAGCTATTTCCATCGGGTTGCCGGTAATTTCCCGCGTGGCGTAACTGCGTGATTAAGAACTTATTTTGCATCAATGATGTTTGTTTAAATGCAGGATAACTTGCAGCCGTTTGTTTAAAAGCCGCTTCCGGCATCTTGATGTACGTGTTCACACTCAAGTCCGATCGCAAAACAGTTTTAAAACTGATTGTTGAAAATGTTAGCCATGCGGGTTGACCAATTAAATCGTTATATTGCAAAGTTTTGATCGGTGTAATAACCGTTCCATCGTAAACATTGATCGTGGTCATGTCAGCCGATGGTGAAATCTGTACCCCTATGTATTTGTCATCTTTAATCGCACGTTTGCTATATTCATAACATTTTGTCGCAAATGCTGTAAGCGACAATGCTGGAACATTTTGTGTTTCAGTCGCTCTTATGTTTTGACTGATATTGACATTAATATTTGTTCCGGCTGGATAAGCAGTCTTTAACGCTTGCTCAATTGCCACGCTCAACTCTGTGCCTTTTGTCCAATTCAACACTAAGTTAAGCGGATTGACTAGCTGACCATATATGACGAAAAAATCTAACGTCAGAACAGCGGCTTGGTAGTTACCAATAGCTTGAAAAACCTGTCCTTTTAATATCACACCGGCTTGATTAGGATTGGCGAGGGGATACCCGCCCGCCGACATACCCGCTGACAAAAGAAAAAGTTGCCCATTGTAATTAGCCGCTTGCCCTATGTCATTTAAACCCACGCCCCATACTCTGACGCTAGAACTTCCCAAAGGGGTTGCATAGTTAAATGCCGTAATATCAATCTCAATGTTTTGAGAGCCGGGATTAAACGATCCTTTTCGCGCACCGTTCAAATATAAAGATGACCATTGATTTAATATTCGACCATCGTCTTTACTGATAATCTGAAGATCGTAGTACCGCATCAACCAATCTCAAATTGTTGAAGCATCTGGCGATATACCAAAGGAGTTGTAAAATAGCCTTGTGCTAGATTGATATTGTAATTTGCCGGTGAACCAATCAACGGTTGCGTAAATATTGTCACATTTTGATTGGTGATCAAAGTAATGTAATACCTCAATCCAAAAGCATTCCATGTGATGATTGCCGTATAAGTCACCCCATCTAATTCTGGAAAGAATTGGAAATTGGCGTTTGTTACAGGGGTAAAAGGAACAATCGTGATCGCCATAATTACGGCCCTGTCCTTGGTGTCACGCTTGTCAAACCGGAATTCGTATCAGTACCCGCGATAACAAATCCTTTCTCCAATCTTGTGTAAAGCAGATTGGTTGCGATAGACGCTTGCTGTTGTGTCAGTAATGGTTGTATAAAATCCCATTGATATATTGACTGCACCTGACGATCCTCAATGCTTGTAATGTCGCGCAGCGAAGTGAGCAAACACGTTTGATAGACATAAGCAGGAGTTAAAATATCAAACGTACCGCCTTGTGCAACATGGTTTTGCACTTGAGTTTGCAAATTGCTCAAAATAGATTGTCGCGCTGAAAAACTGATTCCGTTGCTGGCAGGACACATCATCAATAAAGACACTTGCAGCGGTTGCGCAATACTGGCATTTGCAGCTATGACGCTGTTTGCGAAGGGATAATTTGCAACTTGCCAGTTCGTTAGCATTGATCCCGGCACAGGTTTGAAATGCGCAAAAAAATTGTTTAATTGGTTTGAAGATAAATAGGTTCCAGCACTATTTACGTTATTGAAATAACCCGCTTCCAATAGGTTTGCAACAGGCATCGTGCCATCTGTCATGCCCTGCGCAATACCGTCTACAAAGAATATTGGCGATATTTCATACGCTAATTGAAAGTTTGTAAAATCACTCATGCTGCTTGTGTCAATCCAGTAGCGGCCTGTAATGCACCTTGTTGAACCAGACTACCTGTCATATTTTGCACCACAACAGATTGTGGTTGAATGATAGTAAAGGGGTATGCCGAACTTGTCTTTTTATTACCATCTACCGGTGATGGTGGCGTGATTCCAGCATTGGCGGGTTGATTTTCAAATTTCCGCAAGAAATCTTTGCCCAGCGGCCCTGCCTTAGATAGTGGACTTGCTCCTTTATCCAAAATGGTTTCGCCTTGATGATAAGCCAAAACCGCTTCAGACAAATTGCCATGCGTCTTGGTCATCAAACGATGCAAATGCTTTGCCGCCAATTGCGCTGATTTCTTTTCATCATACAAATCTTCCATCGTGACATTTGGATCATAATCCTTTGCCGTTGACGGTTTCATCTGAAAAAAGCCATACGCTCCTTTTCCGGCATAACTTAAATTCTTTCCACCGGCACTTTCGTTTTGTTCAATCTTTGCTAATGTTCCGGCTGGCAATCCCTCTGCTTTTTCAATTTCTGCAAATTTGCTCTTGTCGTAAACAATCGGGCCTTTGTAAGAAAAATCATTAGCCGGACCAGCACTGCTTTCTTTTCCAAACAATCCTTTTGGTACATCTTTTAACGAAGCCGGAGCAGCAGGAGATTTAACAGCGGTTTCTCCATATAACATCTTGTACAACCAAGAGCTTTTGTCTAACGGAGGCGTATTCTTTGCTTGCAGATCAGAATCAAATAAATCTCTTAGATCAAATGTACCCTTTATGGTCAGCCACAAACCTTCTACGGCTTTCTCTAAATTCTCTACAAAGGAATGTTCAAACAGTTCGGCAACACCCCCCAAACCTTTTGACATACCCACCATGACATCGGTAAAACCGTTTTCAATGTTGATCAATCCGGGCGATATTTTTCCTACAAATTCTGTCCAAGCATTGGACATTTTTGCAAGATTCACCGATGTTGCATCACCCAATTTCGTGATTGCTTGTGCGGATTTTTTCATCTCAGGCGTTTCTTTAAGCAAAGCATCCAGATTTGCCATACGCGCTTTTTGTTCGGTTTCAGATGTGTTTTTCAATTGATTGATTGCCGCAGCACTCATACCAAAGTATTTAGTCAAAACCTGACCGGCTTGCGATTCAATACCAAAATTCGGTTTCTTAACCTCTTTAAACGCATATTCCAACAGTTTTTTGTACGTTTCGAGATTTGATGCTTGTGGCGCAGCACCCACAAATTCACGCATCACATCGCGTGTTTGAAAGCTGAGTGACTTTTCGGCAATGGTGGATAAGACTTCACCAGCATTGATACCGTACTTTTCAGATGCCTCGGCTGCACGTTTTTCGGTCAACGACAATCCCAAGCCTTTTGCTTCTTGTATCTCGCCGGCTACCTTTGCGCCATAATCAAAAGTAAATTTCTTGGCCTCATATAGTCCTGCCACACCAAGACCTAGCGTTGCCCATTCTTTTAGGGTTTTGGTTGTTTCATTGACTTCACTGCGTATGCTTTTGAACGGCGTTTCAATCTTTTTGGCATTCTTTTCGGCTTCTTTGTAACCATTGTTGCGCTCACGCTCATACTCTTCATCTTTCTTTTTATTGAGTGCGCGATCATCGGACAAGATAGACGGAATGGATTGACGCCGGCGTTTGAAATCTCGCATCAAATCTTGTTCTTCTTGTTTCTTCGCGTTTTCTTCAAACTTCAAACGGCGTTGTTCATCAATCGTTGCTGCCTTTTCATCGGCAACACGTTTCTTTTCTTCCGCTTTCTGTTGTTTTGTTTCTTCGGCTAGACGTTGCTTTTCAACCTGTGCTTGATATCTTTCTCTAGCCTTTAAGGTTTTGCTAATCTCATCGTCAATGGCCTTTTCTTCTTGCGCCATTTGTTTCTGACGTTTTGTTTTGGCACTTTCTTCTTGCGCCAATTTCTTGTCTTGTTCTTTCTTGAGTGCTTTATCAAACTTTTCTTGAGCTTTGAGCGCGGCTTGGATTTCTTTTTCTTTGGCATTTTGCTCGGCTAGAATTGCCTTTTCTTGCTTTTCACGCGCTTTTGCTTCTTCACGATCTTTTTTAGCCTGTGCCTTGGCAACTTCTTCAGCATACTTCTTAGCCGCTTTTTCTTCAGCAACACGTTTTTTTTCTAACTCTTTCGCAGCCTTTTCCTGTTCCTTTTGACGCGAATCTTCTTCCTTCTTTACTTTTTCAGTGACTGGTTGCGATTCTTTAATCTTTTCTTGAGTTTGATCTTTTAAAGTCGGAATTGAACCGACAGCCCGAAACGCTTCAGCCGTTTGCTTGATGGCATCGGTAACGGATTTTGCTGATTTGGTTACGTTTTGAAGATTGGCATCTACCTTGGCAATAGATTGAGCAATCTGATCTGCACTGGTGCTGACTGCCTTCAGAGAATCCGCAGCACCCGCTGCCTCTCTAATTGCATCGCTAACTTGCGCCCATTGTTTGGGCATCTTGTCCAACATTTCTTTATAGCGATTGAACGCTTCCAGAAACGTAGTAAACGATTCCGCTTTTACATCAATGTCGATAACACTGCGAAACTTGCTCACAAGACACCCCTTGTCTGAATGGCACGGATTATATACCGCTGCCTAAATTCTAACGCACTTGCATAACCGAGTGTCTTAAAAACTTCAGTAAATCCTATTCCCGCTCCCCACTCTAATGCGGAACTGATGAGGTGGGTGTCGTAGAATCTTCGACCGGAGTCGATGTCTGCAATGTATTGATCCATTCCATAGGCATCAATGATGTCAAAGACCAATTGTGCATTTCGGCTACGCTCTGGATCATCGTCTTGCGGATCAATCTCGGTAGGCCGTGCCAATTTAATGTAAAAAAAACCGCTGCACTGATGACCTCCTCCACTGAATCCTGCGAAATCTTCTTTTGTTTTACCGCAACTTCTAATGGCAAAACAATCCAACCCTTTTCATCTAATACACAAACACTCGTTAAACGTCTGATTTCATTGATTAAACCCGCTTTGACGTTTTCCAATTGCCCCATTTTCTCTGCCACTTCTTCTAGCAAATAAATGGAGATTTTTGGGCCAGCCAACATATTGATGCCTTCAGCGTGTAATACGCTAAAGGCTTTAGACAGCGGAAGATAAAACTTCTTAAACACTTCTTTGGGAATCGGCATTGAATGCACCCAAAGCGTATTTTCTTCTTCAATAGGAATGACTAAATTAAAGTCACTAGAAATAGTGATTTCAGACATGGGAGGTGGTTCCCTAAGTTAAAAAGCCCCCGAAGGGGCTTTATGATTAAACCCCAGCAGGATTTGCAATAAATCCAGTATAGAGTACAGAGTTAATGTAGTAGGTTCCTTGGATCGTAACCATAAATCCTGCATCACGACCTGTAAACGGTAATTCAGCCACTTCCACAATTGCACAATTCGCAATTTCATAAGTAGGCAAACTAGCACTATCTGGATAGATAGTAATGTCACCAATCAAGGTGCTGAACTCAATCTGCTGCTTGTACAAAGCTGACAGGTTTTGAGTGCGTAGCAAATGCATCTTGATTACCGCAGTCTGATACGGAGCGGGTGAAGTCACCAGCCCCGTCAAACTGGTCAACATATTGGTTTGCTCACCGGTGAAAGCAATACTGATTGCATCTGTTCCCAAGAAAGATGCAGATACATTGAGAATCGGATAAGCAGGAACTTGTACCTGTGCTTGTATCCGGTTTAATGTACCTTGCGGCGTGAATTGATTAGGATTAGCCATTTCTTACACTCCAATCGGGAAGTTAGAGACAGTTACATTAAATGTAATCTGAGTGAATCCGGTGCTGGGTGTATATGTCACAGCCAAACCGTTGTAAGTACCCGTAGCGTAATCACTTGGATTCTCAGCAACATACGTTGTGAAAGCAACCGCAGTAACTTTAACAGGTGCTAATGCAAGACCATAACCAATTGCTGTATTCATCACGCTCTGAGCAGAAGCCTGTAAACGGTTGATACCAGTTTGGTTGTAGTACAAAGGATTTGACGTTGTGTTGCTGCCATTGATAATCGTGTTGCTGATAATCAAGTTTGCATTGATCTGCACCCAATCCACTGAGTACCAGTACAAGAAATCATTGCCGTCACCGGTGGTTCCCCATACTTGCATATTGTTTGAGATACCACCCTCTGCTCCGGTAGTCACCCAATTCACAAACGCTGCTTTCAATGCAGTTTGCTGAGTAAGCGACAAAGTAACAGGAGTTACGCCAAACAAGTAGCGGAAGGAGAAAGGGGGAACCGAACGTGCAGGGCTAGGTGCGGCAGAACAAACTTGCCATGCCATCGCTGCACCATCCCACTCTGTCGCTCCGGCATTTGCATTGGTATACCAAGCAAACACGGATTTGAGACCTTTATAGTGTGTCGTAGTGCTGCTGGTTACAGGAGCAAAGAAATAGGTCTGCGCTGTATTCGATGTATAGGTGTTGGCTAAAGTCTTAAACGCCGCTACCGTATCCCAATATGACGGAATCACAAAGACATAGTATGTCAGCGGATGCGCAATTAACCATGTGTCAAAATTTGCCACAGCCGTAGCAACCGGTACTGCACCCACTTCAAGCACGTACACACCAGTGCTAGAACCTTGTGCAAACCAAGTGGTTGCCATCGCATTAAGATCAGTCGCACCTTGTGCTTGTGCTGTACCGGGAACAGTCAATGTGCCGGGATCATTCATCAATTCATAAGTGAATGTGGTTGTACCCGTTACAGTAGCAACAAAACTACCGTTGAACCCTGCGGGAGTACATCCAGCAACTGTAATTCCTATTACTGTACCTGATGCAATACCCAAAGTAGTTGCGGTCGTAACAGTTGCAACTTCAGAAGCCCATGAGATGGTACTAATGACAACTGAAGGTTGTAGGATTTCAGTTAAATCAGAAAGTTGTGCTAAGTAAATGCTTGAACCTTCGGTAAGATTCGTGCCGCCTTGCGATACCAAGCAACCTTTGCCTTGGTAAGTATTAGGAGCCGGAGCAACCAGTGAGGTAACTGCGACTGTAACGATTTGATTAGACATGGCAGTTCCTCAATTAAACGTATGAAACAGCAAGCGTTTGTCCAGTACCGGGAGTGATAACCAAGCCAGCAGTGAATGGGAAATCAATTTCATACACGCCAACAGTCGCGGGAATCACAGCTAATTGATTGGTAATGCCAGCACCGCCTGTAGTAGCGGAATCATTCACGCCACCTACGCCAGAACCGGCAACCAAAACCGAAACACTAGCAACACGCCCCGCACCCGTTTTTACTTGGGTAACAGCAGTGATGTTAAGACGGCGTGAGACTGAACTGCCTACGACTTGAACACGGTTCGCATCGGTAATACCCAGCACAGCCGCGCTGGAAGGATTCGTTAAAGTTGCTGCTGATAAGGGGCCGATAGCCATGTCAAATCTCCTGTTAAGGGGCTGGGGTCATTATGATGCTTTTACAGCGGTTCCACAATATACGACATTGTAGCGTGTTGAATCAGTTTTTGGGCAATTTCAAGCGCAGCCGTTTGATAATAAGACACTCTGAATTTGATGGTCTTTTTTTGCGCCAAAGTGGTCAATTCGCGCTGCGTTCGTTTCATATCTCTTACCGCTGGCATACTCATCAAACCCATCTGATTACCATTCAAAGTAATCCAATTCAAAATATCTTGTAGATACGTCAACGCCTCATTATTGCGTAGACCGTAGGTCGTTATGATGACATCATCGTAAACCAGTTGCCACGGATTTCCCAAAGAATCAATGACCGGCAATGCCTGTATCGCATTCGTATGATCTGGTTCAATATGAATAACTGCATAAGGCGGTTTGGTGTTTGCGGGAACCAAGAAACTGGTATACGTCATCGGCACATTGGTTGGAATGCTTAACCAATAGGGCAAAGAATTGCTGACAACAGGTAATTCATTTAAATAGCTTGTGTCGTTAATTACCTGACTTGCCATCGCGGGTTCGACCGCAATACCCGTGTAGTGATACAACCCAGCCTGATCATAGTAAGCGTGTTGCTTGGAAAAGGAATATTGCACCCCGGCAATTGTCGCTAGATACAATGCTTGCGGAGCCAATTGATTTAAATCTTTGATTTCTTGATTGGTTGTCAAAATAATGCCTGTGCGACCAAAGGTATCGTCTTCGCGCTGTTCTGTCTCAATTGTGTGGTGCAAAGAAGTGGGCGTTACTGTTATTTTAGTCGGCGGCATAACCGCGCCAAAGTTGTGCATCAAAGTAACACCATTGACCTCCGTAGACAGCACCCAAAATAGCGTTTGGTCTACTGGCAAAACAATTGCAACATAGAGCGTGAAAATAATCGTTTCTTGCGCAGAAAGGGTTTGAACGCCTGTGATCAAACCAGCTGCAATCTGACTTTGGGATTTTTTTGTTAAAGCTGGCATTATTTACTTACCTTGGCAGCAAAGGCATTGACATAATCACCAGAATCTATAAACGATGGGCGTGGCTGACCTGTTTTAATGCCCATTACATATCCTTCTATAGATCGTTTTGTTGGTACGCCAGCAATATGATAATCCAAGCGTTGTTCGTCTAATGTTGTTTTGAATTCTTGTTGAATATCATAAGTGCCTAATGCGAATAGATTTACGCCTTCTTCGTTCAGTAATTCAAATGAATCAACGACCGATCTTGCTAACGCATCAGCCATCATCTGACCTTGCGTTAAAACAAAATCTTCCATAATTCCGTAATCAACCTCTAATTCTTTCGCAACTTCATAAATGCTGGTTGGCGCAGAATCGTCTGGACTCCAGTGCGGGCCATCCATTACGCCAAGGCTTAACTTCATGTCAAACCCCACAACGTACCGGTGGACTGAGCAATTGCCAGATAAGCGCGACCATAAGGTGTACGGAATTGGTTTAATGATCCAATTGTCATGTTTTGCATGGCCTCGGATACAGCATAGCTGCTTTCCGTGCCTTGATCGCTCGCGTGTGTGACTAACCCGGTCATGGGTGTCTGCAAATTCCATTCTTGCTGCAAATCAGCAAAAAATTTCTGTCCTGATTGATCCGGTGACCAATTGCACAGCCAATCCGCTGCCCAATTGTAAACTGCCAATGTGTAGTTAATTGGAATTAACGTTGCAATTAAATCATAGACGTTTGCGATGGCGTTCTCATAACTCCATGTCACCCATTGCGTGGGCAATTGTTGTGCGGAAATCTGTGCCACCAATAACGCTTCGGGTTCTGCCAATAGCGCAGCTTGTGCCGCAACGGAATCAATTGCCAAATTCGCAGGAGTTTGCACAAAAATGGCTTCCGCAGGGAAACCCTGATTCAGCAAGAAGGTAATGTAACCCTCAAGGGTTGGCGGGTAAAATGGCATTACGACTACAGGCATAGTCACCTCTTGCTTGTGATGCCATCATTGTAAACAAAAACGCCCCAAAAGGGGCGGTCTGTTATTTGCGTGGGCGACCGCGTTTAGGGGCGATTCCCTCTTTTGGAACTTCAATCGTTTCGCTTATCAAATTTCTGTTATCGGATGGGCCGGTAGATTGTTCGGTAATTTCGACTTCCGTTAAACCTTTTTGCGTCATCCCCATTTCTTGCGCCTTTTGCGCAATCATGTTGTCAGTCACAATTGCACCAATTTCGCGCATATCTGCTGCACGGTCATCGGCATCTTGTTCTGTTTGCGCAATTCCGGCTTCAATTGTTTCTAACGAAATTGGCTTATTAATCGAATAGCAATATCCCGAAAATTTCTTGTTTACCTTCTTAGCATCCACAAAACCGTATGCTTCATGTTGATTCACAATCGAATCAATATGGTCTTGCGACATATCAATTTTGATCTGTGCGCCCGCACGAATCATCTGCACAAATGGTCGTGGATTCTCCGGCAGCGAATAGCAGAACATTCGTTCTTGTTTTGAGCAATTAGCAATATAAAAAGATGGCATAAATGTGTCTCCGGTGGTTGGATTAGATATAATCGGTTATCCAAGATTGGGGGGTGGTTCCTCATACCTTGGCTAGAAGGCCAACTGCCATAAGTAGTTGGCCTTCGTCTTTTTAGATTGTAAAACAAAAAAGCCCCCGAAGGGGCTTTCTTGATTGACGCAGAATTAAGAGTAAAACGCGCTTAAAACGGTCAGTGCTTCTGGACGTAGTACCCAACCTGAGGTAGCTCTCATGGTGAAAAGTACAGTCAATGCGGCATCAGGCAAGGGAGTAGGAATCTCAGTAGGAGCAGCCACGTCAATCAACATCAAGCTAGTTGCTGTGGTGTTCGGTGTGAGAGTTGCAAAAATGTTGGTGTTGATTTGGTTGTTGGCTTTAGGAATCTTGATTTCTGGTGCAATCAACAGGATCGCATCTGAACCGCCAGCACCTTGACCAATCAGGGTATCGTCCACTGCGAAAGACACATCGTCACCGCCCGCCCATTGAGCAACGGTTTCGATTACACCAGCAGCAGTCTCAACACCTGCACCAATACGTTGGAATTGGGTCAACTGCACAATACCGCCGTAAGACAACTGACTGATTACGCGCTGAGGAGCCAAGAACACTAAACGTAGGGGCTGACCAATTTGCAGAGTACGAACTTTCAAACCGCCAATCAAGTTCAAGAAGAACTGTGCAAGTTGACCAGAATCCCATGTTGACAGTGTGGTGTTGCCATTGCTGTCAGCAGGAAGGGTTACGGTGGTCGCGCCCGCAGTGTTCAACAGACCTTCACCAGAATTGGCGTTGTTGAAACCATACAACAGTGCATTACGCATCTGCTGCGCAATACCTTGACGTGCAGCTAAACGCATCGCTTCGGGCAGAGAGAAACCCCAATGACCAGCAGCAGTCTCATCAAAACCGTCATACTGCGCACGGGTTTGAATGCGATAGGTAGGAGTGCTGATCATGTTGGGGATCACCGTTGCGCTTGGCAATTGGTTCACAGTGGACTGATTTGCAGAAACTTGAGTGGTCAATTGCATTTTCTTGGCATACACATAAAGATCGCCAGTTCCCAAGCGGGTCATGGGCTTCTCAGTTGCCAAGGTAGTGAATGCGCCGGATGCCAATGAATACTGAATGATGAACTCAGGCATCATAAAGTGAGGATTGGCGGTAATAAAACTGGGTGCGAATGCTGACATGGCTAGTTATCCTTTCGTTAGGTTAGATTAGGCAAAGAGCCACATATTCATTGGTTGCCCAATTCGCATTACCCGTTCCAGAGTTATACGAAACCGTTCTGTTGTTCGATACGCTGATACGCAATACTTTGACAGGGAAAGCGTTTGTACCATCATAAGGAATCAACTCTTGTGCGGAGAAATCATAAGACACTTGCTGGGTAATTAAACCACCGTCTAAAGATACAAGGCTTGCTGAACAACGCAGGGGAATACGCGCACCAGAACCCAAACGGTAGAAGTTCACTGACATACCGGGTGAGAATAAAGGTACATCAGACTGAGGTGTCGTAATACCACCATAAGCCTGATTGAATACGCAAATACCGGTGGTGTTTGCATCGCTTGTAGCTTGCAACACAGTGCTACCCAATACGCCGGAACCGGGTACGGTAGACGCAGCAGGAATATCTTCAGAGATCGGCACACCGCCCCATAAAGGAGTGGTTGCAGAAGTTGAAAGTACGCCGCCTGATAAAGCAAACTTTACTGCGGGATCGTCCTGTGCATCACCTTGGGTGAAGCCATTGGAGTTGGTTTGAAACAGGCCAGCAGCATTGGTGACTGCCATCGGCTGAAGTGAAATAGATGCGCTCATGTTGGCAGTCCTTATTTACGGTTGTTTTGGGTGTTAAAGGCAACAACACGCTGGGCGGGAACAGTGAAACTTTCCAGCCAAGAATTAACGTCACCCTTGAACTTGGTAATGGTACGACCAGCACGATCACGCTCTTCAATTGCGATCAAGTTGCCGCTACCAATCTGACTGTCATTGCGAGCCGCAGCATTCACTGCATCTGCAAAAATCTGTTTCTCAGCCAAAGCCAACAATGCCTTGTCTTTGATATTGCGTAAGTTGATGTCTTTGTAAGAATCTGAATGCGCTTGCAAACCACGCAATAGACGCTTGCGATACGCCATCAAACCTTCGCCCTGTAAAGGACGACTCGCTGACTTGCCAAATGCGGAATAGATTGAATCGGCTTTTGCTTGTGCATCAGCCATCATCATTTCTTCTTCATCAGCCTTCTTCGCCATTTCCTCTTTCTCTTCATCGGAATAGCAATCATCATCGTCATCAGGCTTCATTTCACCAGCAGGGCCATGCTCTTTAGGATCAGAACCCTCAGCATCTTTACGCTTCTTGTCACTAAACTTCATGTGTCCGGCTGGGCCTTCCATCATATTGTCTTTGCGCATATCTTCTTCGTCATCGTCCTTGCGCATCTTGTCGTCATCATCGTCTTTGCGCTTCTTACGATCAGCCGCCATCATTTCTTCGTCCATGCGGTCGTCATCATCGTCTTTCTTGGCATCATCGCCACCACGGACGTAAGAACGTACTTTGTGCTTGGCTTCGTCATCTGCCTTACCAGCCGCAATGTGGGTTAGGGGTTCTTGGGGAAGATTCTTTTCCATAGCATCTACGCGAGCGGAGATATTATGGATAGCATTCAGAATCGCATCCAGTTTGTCGCCTTGGGCATCTGCCTTGGCTTGGTTCATATCGGTCATATCAGACACCTCAGGATTGTTAAGAAGTACACCAGTGGCAGGGCCGCCCTTATCCCAAACACCTTTACTGCCTCTGCGTTTGGTGACAATGGCGATATGATCTAACAAAAATGGTTTTCCTTCAATCAATAAAGGATCGCCACTCTCGGTGATCAAATTCCGATTACCCGAACGCTCGTCAAATACCACGCTTGGGCTTGTACTAATATCGCCCTCGCTGATCTCTTTCATTGCGTCCGAATCATAAACTTTGGCAATGCCCCATACTTCGTCATCACCGTGGAAATAGGGTAACAGAATACTGCCAATCGCCCTATCTTTGAATTCTTTGCTGTCCAAAATACTGCTGTCCGGGTGATCCATAATCACCGTCAGACCATTGCAACGCTGCAAGAAATCTTCGTTCATATACAAGGACTTGTCGCGCCAAACGTGTTCCTCGATGCTGGAACGATACGCCAAACCCGTACCCGTAATGCGAATCGCCAATAAGTGCATATTTGCAAAAGGCTGGGGGCTTGGCAAAATGCCTTCAGCCATCAACCGCGCTACATCCAACTCGGTATCCGCAGCCGCAACCTTAAACGCATCAATGTCACCGGGATGTATCGGCATCGGCAGATGATCAGGATCAGTCCAAACAAATCCATCGGATTCATAGTTTAACTTTGGCGTAAACTTCGGCACAGGGTCAGCCGCATAGAACGCTATGAATTGTCCATTATCGTGGACAGGAATCAAATCGCCTTCATACATGAACCCTGTTTCTTCAAATACTTCGCGCCGCGCTCCCTCTTCAGCCGTCTCCGTACCATTCAAATGCCCACCGGGTATCGCAAAGTGATACGGAAAATCACCGCCATTGCCACGGCGCAACATCAATATCGTGCCATCCGGTGCTTCAAACATAATCCCCGCTGCACGGGTTGCTGCACCGCCTTGTGGCCCAATAGGGTAGGGGTTCGGGTGAATAATGCCAGAAGGCTCAAAGTCGGACTTCGGCACACAGTTAGGCACTTGCTTGCCGCCTTTCTCTTTCATGCCGTATTGCTCATACCCTTCCCAGCATGGATCAGCATCCAGCATAGATTCATCGCAATTCCACTTCCGCAAGGACTTATTGATTCGACTATTTGGATCATGTGCCGTCTTTTCGGAAGTCAACTTGGCTTTCATGCCCTTCATGCGGGCGCAGAATGATTTTTTTCTTGCCCCGCCTTCGGGCTGCGGACGCTTTAAATGTGCGCCATGCTCTTTATTGTAAGAAGCACGACCTTTTTCATTTAAACCGCCTTCAGGATTCTTGCCTTCTTTCTTTGTCCACGCTTCCGCATCTTGTTTCATCTTGGACAATTCAGCGTATACGCCTTGCAATTCTTTATTCAAGGCTTTCATGTCATTACGCTTAGGAGATTTCCCCACAAACTCGCATCCAACAGACTGTGGAACGCCACCAAACCCACCGGGAGTATGGCAAGCGGCTTGCATTAAACGCTCTTGAGCAGGGCTAGTTGTGGGCATGGTGGATCACCAATATGTTCATGCAAGGGATTTTCACCTTATTTTGCTTTCTGTGCAATCCACTCTTGACCTTTGCTTGTCAAAAGCTCAGTTGGAAGATCAGTCACATCGTATATCCATTCCGCAAAACACTTACAATTCGGCAGCACTCCAACTGCTACGTCATCTTCGTAATATTCACCAACAACTAATCCTTTTGCTCGCGCCCAACTATCTTTCAACAAATACACCTGTTCGTCTTTCTCTTTGTGGTCAGGACGGTAGTGATAGCCCGGCAGTCTCCACATTGAATGCCATACCATCGCAATCGCACCGCCTTTCTCGGCAATCAATTCATGGATGACTGTGGATAACTTGTGCTCTTGGTCGTGAATCACATTGCTTACCAAGATAGGCAATGAAACCAACGCCTTTTTGATTCGAGTGCGCTCTTCGATCTTATCCACGGCTTGGCTACCACCGGGAGGAATACTTGTTGCCCAACCTTGAAAGTTTCGCAAAGTATCGTTGATCGCTGTCTCGCGGTGTAATTGAATGATGTTCTGGCTTGCCAAAATACGTCGATCCAGTTCTTTTTTGAAAGCAGGAGCATATTTGTCTAATGTAGACTTATTGATACCTTTATGGCGTTTTAAAGCACCTTTTTGCGTAATTAACCGTTTATAAGTGCCATTTAATGCAGATTTTGTGTCTTTTTCGAGCTTTATTGGGCTTTTTACCGTCTTTTCAGCGGATTCTTTCAGTATCTTTACCCATCGTTTTAGATCAGATTCACTGGTATAGCCTTGTTCTTGATAGTGATTGATTGCCAACATTAGTAAGGCAAGAAACAATAATTCGTCTTTCTTGTCCTTCTTCTTTTCGTCAATCTTCTTTTGATCAATCATCGGGCTGCGGGTAACTTCGATTCGGCTTCATCCGGCGGCACATAAGTCTGCATGGATTCAATATCCAATTCCATGTCTTGCGCAAACATTGTACCCATCTCATTCAAGTTATCTTGCGCCCACTGGAACATCCGCGCACGATTCTCAGGATCAGCAATAGGAAGTAGGGTACGCAAAATCTCGGTCATGCCCTTCAACTTAATCTCGTCCACTTTCACCGCATCGCTGGCTTTCTCTTCATTCAAATCAGGCCAGACAAAAGACATTCCGTTAAACCAATCATAGAATGCTGCTTCGTAAGACATTGATCCATACGATTCAGGATACTCGTTCTGACAAGCATCAAAGAATTCCCGCGTCCATGCACGGTGCGCCACGACTTTATTGAGCTTCTCATACAGCGGTTCCATCTGCTTACGGATATCACTGATATAGCGCATCAGTTCAGCAGCATCTTCAGTCCCTTCAGCCATCCCGGTAGACATGGTTTCTTGCGTCAAATACCGTGCGGGCATATCCACCGCAGCAGCGATGTCTTCCAGAATGTTACGTCTACTGGCTGTCAATGCCTCATTGACGTTGTTCAGATCAATCGCCTCGATGTCTTCATCGGTATCAATCGACAGAATATTGTCCGTACCGCCTTGCTGGAGAATAGATCGTTTGTATCCGGTAGCCTTTGCCATCATGTTGCTGACAATCGAACCCGCTTGTTTGATCTTCGCTACAATCAACCCGGCTTTCCGCGCCACCATCGCATCGGTTTGCATCACCAACAAATAGGATCGCAGCGGATAAATTGCCCGCTGGTACACCGAGCGACCGTTGAAACCAAAGCCCGCTGAGTTGAACGCCAAGTACACCGGGAATTCATTCAACATCACCAATGAATTCGCTCTGGCATACGGCTGACCCGCACCGGTAATCCCATCCGTCTTGCCTTGAAAGTCAATCGCATTGGGGTTCTGATTCAACACCATCGACCCCGCCAAGTTCAATGCGTCAAAGGTATGAATAAACAAATCTAAGTTCTGGTATTCCCACGGATCAATCGGCTTATCAGTGGGATGACCACGCGCACCAATCACCATCGCTGCCACGCCATACACCCTTGATTGCGTCATGGTCGCAAAGATGTGGTTATCACACGCCAATGCCTTCCACTCGCGTTCAAATGCCTCGCGCAACATCACTTCCGGCCCACGGGCAAACTTAATCTCGCGCGACTTCGACATCGCCAGCTTCAATGGCCCGGCAGCAATCCGGTAGCCAAGCGGATGATACAAAAACACATCTTTGGCTAATTGATAGCCAGCATTGGTTCCCCATTCGATCGTGTCTTGCTCCAACAACTGCTGAAGCTGATTATTGAGGCCCATATTGGAAAGGCTGACATAACTCATTTTATATTGCCCTGTTATCAGTTAAGGATAATGCTACACCATAAGTAAAGGTGTCCAATAAGTCATCAGCACGTTTATATGCCTCTTTATCCCCAATTCTAAACGTAGTCACTTGCTGAAGGAAATGATTCATCGTCCTGCCTTTCCACACAATCGTCTTTTCAAAGGCATGACGGCTGACCTTACAATCCCCCGCGTGAGCCGGGCCACCCGCTGCCATCGCTCGCTCGTCCTTACCCTTCGCCATCAACTTAGAATCAATCGCGTGAAAAGGCCATGCTCTCGCTTTCGCCCATTGCAGCAACACACTCCCACCCGCTGCATCTTCAACAAACACACCTAAACTCCCATTCCGCGCAGATGTAGCCTTCGCCAATTCTTCGCACCGCTCTAATATCAACGGAGCCAAATACTCTAAACTGGCTGCCTCGATCGCAAACGCATCGTAGTCCAACACAACCAACTTATGCCCAAAGTGACGATTCACCGCAAAGTACATCACCGCTGTCGCGTCATTCTCACTGCCACTCTTCACCGCACAGTCCATTACCGCAAACACCGCATCACACTTCTCAGGGTAATCAACCGGCTGCTCGTCAACCAAGAAGTACTCCAACTTGAAAAACGTACTATTTGACCAAGATATAAACTCAGCCAAAAACTCCTGTTGAAAAACCAGCGGATGATTACTCTTCTCCTCTTTCGCCAACTCGTCCTGCGGCACATAAGGATTCGATGCTGTCGGCGCATGGTGAAACTTGAACTCCAAATCGGGATCACGGCATATTTGAAAAAAGAAATTCTCTTGATCCACGCCATTGGGAGTCGAAAACATCCAAGCATGACCCTTGGTCGTCAACATGGTCGGCTTAATCGACTTCTTCCAAATATCCATCATTTGCGCATTTTTCGAGAACGCCATCTCATCACCCAACACCAAGTGATATTCGCGTCCACGACCCGCCAATTCATTGTCGGTCAAATACCAGAAATCCAAATGCCCACCATTGATGGTGCGAATGATCCCGTCATTCTTACTAGAGTTGCGCGTGACCGGCTTTAACATCGCTGCCAACTCTTCATACGGCTCAAATAACTGACGGTGCTCAGGTGCGAATATACCGACTTTGCGACCCTGCAAAGCATACTGAGCCGCCAGCGTCACCAAGAACTTCGTCTTGCCCCATCGCCGACCACAACACACCGCATTCAGTCTGCCACGGTTCTTCCACAGATTAGCCTGACCCCTGTGAAAAGTCGGTGGATCAATCTGGATTGTCGTCATCTAGCGGCAGCGCACCCTTAACCTCAATCACCAACTTATTGTTCCCGTCATCCGTCTCACGCCAGCGACCACGCGTCTTCAAAAAGAACATCGTGCTAGCAGGAATCTGCATGACCGTGGCTTGATGATACAAAGCGTTTGCTACATTCATCACCGCGTTAATGTGACCGTCTTCCAAGTCATCTTTGTAATGCTTCACCAACGTCTCATGCGTAATTCCCAGCCTACGGGCAATGTGCTCATGCGTAATGCCAAAGGCAGACAAGTCACGGACGGTCTGCCGTGTTTGTTCAGTCGGCTTGTGTGAAGGCCGACCAGTTTTCTTTTTACCTTTAGAATCAACGAGTTGTGCGCTCATGTATCGGTTCCTTACAAAAACGTCAGGGATAAGATTTTTATAATTACGAAAAACTATACCAGAAACCGCCTTTTTATATTTTTTTATAAAAATTTTCGGCACTTTTAAAAGGCGTTTTTAGGGAAAAAGGGGAAGAAAAAAGCGCAGAGGATAGGGCTGCGCGAATTGCGATGGTAGGGGGAGATCAGTACCTTTTTTATGCGATTACCCGCAGATTTTTGCGCGATTATTGGCTTGCGCCGATGACGATCGGCGCGAGAGAATTGACTAGGCGAAAAAAAAGCCCGTTCGATGACGGGCTTGTAATGGATAAAAACTAGAGCGCGTGGGGGGGAATGGTTACTCTCTTTCCTACCCTACTTGATGGTGGGTTCCCATTTAATATAATCCTCCGCTTTTACCTTTAAGAGAATGATGCAAAAATATTTTGGTAGGAGTGAACTTTAGATTGAACCAGTATGCTTCGGCTTGATCCGTTAAGAAAATCCATCCTCCGTTGTTTGCTCGATGCTTCAATGCTTCACTATAATTTGCGAATTGTACGGTAAGCATATTGATCCTCAGATAATTGAATACATGGTGTGGCCTACTTTTATATATTCCAATCCGTCAATTAAGAGTCGATCAATAAAAAACTTATCTTCTTTGTGAAGATTTTTATCATCCGAATTAACGGTTTTATCCAATTGCCATCCTTGATTATCTTTAATATAAATTGCGATATCCATTTTAATCCTCGAATGATTGTATATTTTCGTGTATAAATTTGCCATTTTCAATGATCATTTTTGCAATTTCAATATTTAGTCCTCTATGTTCTGCAAACTTTTCTACCGTCAAATAATTGTTAAAAAACTCCAAATATTCTAATTGCAGTTTTTTGTAAGTAATCATTGTTTTTTTATCCATTATGCTGCTTCCTTTTCCAATACTGGCTTGATGATCACGGGCGGTTGATCAAAAAACCGAGTGCATCCCTCGTAAGCCGGCACAACACTAGAGCGAATTGGCATGATCACGCCTATAAAATTATATATTTGATCAATGGTAATTGCCGCAGAATTATCCCCATTTTGATGAAGAATAACGTCGTGCGGTTTTTTATCAAACTCCTTTGCTACCTTGATAAACCGCGCCAATAACTCAGGATCATAATTTCCGACCGTGTTACTTACTTCCTTCACAAGTACTCGCTGCCAGTCGGGAAAACGCCCGTCAACGGTAGCGGATAGCATTTTAATAGATACACTGTTTACTTTTACCGATGTAACTTTCATATGATCAATTGGCGTAAACTCAAACTCTACCAATTCATCCTTGATACGGTGCGCGGGTTTAAGGTTTTTCACGGTATCAAGCGGCAAAATAAAATCATAGTATTGACCGTCATCTATTTCATTTTCTTGTTTATTTTTATAAACCCCCAGGACGTGGCCATCGGTTGCGACAATCGTAGTTTGTGTGGCGTTGGCGCGGATATACACGCCGTTTAAGTAATATCGGATATCCTTAGTCGCTGCAAGGTTTGAAATTGCTTTAATAGCGTTAAGTGGAGCGTAGATTTTCATGGTAATAGTATCCTTATTTAATCGTAGAATTAAGCGGCAATATCAAGGGGTAGAGCATGGTAATAACTGGCAAGTAATTTTCTAGTTTTATCCCACTTTGCGGGTTTACGCTGTCCTGATTGTAGAATCGCGCTGATATGAAAACCGTTAAGCGGTTGAAAATCGTTTTCCTCGATAATCAGGTTTTTAACGTGGTTTATATGATCGAATAACTGTACTACCGTTCCCGTGAAAATACCCTTGTGCAAGTATTCCATCGGCAGAATAGTAAACCAGTTATTAGATGTATTTTTTTTTGATGGATTGGCAATAATAATAAAATCGTATGCTTTCATGACGTAGTATCCTTAAAAAGTAGAATGATTTAAAACCCTAAACTTTGCCAGAATAAAATTGATACAAGTAACATTAGACCACTGGCAATGATCCAATCTAATAAAGTATTCATGCTGCTACCTTTAAATCATTATTGGTTAAAACGTAAGGCTTATCCCAAGCCCCTACGTTGCAATAATAATA
>Ga0208746_1000071_pt1 | contig 46616 bp, 77 predicted proteins | sample CryBogCBH15Jun09_FD_184623 | JGI IMG/M metagenome (GOLD analysis project Ga0208746, IMG submission 184623) | Freshwater microbial communities from Crystal Bog, Wisconsin, USA - CBH15Jun09 (SPAdes) | ecosystem: Environmental > Aquatic > Freshwater > Lake | place: Crystal Bog, Wisconsin, USA... | reverse complement strand
CCAACATCCAATACTTCAAGCACATTAGGCTCTTTAAATTTGAATCCAACTCCAATTGCTTTAAGCATTAATACCACTAAAATACCAGGTCAAGACACCAATGTAGATATGCTAAAAGCTGGTGGATATTACACAAGTATAGGACTTAGATAATGGCAACAAGTGTAGGTCAATCAATTTATCAAGTAGCTTATGAAATATCGCCAATTATTTTGTCGAATGGAATTGCTACATTTGTTCCAGGTAATTTATTGCCAATCATTGCTATTACTGAAGCAGCCAATTTTGGATTTTCTTTATTAAATGGTCAAAATCCTTTAAACCTAAATAACTTTTTTGGGCATTTTAGACCTTTGCCTGGTGCTACCTTAGTAGACAATGAAATTGCAATGTATCCTTTTGCGAATCAATCTTATGCTGCTAATGCTGTTATTGCCAAGCCATTAAAGATTTCTATGTTGATGAACTGCCCTGCCAATGTGAATGGTGGTTATGTATCAAAAATGATTACCTTTACTGCGCTACAAGCTGCGCTTCAATCGCATATTCAACAAGGTGGAACTTTTATTGTAGCTACACCTTCTTATGTTTATTTGAATTGTATCCTTACTAATTTGACTGATGTATCAAGACCTGATAGCCAACAACCTCAAAATGCTTGGCAATTTGATTTTGTACAACCTTTGGTATCTCAAGCCCCTCAAAATACTCTAGGTGCATTGATGAATTCTTTTCAATCTGGTACACCATTAGCGAGTTAATATGTCAAATAATCTATGGTCTGGTGTCAATAGTGTTATTGGAAATAATAATTCCATTACAACCCCTTTATATGGTGGTTCTTTAAATACTCAGGGTGCAGCATCTACTTATTCTATAAGTCAAAATATTGCCCCAGTTGCAACCAATGTCATTCAATTTACCCCTGCAAATAATTCTAATTTTCAATTTCAAGCTACTTTTGATGGTGCTTCTTACAATGTAATTGTGACTTGGAATATTTATGGGGAAAGATATTATGTCAATATTTATGATTTGAATAATATTTTAATTGTTGCATTGCCTTTAATTGGTTCTCCATTAAATTACAATATTTCATTAACTGCTGGTTACTTTACAACCCAATTAGTTTATAGAGTTGCAAACAATCAATTTGAGATTATCTAATGAGAAGGTATGAAATTAAGATTACCGATCAAGATGGAAATCCAAAGGTAATTAATGGCTCAGATGGAAAACCCATTTTTAATGGTACTTTTACCAGCTATGGCACTAATGGAAGTATTTTTGGTGCATTTACAAGCACAAAAAGCACAATTTCAGGTGCTTTAAATGTTGAATGGGATTTGCCAGTTTCTACCTTTAATTCTCCTTTAGGGGGAGCATCTTTAAGAGTTTATGGTGTAGGGCTTCCTTTGTTGGCTCAAGCAGCCAATTTCAATCCTAGTGTTGATGGCACTAAATATTGCAATATTGTTATTTCTGGTGGAATGGCAAAAGGGCTTCCTTTAGCAAATCCAGAACAATATGGGGTTTTGATGACTTCTAGAATTCAACAAGCCTTTGGTAATTGGCAGGGAACTTCGCAAACTTTAGACTTTATTATGGTTTTGCCTACTGGCAGCAAAGAAACCCCATTAAACTTTAGTTTTAGTTGTGACAATAATGCCCCTTTAGCACCTGCAATTGAAACTACTTTAAAAAATGTGTTTCCAAATGCTTCTGCTGTCAATGTCAACATTAGCCCAAATTTGGTTGCTCCTGAACCTATTAAACAACAAAACTTTACTTTAGAGACATTTTCTAAATTTTTAAATGAAAGAAGTAGAAGTATTATTGGGGGAACTACTTATCCAGGAATTCAAGTGTCTTTTGTAGATAACATTATTAATGTCTATGATTACACTATTCCACCAACTTCTGAGCCTATTCAAATTCAATTTACTGATTTAATTGGGCAGCCTACTTGGATTGCGCCTTATACATTGACCTTTAAAACTGTCATGCGATATGACCTTAAAGTAGGGGGTCAAATCTTAATGCCTCAACAATCGGCAACCAAAGGTCTTATTTTAACTTTACCTCAGACTCAGTCTCAATTTAAAACTACCTCAAATTTCAAGGGTACTTTTAATATTCAAAGTGTTAGACATATTGGAATATTTAGGCAGGGTGATGCAAATAGCTGGGTTACAGTAATACAAGCGTATGTACCACCAAATTCTACTACTTCAACCTTTGGAACTTTCCACGCATAATGTCCTCTATAGATCAAAAAATATCATTTGCCCAATCTATTAATCTTTTTGCAGATAGAAAGATTAATGATGCTTTGCAAGGATATAGTCAATCTTTTCCTTGTTATGTAACATCGGTCAATGGTTCTATTGTTACTGTCAAATTTGATGTCAATGTTCCAGATGGAATTACCCTTCCTGAAGTAACTTGCCCTGTAGCTGGATCAGAATACATTAGATACCCTATTCAGCCAGGCTGTAAAGGATATTGCATTCCTGCTGATGTCAGTCTTAGAAAGGCTTCTGGACTGGGTACTGGAACTCCTGATTTAAGCGATCCAGGCAATTTGACAGCTTTAGTATTTTTCCCTTTTGGTAATACCGCTTTTTTTGCGGTTAATGGCGAATACCTATTTATGTATGGGGAAACTGGGGTAGAAATAACTACTAAAAATCAAGATTGCAAACTGACTTTAACATCCACAGGAATTATAATTGACCTTAATGGTGGCAATTTAGTTGTCAACAATGGCAATACCATTATGAATGGAAATCTGACTGTCAATGGATTAATCACAGGTACAGATGGCTTTGCTATTAGCGGTGGATCAGGTGGAACTATGAGTGTTAATGGAAATATTGCTACTACTGGAACTATTACTAATAATGGTAAAAATATTGGCAGCACTCATGAACACTCTGGAGTTCAGCCTGGTTCTGGAAATACTGGAGCACCAATATGATTACACAAAAAAAATGGGAATTTGCTAATCATGGCTAGAACATATGGTCGAGTAAAGAATTCTGCTGGAGATTTAGTTTGGGTAGAAATACAGCAAGATGCTTCTGGCAACTTTGAGTATGGATATGCCACTACTCTTATTCAGGTACTTAAATTAAGCCTGGGAGAATCCCCTTTTTATGCAAACTATGGAATTCCTGCTCAAAGGTCAGTTATTCAGCAAGTTTTCCCTGATTATTATGTAACTGTCACTCAACAACAATTCTCTAACTTTTTTGCCAGTTTGACAATTACTAAGGCACAATTACCTACCCCTACATATAATGTAGATATAGTAACAACTCAAGGTACTAAAATTCAACAACAGGTGGCAGTATGACCATTACAACAGATGTAAATTCTTCAGGTTTGCAACCAACCTCACCAACTACTCTGCAATCAGAGTTAATTGCTCTGGTTTCTGCAACAAATCCTGGTTATACAGCCAATTTGCCAGGCTCTTTAATTGAAGATATTAGTTCTACCGATGTTGGTGCTTTAGCTTTAATAGATTCAGCCAGAGTCGATCTTTATAATAGTATTACACCCTATACTGCCAATTCTTATTTATTGAATCAATTAGGTCAAATTTATGGTGTACAACAAGGCATTGGGTCTAATACTTCAGTTTATGTAACCTTTTCTGGAAGCCCTGGATTTGTTATTTCTAAGGGATTTGTAATATCTGATGGTTCTCATCAATATACAGTTCAAGATGGCGGTGTAATAGCTTCTACAGGACAAAGTGCTGAGTTATATTGTCTAGCTATTAATTCAGGCTCTTGGGCTGTTCCTGTTGGCACAGTAACCCAAATTATTACCTCAGTACCATCTGGTTTGACTTTATCTTGTACTAATCAAACCGCAGGTATTCCTGGTGCTTCAGCCCAACCATTAGAAGATTATCAAGCTCAAGTCATTCAAGCTGGTCTTGCTGTAGCTTCTGGTATGCCCACATTCTTAAAAACACAATTGCAAAATGTTAATGGTGTTCAAGATAGACTTGTTGCGGTGCGACAATCTGGCACAAATTGGGAAATTATTTGTGGTGGTGGTGATCCTTATGAAGTAGGAAATGCCATTTTTACTGGATTATTTGATATATCGAATATTGTAGGCTCTACCATTACCGCTTTAAGCATTACCACAGGTACTAATGCTGTTATCAATACTGGTGCTTATTTTGGTGAATATTCTGTAGGAGAAGTAATTACAATTACAGGTGCTAGTCCAGCAGCCTTTAATACTACTTATACTGTAACTGCCATTTCCAATAATTTGGTTACAACAAGTAAAAATACATCTACTTTTGGAACTTATACAAGTGGTGGTGTAGTCACCCCAAATTATAGAAATATTACTGTATCAATCAATGATTATCCTGATACTTATAATATTACTTTTGTAAATCCACCACAACAAGCTGTTTCTATTAGCCTTGTTTGGAATACAACATCTACCAACTATGTGTCTCCAACTGCTGTAGCACAATTAGGACAACCAGCTATTGCTGCTTATATTAATAGCATTTATGTTGGTCAACCAATCAATATTTTTGAATTGCAAAATGTATTTCAACAAGCAATTTCTAGCATTATTCCACCTACATTGCTGTCTAGAATGGTATTTACAGTAGCTATTAATGGTGTTGATGTATCTCCAGAATCAGGTACAGGTTTAATTATTGGCGATCCTGAAGGTTATTTTGAAACTAATATTCAATCTATAGCAATCACCCAGGGATAATATGCTTACCCAAATTATCCCAAGCTATCTATATCAGCAATATTATGATGATTCTGATCTTCAGGCTTTTGTATCTTCCTATAATACTTTAGCCCAAGAATACTTAGATTGGTTTAATAATTTAAACCTTCCAATCTATACAAAACAATCTGGGGCTTCTTTGGATTGGGTAGCTCAAGGAATATATGGTTTAACTAGACCAGTTCTTCCTGAAGGCGGTTATACCAATAAAGGTGTTTATAACACCGATTATTTAAACACTTTGCCATTTAACCAAGATGTCAAAATTGCGCCTAGTAATTTTTATGTTACTACTGATGACATTTTTCAAAGATGTATTACTTGGAATTTTTATAAAGGCGATGGTTATCAATTTAACACTACTTGGCTAAAAAGAAGAATTGCTCGATTTTTAGCAGGAGTTAATGGTACTGATCCTTTGTTGGGTGAAACTTATCAAATTAGTGTAACTTTTGCCTCAAACAATGTTGTCAATATTCATATTTATTCAGGGGTAAATATTAAAAAAGGTGGTTCTTTATTGGATACTTTTGAATTTAATGAAGTACCTTTAAATGCAGAATCCACATTTACTCCTTTAATTCCCACTACACTTGCTCCAATTTTGCAATCAGGCATAAATGCAGGTGTTTTACAAGTGCCTTTCCAGTATACTTTCAATGTAACCTATTAAGAGATTTGCTATGACAATCTTACTTTTTGCCAATAATGCTAAATCATTTTTAGCATCTGCTATTTCCAGCACAACCACTACCGCTACTTTGGCTTCTGGTACAGGTTCACTATTCCCAAGCCCAACCACAGGTCAAGGTTTTAAAATGACCTTTGTGGATGCTGCTACAGGTCTTTTGAATGAAATTGTTTTAGTAACTGCTAGATCAGGCGATACTATTACAATAGTTCGTGGTCAAGAAGGTACAACCCCTCAATCTTGGTTAGCAAATGATTTGGCAGGAATGTATTTTACGGCTGGAACTATTAATAATAATATCCAGTTAGATCAATATCAAATTGGTACTTATGATACTGCTATTGCTACTGGCTCTGCCAATGCTTTATCAGCAACCATTCCTTCCAATTTAAACTATATTCCAACAAATTTTACTTTTATTTTGCAAGCTGCTTATGCAAATACTGGTGCAGCCACTTTAAATTTAACCATTGGATCAACTGCTACAGGTATTTATTCAATTGTTAAATCTAATAATCAACCTTTAATTGCAGGTGATATTGCTAATGCTGGTTATCCAATGTTATTGTCTTGGAGTCCAGTTTATTCTGCTTATGTTTTATTAAATCCAGGTACAGGAGAATCTACTGCTTTAAGCCCTGCACAACTTCAAGAGCAATTTTATACCTATGCACAAGCTACAGGTGGAGCAGATACCATTGCAGTAACTATTCCATCTTCTTTAACTTCGCTATCTGATGGTTTAGCACTTGAATTTAGGGCTACAGGTAACAATGCTACAACTACTCCTAATTTAACTTTAACTTTGGGTTCTACTGTTACTGCAACTACTACTATTGTTAAAGGTAATAATCAGCCTTTGGCTGTTAGTGATATTGCTGGATCAGGCTATGTTTGCCAAGTAGTTTATAGCAGTTCTTATGGAAAATGGATTTTATTAAACCCTTATTGGAATGTTAGTTCTTTAGGAACAATGGCTTTTGAAAATTCCAATTCAGTAAATATTACTGGTGGAACAATTACTGGTTCTTATGGATTAAATGCTGCAACCGCAACTAATTCTGTAACCACTTCACAAACCAACTTTAGCAATCTTTTTATTAGCGGTAATCAAGTATTAAGTTCATCAAATTTTAATTCTTATGCTCCAACTTTAAATGGTGCTGGCGCTTATGGTAATTGGGGAATTAATATTACTGGTAATGCTAATACTGTCAATACTTTAAATTATTCTCAAATTATTTCTGGTTTAGGTTATACACCTTATAACACTTCAAATCCTGCTGGATATGTTAATGTTGGTTTAGGTTTTGGTGGAACTCAATGGAATAATGTAACTGGATCAAGAAGTTTTAATACAACATATACCAACTCAAAAAGTTACCCAATTGCGGTTTCAGCAACTGCTACTTGCTCTGTAACTTCTACTATTCAAGCCTATGTCAATGGAATGCTAATTGCTTGGTATCAATGGCAGTTTAATGGATGCGGTTCTTATGGCGGTACATTTATTATTGTTCCACCTGGCGCAACCTATCAACTAAATTCTGGTCAAGGTGTTTATAACTGGGTCGAGTTGTACTAAGGACAAATTATGGAAATGAATCACTATAAAGACAAAGATGGCAATCTATATGGATTTGCTGCTGATGGATCGCAAAATCATTTAATTGATAAGCGAAAACATAAACTTATTACCAAACAAGAAGCAGATCAATTAGGTCAAGCATCATTTAAACCAATAATGATTGGTAATGAAGATTATTATCGTCAACGCATTATGAATTATCCAGAAATAGGTGAATTTTTGGATGCTTGGGTTAAAAAAGATGAAGTTGCATTAGAAGAATATAGAAAAAAATGTTTAGCTGTTAAAGCACAATTTCCAAAACCTGAAGGATTTTAATTATGTCATATAACTATGGTAGCCCAATTACAGGCACTCTTACTGGAACAACTGCGGTTGTCAATGTTCCCAATGTTGTTTATCCAGCTTCACTTGTATTGAATTCAAGCAATGGTAGCAGAGCCATTCAATTTTCTTTTGATGGTGGAGCAACTTATTACGCAGCAGTTACACCAACTTATACCGAAACTTCACAGATTGTTTATGTCTTGAACTTTCCTGTAACAACTGTTAAATTCACAGGTGCAGCAGCCGACACTTATAGAATCTTGTAAAGGGAGTTTGTATGACCATTCTGCTCTTTGCTAATAATGCACAGTCTACTTTAGCATCACCTATTTCTGCATCTGCAACCACTTGCACATTAGCAACTGGTACTGGGGCTAAATTCCCCAATCCTACTACTGGTCAAGCATTTAAAATGACCTTTACTGATGCTGCTACTGGTTTTTTGGATGAAATTGTTCTTTGTACAGCTAGGTCTGCCGATGTCTGCACTATTGTTAGAGCACAAGAAGGGACTACTGCTCAATCGTGGTTGGCAGGAGATTTGGCATCAAATTACTTTACTGCTGGAGCAGCTAGTTCTTTTCAGCAAACTGGTAATGCTTTGCCACCAACTGTAACTACAGTTACCAATGCTTTTTATACTCAAACCACTAGCGATACGACTTTAATTATTAATACTTCATTTGATGTTGTATTAACTCTTTTAAATGCTGCATCTTATTATGGTAATACTCTTTGGATTAAAAACCCTAATGGAGTAACCATTACAAGTGCATCTTCAAATGTAGTGCCTTCTGGTACAACAACAGCAGGTACAGCCATTTTAGAAGCAGTTGTTGGCACTTCTTGTTTATTGCAATCCGATGGTACAAATTGGAATGTAATTTCTACATCTTTTCAACCAAGTGGATTCTAAATGGGCATCCTATTATTTGCTAATCAGGCACAGACAACTCTTGCTCTACCTGTAGCAAGTACAGATACAGTCATTTATGTTGCTGCTGGTACTGGATCATATTTTCCTGCCCCATCTGCAAATCAAGCAGTTACTATTACCCTTGTAAATGCAACTAATAACTTAGTTGTAGAAATTGTTTCTTGTACCAACATTACTGGTGATGCTCTAACTGTAGTGAGAGGTCAAGAAGGTACTGTCCCTAGAGCATGGAATCGAGGTGATTTTGTTACCAATTTGATGACTGCTGGTACTGCAAATTCATTTTCTCAAATTTATGGCTTAAATAATGCCTTGTATTCACCGCATTTTGCCAATACTTTAACCGATTCAGGTCAAGTTATTGCTGTCCCTGTCAATCCTACTGATTTGGTTAACAAGCAATATGCTGATTCTATTTCTACAGGCGCAGCTAAATATGAGTGTCAATGTGCCACTACAGGTGACATTACCCTTTCTGGGCTACAAACTATTGATGGATATACCACTTTAGCTGGTGATCGAGTTGTAGTAAGAGCACAAGCCAACCCTGCTTACAATGGTATTTGGGTTGCTTCTACAACTGCTTGGGCTAGAGCAGCCGACATGGAAGCCTGGGTACAAATACCAGGTGCAACTACTTTTGTACAAAATGGCACTTTATATGCCAAAACTGGTTGGGTAGCCATTGTCCCTGAAATTGGCACAATTGATGTCACTCCTATTACTTGGACACAAATTTCTGGTCAAGGCACTTATAGTGCTGGCACAGGGTTAACCCTTACTGGCACTCAATTTAGCATTACCAATACTGGTGTTACCGCAGGGTCTTATGGTACTGCTTCTTATGTGCCAGCTTTATTTTTAAATGCTCAAGGTCAAATTACTAGCGCAACCAATACACCAATTAGTATTGCACCAAGTCAAATTAATGCGACTATCCCAAATTCAGGTTTAACCAATTCATCTATTACTATTGGGTCAACAAGTGTTTCATTAGGGTCTACCCTAACTACTTTGGTTGGCACTTCAATTAGTGGTTCTACCAATACTTTAACTGCAATTCCTAATAGTGCATTAGTCAATAATTCAATCACTATCAATGGCAATGCAGTTGCATTGGGTGGCAGCACTACTGTCACCGCAGTTACACCTTATGCTTTGACTATCGGCACAGGTCTATCTGGTGGATCATTTAATGGCTCTAGCGCAGTTACTATTGCTCTGGCTAATACCGCAGTTACCGCAGGTTCTTATGGTTCTGCTGGCTCTGTAGCAACTTTTACTGTCAATGTCCAGGGTCAACTTACCGCAGCCAATACAACCTCTATTGCTATTAGCAATACTCAGGTATCTGGTTTAGGCACTATGTCTACCCAAAATGCCAATAATGTGGCTATAACTGGTGGAACAATTCAAGGTGTAGGACTAACTATAGATAGTTTAGATAATACCCCTATAGGCTCTACAACTCCTTCTACAGCTAAATTTACAACTTTATCTGCCAATAGTACTGTCACTTTAGGAAACTATACTGGCTATGTTTATGCCAATGGTTCTAGTGCAATTACCGCATCTACAACCATTCCTACTACTGCTCTTAGTGGTACAGTTACTAATGCTCAACTAGCAAATTCTTCTATCACTATTAATGGTGATTTAGTAAATCTTGGTGGTTCTGTAACAGTAACTGCCGATCTTCCAAATAGCCTTACTTTTAATAATAGTGGGTCTGGGGCATCTTCTCCTGTAGTTTTTAATGGTGCAACTGCTTATACCATTTCTTACAATACTTTAGGTGCTTCTCCTTTGGCTGGATCAACCAGCTTAACTACTACTGGAACTATCACTACAGGTACTTGGTCTGGTCTTTTCGGTGCGGTTTCAGGCGCAAATTTAACCAATTTAACTGCTGGTAATCTTACTGGCACTATTCCTTCGACAGTTTTAGGAAATTCGACTGTCTATATTGGAACAACCGCAGTAGCTTTAAATCGTGCTTCTGCAACTTTGGCTTTAACTGGAATTACCATACCGACTCTAACTATTGGAACTGGTCTTTCTGGAATTTCCTATAATGGTTCTACTGCTACCACCATTGCTTTAGCAAATACCGCAGTCACCGCAGGAAGTTATGGTTCAGCTTCAAATACTTTGGAAGCAACTGTTAATGGTCAAGGGCAATTAACTGCGCTTAGTTCAGTAGCAATTAGCATTGCTCCAAGCCAAATTAATGCCACTATTCCTAATTCTGGATTAACAAACTCTAGTATCACCATTAATGGTAATGCTGTCAGTCTTGGCGGTTCTACTACAGTCACCGCAGACACCCCTAATGCCCTTACGATTGGCACAGGTCTTTCTGGAACAAGTTTTAATGGATCATCCCCAGTAACAATTGCCATTTCTAATTCTGGTGTTACTTCTGGAACTTATGGTAATGCTTCAACCATTCCAGTTATTACTGTCAACAGCCAAGGTCAAATTACTTCAGTAAGCACTCAGCCTACCAATGCTCCTGCTTATCAAGGAACATGGAATGCTTCAACTAATAACCCAACTTTGACTTCTTCGGTTGGAACTCAGGGTTATTACTATGTAGTTTCTACTGCTGGTAATACTACTTTAAATGGTGTTTCCGATTGGAATATTGGCGATTGGGCAATATTTAGTGGTGGTGCATGGGAAAAAATACCTGGATCAAATACAGAATCGTTCACCAATTTAACCACTACCAATTTGGCGGTTACTGGTCTTACTGGCTATATGTATGCCAATAACACTATTGGTAATGTAACTGCTTCAACCACAATTCCAACTACTGCATTAAGCGGAACAATTACTAATGCTCAATTAGCGAATTCAACCATATCAGGGATTTCCCTAGGTAGCAACTTGGCTACATTGACTATTGGAACAAGCCTTTCTGGTACTTCATACAATGGTGGAAGTGCAGTAACTATTGCCCTGGCATCTAGCGGTGTTACTGCTGGTTCTTATGGATCGGCTAGTACTGTACCGACTTATACAGTTAATGCTCAAGGTCAACTTACAGCAGCTTCCAATACGACCATTTCTATTGCTCCTAGTCAGATTAATGCAACCATTCCGAATAGTGGATTGACCAATAGTTCAATCACTATTAATGGAAATGCGGTCAGTTTAGGTGGATCAACTACTGTAACTGCTGATACCCCAAATGCTTTAACCATTGGAACTGGATTATCTGGAACATCTTTTAATGGTAGTTCTCCAGTAACCATTTCTATTTCAAATACTGCGGTAACTGCTGGAAGTTATGGTTCTGCAACTCAAGTTGGAACATTTACTGTTAATGCACAAGGTCAATTGACCGCAGCTTCTAATGTCACTATCACCCCAGCAGTTACTTCGATTACTGGATTGGGTATTGGAATGGCTACTTTCTTAGCCACTCCAACAAGTGCAAACTTGGTTGCTACTGTAACCGATGAAACTGGTACTGGTTCTTTAGTATTTGCCAATACTCCAACTTTAGTTACCCCAATTTTGGGAACTCCTACTTCTGGCACTTTGACCAATTGCTCTGGACTTCCTTTAAGTACTGGGGTTACTGGTACTTTATCAGTAGGAAATGGCGGTACAGGAGTAACTTCTTCAAGCGGTGCTAATTCTGTAGTTTTAAGAGATAGCAATCAAAATGTATTTGCTAATAATTTCATACCAAATACAACATTTACAGCATCATCATCAACACCTGTTAATTTAACTGTTTCATCTGCTCAATATCAAGTAGTAACAGGCACAACTACTTCTCAAGTATTTAATATGCCTGATGCGACTACTTTGATTGTAGGCGATACTTATTATTTTAATAATAATATTACTTATTCTTCTGTGCAAATTAATGCACATGATGGAACTACATCATTATTAGCATTACAAGCTGGTGGTGCTGCTCATTTAATTCTTTTAAGCAATAGCACTTCTAATGGGACTTGGGATATTCATTCTTATGTGCCAGCTTCAGTTTCATGGGGAAATGCAACTTTAAATTTTAATTCTGCAAGTAGTATTTCAGGCTCTGTATCTTGGCAAGGTAATACTATAGGCATTGGTTATGGTGGTACTGGTATTACTTCTACACCTACCAATGGTCAATTATTGATTGGTAATGGTACTGGTTACACCCTGGCAACCATTACTGCTGGTGCTGGTATCTCAGTCACTAATAGTTCTGGTGGCATCACCATTGCAGTTAATGGTACTGGTGAAGTAACTAGCTTCCAAACTAGCTTATCAGGGCTAACACCTAGCACCGCTACAGGCGGTGCAGTTACCCTGGCAGGTACTCTAGGGGCTGCATCTGGCGGTACTGGAGCAACTACCCTTACTGGATATGTATATGGTAATGGCACTTCAGCCATGACCGCATCAACCACTATTCCTACAAGTGCTTTATCTGGAAACTTTGTAAGCACATTTAGTGCTGGCACTACTGGTCTAACACCCTCTACTGCGACTGCTGGTGCTATCACTTTAAGTGGTACTTTAGTAGTTGGAAATGGTGGTACTGGAGTTGCAACTTTGACAGGCTTGGCTTATGGCAATGGCACTTCTGCTTTTACAGCAGCAACCGCAGCCCAAGTAGTTTCTGTAATAGGTTCTACAGCAGTAACCAATGCTACCAATGCTGCAAACTTAAACCTGGCTGCTGGTTCAGGATCAACAAACTATATTACTTTTGCTTCTTCTGCAACAGGAAATACAGCACAATACACAAATACTGGACTTACTTACAATTACACCAATAATGCTATTACTGGGGGTATCTCAGGTGGCTCTTTTTAAATATAATGGCTAAAAGGAATTAATATGGCTCAAAGCGGATTTTCCCCCATCCTGATTTATGGCAGTACTACTACTGGTAATACTCCATCTGCAAGCAATTTAACTACAACTTCTCTTGGAGTTGAACTTGCTATTAATGCTACTGATGGCAAATTATTCTATAAAGATAATGCTGGAAATGTTCAAACTTTAGCCACAAAAGCTACAGGTACTATTGGCGGTTCAAACACCCAAGTTCAATACAATAGCTCTGGCTTATTGGCTGGTTCTGCCAACATGGTATTTGATGGCTCTACATTGACTACCCTTAATTCTGCATACACAGGCACACTTACTGGCGGTACAGGAGTAGTTAATCTAGGTTCTGGACAGTTTTATAAAGATGCTAGTGGTAATGTAGGTATTGGTACTAGTAGTCCTTCCGCACTTGGATTGCAAGTAACAAAAGGTTCTGGAGTTTCTGCTGGTATTTTATTTAGTAATGCAGCAAATAACTGGCAAATTAACACAGGTACAACTACCAACTATTTAGCTTTTGTCGATAATCAATTTGCAGAGCGTATGCGTATTGACTCTAGTGGTAATGTAGGTATTGGTATTACTGCACCTACTGCTAGATTGCATTTATCTACAGCATCAGGCTCAACTGCTTTAACAATGTCCACAAACAGCAATCAAAACAATAACTTCACTATTGTCAATGATGCAACCTATGGAATTTTTGCTTCAAACTATGGAAGCACAGGCGTAAAAGTTAAGTATGCTTTGCAAATGCCTGACAATTCAATGATTATTGATTCTAGCGGTTATGTGTATTTTGTTGGTTCAGGAACATCACCTTCATATTCACCTGCATCAGGTGTGCAAATATTAAATCTTGTTGGAAATACAGTAGGTGTTATTTCTATTGGTCATGCAAATGGAACTGCTAGTGGAAATAATTATGTAACTTTTGGATACAATTCAAGTGGTATTGGTTCTATTTCCCAAAACGGCACTACTGGCGTTCTTTATAATTTAACTTCTGATTACCGCCTTAAAGACAATGCCACACCATTAACAGGTGCTTCAGAATTTATTATGGCTTTGAAACCAAAATCTTGGGATTGGTGGGATGGCTCAGGTAAGGGTGTTGGCTTTATTGCTCATGAATTTATGGAAGTTGCCAAGTATTCAGGAAATGGTACAAAAGACGAGCTTGATGATGAAGGCAAGCCAAAATATCAATCTATTCAGCCATCTTCCTCAGAAGTAATGGCAAATCTTGTAGCTTTAGTCCAAGAACAACAAGCCCTTATTACAACAATGCAAGCCAAACTAAAAGACGCTGGCATACTAGGATTCTAAAATGACAACATTTAATTGGCAAGTAGTACAAATGGACAGATTAACTTCTGATGGCTTTGTAGTGACTGTTCACTACACAGTAAACGCAGTAGACGGTGACTTTACTGCTTCTACTTACGGCACAGTAGGTTATACACAGGGCGAAGGTTCTTATGTACCTTACGCTGACTTGACTGAAGCTGAAGTCGTTGGCTGGGTACAAGAGTCACTTGGTCAAGATATAGTAGAAGCTAGTCTGACTGCACAGATTGAAGCACAAAAGAACCCAGTACAAGAAGCTGGATTACCTTGGGTTACACCATTTGAGAACGCTATAAAGTCTTAATATATACTATTACATGGGAATAATCCCTAAACTTTAAAGGACAAAAATGAACTTAATTAACCTTTCTCAAGAACTTGTAGAAGCTATTTTTCAACATTTAATTAAAAAGCCTTATGAAGAAGTGGCTCATTTAATTGATCCATTGAAAGCCCAAGCTGCCCCTCAAATTCAAGCTGCTCAAGCTGCTCAAGCTGCCTCTACAGATGCTCCTGCTACTGTAGATGCTCCTGCTGTTGATCCAGCAACTTCTACAGTTCAATAAAAATGTCTTGGGAAGCTGTTTTCGCAGGGTTAACCCTACTTTATTTTATAACTAGCGGTTTTATTGGTTATTGGACTAATAGCATCGCTAAAAGTCAAGATAATTTAAGTAAATCCCAGGGGCAATTAGCCAAAGATTTAAAAAATCTTGAGGTAATGCTTCCCAATTCTTATGTAAAAAAAGCAGATTTGGACTATAGATTATCTAGAATTGAGCATATATTAGACCAAATTATGACAAAACTTGACAATAAAATGGATAAATCATAATGTTTAAAAAGATTTGTGCTTTATTAAGTCGAAAAGTTGAACCATTATCTCCAGAGCCAATGTTTCCAATTAAAAAAAGACCTACAATCAAAAAAGCAACAACCAGAAGTGTTGCCAAAAAATCAGTCAAGCCACCAGCAAAGAAAGTGGTAAAAGATGGTAACAAAAAGACCACCAGTAAAAAGAAGTAGAGTAACTACTAAATCCAAAGACAATATTGATAAGGCAATTGACCTTATAAAATGGGTAGATAACCCCTTTAAACTTTTTGCAGTAATACTATTATCCATAGTATTTTTCATTGGGTATTTTGCTTGGGATAGTCGACAAACCATACTAACAGCTATTTCCAATACCAATACTATTCCCAAATTAAGAACCCAGGCTGAAATATTGCCTATATCTCAGAAATTATTACAAGATTTAGATGCCCAAGTTGTAGTAGTAAATGAAGTAAATTTAACCACCAATCTCAGAACTACCATAGTTGCACTTTCTCAATCAGAAAGAAATCATGCTATGGAAGGTGTTGAATCTACCTTAATTTCCCCAGATCAAGGAAGAAATAAAGCTATAGTGGCAATGATGGCTGGAGAGGTCTATTGCGATGATTACAGCCCAAATTCTAAGGTTGGAGCATGGGAAGCTAGTCTAGGTGTCAAATATATGTGCCGAGGCTCTGTACCACCGCCTATGGGTCAATTTGCTGGTTATGTAGCTGTAGGCTTTAAAGATAAGCCAAATGATTTGACAGCAGCCAAAACTAGGATTAATTTAGCATCTACACAAATGGCAAAGTAATATGGATAATGAAAGATTATTCTGGATTATTTTAGGAATAGCTGCCTGGTTATTAATTGGCTATTTTATGGGCGCATTTATATGAAAATTTTAAAAGATATTTTGACTGAAGATGACAATACTACTTACTGCGCTGCAAGAGTTTGCTCTATTGCTTGCGTATTTGGTTTTCTTGTTATTTGCCTTATTCATGTTTGGCATGGTGGCACTATTGATTTTGATAAGTTGGGTTTGGGATTGGCTACTACGCTTGGTGGGTCTGGAATAATGATTGGTGCTAAAGCTGCCACCCAAAAAACTGAATAATGTTTATTTCAACCTATATAAAAATTGCCATTTTTCTATGTATTTCTTTGGGAAGTGCATACATTACCCATAAAATTGATGAATCAAACTATTTAGAGCAGGTTAATGACCAGATTAGACAAGCGGTTGAGCATGAAACTCAGGTAGTAAATGACCAGGCTGCTATTAGTCAAAAAACCCAAAAGGACAAAGATGAACTCCAAAACCGCTATGATGTTGCTATTACTGAACTTAGGGGGTTGCGCCAACAATCTGCCACCCAAGGAAATGAACCCACCACCCCTTCAATATCAAGTAAAGGACTCAGATTACTTGAACCAGATGCTGAAGTTCTTATCGGATTTGCAAAACAATGCGCCAATACCGAATTAGAAAGAAATGATGTCATTAATAAATATAATGCTTTAATGGTGAAATAATGGAATATTCTAAAGATGGTGCTCACCTTACTGAGCAATTTGAAGGATGCAAACTTACTGCTTATCCTGATCCTGCTACTGGTGGCGATCCTTGGACTATTGGTTATGGGCATACTGGCAACGATGTATACCCAGGCTTAACTATTACCCAAGAACAAGCTGAAGAATTGCTTATGAAAGATGTCCAGAAGGCTGCTGCTGATGTCAATGCAAAAGTAACTACCGATATGAACCAAGGCGAATTTGATGCCTTGGTGGACTTTGTATTCAATTGTGGTGCAGGTAACTTTAATGGCTCTACCTTATTAAAAAAAATTAATGAGGGAGATATGGAAGGCGCAGCCCAAGAGTTTGATAAATGGGATATGGCTGCTGGTAAGCATTTGGCTGGTCTTTTAAGGCGCAGACAAGCTGAAACTGCGGAATTCTTGTCCAACCTTGCATGAGTGCTGATTATTTTGATGATGCCTCGGATATGGAAGAATTACATAGAAATCTAGCAATAAAAAATATTCGAGATCAAAAAAAGAATCTTTTTAGCGGTCATTGTTTATATTGCAATGACACTATTTCAGAAGGCAGATTTTGTAGTCAAGAATGCCGAGAAGATTGGAAAATGGAAGAAAACTTAAAGAAAATCAAAGGCTTGAGATAAGCCCTGCAAGCTGTATTATTTGCATTAAATAGACTCTAATTTCTTGATTTTTAGCAAATTGATCGGCATTATCGTTAATTTTTTGAGCAATGCCAAGACTGTCAATTAAATCTTTAAATTCTTTATCGGTAATAAGCCCAGAATCAAATTGGGCTTTATATCCTTTGGCTTCTCCAGCTAATTCTTGAATATTCATCTTGGCTTATTTCCAGTAACTTTTTGAATTGATTCTGCGCTAGATTCAATTATATTCATCTTTGCTTTGCAATAAGCTGGGCTTGGGTTGTCAATCTTATGTAAACCATCCACCAACTTGTACAAGTCATTTACCAAGGCGATTTCCTGGTCATTGTCTGGAAGATATTGACTGTAATTTTTAAGTTCTAGGGTCTGTGTATACATAATGTATACATTTAATTTTGAGCAATCAACCAATTGAGCCTGGGTGCGAATGCGGTTGACATAGCTATATTCTATAGGGTCAAAGCTGCCAATCATTAAAGAGCACCCAGATAACATAAGAATTGGCAAAAACTTAATCATATATTCCAGCTTCCATTAATTTTTTTCTTAATCTTTGAATTTCTGCTTGCATAATTTGTAATTGATGTCTTAGCATGGATTCGGTATCTTCTTTATCCATAACACTAGCACCGCTATTGACAATCACAACTGGTTCAGTCATAGCTGCAATCCGATATTCTAAGGTAAATGTAGTCATTTTTTTTGCAGATAAATCATCAGCAATATTGCAATCATAAATATCCAAAAGATGATTCCAGTAGTCAATAAAAATCCAAAAATCAAATCCATAATCATTTTTTTGCTTTCCTGGCGGCAATTTCTTGCTGCAATATGTACCAAAACTGAGATTTAATTATCATGCCCATCCCCCTAGTCTAATGGCAAATCGCATAGCCGATAGCAATACTACTGATGCAATCACCATTATTGCAATAGCTACCTTATCTGCCCAGTTATTCTGCATAATTTACAGTATTAAAAATAATGTTTTGAATAATTACATCCATTTCAATTGCGGTGTCATACAACTGTTTTCTACCTTGAATTTCAGGATTTGCATTTAACATTTCTAATCGGTTGGTTAATTTTTTAAGATCAATAATCTGTTGACTAATTTCTGTGTTCATTTTATCTGTCCTTAAAGTGAATGAATATTACAAAAATAAAGCCAGTAATTACCACCAGGGCAAAATACATGGCTTCATCATTGCTCATTTAATTCTCGCTACTTTCGCTTGTTTTAATGCTTGCTCATAGAGTTCTTTGGCATGGTCATCCAAATTTCTTAATGGCAAATTTTGATAATACTTCCATTTATCTTTGTACTCTTGGAGTTCAGATGGCGGTATCCAACCATATTGATTTTTCCAGCGCAAAGCAATGTCAGTACCAGATGCTGTCCATATATAAGGTGTTCTCATGATTTTCCTTTAAATTGATAAAGCAAACATACAACCAAAAATAATGCCAAAAACTAAAACACCAAGGGCTTCGACCCACAAAGGGATATTCCAACTGTCATAAAACATATTAATCTCCTAATCTTGACTGTGATTTATTAAGCATGGCAAATACTTGATTGGCATTAGAAGCAGCATAGTCTGGACAAACTGGATATTCATTTCCATCGCTGCGAACTGCCATCCAACAACCAGGGATTGATGCCTTTACCCTGGGATTATATTTTTCAGGTACTAAGTAAACTTCCACTATTTTCATGATTGACTCCTTGGAATTGAACCAACTAAATTACCTTCCATTACTTCAAAAATAATTAACTTTGCTCTATTCAAAGACTGTCTGGCTCTTTCATCCATGCCAACAGCAATTTCTTCCTGGGCATCACTCATAATGCTGGCAGCGCACATAAGAGCACCAGAAAATTGATAGCTAAGAGATTCTTTGACGCTTGATAAAAAAGCATCTGGATCACAACCATACATTTGATTTACTTGACTCATTTTGATTTCCTTTCGTGAATAATCAAACTACATAAGAAGTATTACATAGATGTATTATAGGCACAAGTATTATTTTTACTTGTTGCTTTTTTGCATAGGGTGGAGTCCCTATCTCTCACGAAAGGTCTGGCATTGCACCAGAAGGTAATTTTTGGGTGTACCACTCCCAGAAATAGGGACTCCAAGATCATTTTAGCTTAAAAAGGAATATCTTCATCTAAATTGGTTAAATTAACACCCTTTTGAGGGCTTTGAGAAGGTTTTGAATCTTCTGAAGGCTTACCCCCTAACATCTGCATTGTGCTTCCTATGACCTTTGTAGAGTACTTCTCGACACCAGTATTCTTGTCGGTATACTTCTCAGTCTTAAGTTTGCCTTCAACATAGACTGAACTGCCTTTTTTGAGGTAGTCACCAGCGATTTCAGCCAGCTTTCCAAAAAAGACTACATTGACCCATTCAGTTACTTCTTTCTGCTCACCCTGCTTATCTTTGTATTTCTCTGTACAAGCAACTGAAATATTGGTTACTGGGCTGCCATCTGGAAAAGACCTTTGTTCTGGGTCTTTTCCTAAATTGCCCACAATAATTACTTTATTTACTGATGCCATGATTATTTAACCTCGCTTGTTAATACATCACCATTTTCAACACCAATAATGAATTGAATAAGTTTTCTATAGCTAGAAATTTTGTTTTTAAGACCTACTATTTGTTTATTTTCTATTCTTAAACTTTCTTGTAATTTATCTAAAACAGATATGTGATGCTTTAATTCTTCAATTTTTTGTTCATATCTTTGAATTGAAGCACTAAGACTGTCATTGTGTTGCTCAAGCATTTTTGCTTTTTTTTGCCAATTGATATTTTCTGCATTTGATTTCATGATTTATCCTAACTCAATGATTAATTGTTCAACTTCTTCCAAAAACTGCTTTACCTCTTGCTCCATCAACTTAATTAATTGCTCATCCCTATAGGTTTTAACAATCAATAAGCGACTCTTTTCAGGCATTCTTGGATCGTAAGATACAAAATCGCACCATTCCCAATCCATTACCCAGATTTGCCCTTGTACTTGTTTGACATACTCAGTAGGCACAATCTTGTTTCGCCAATATTTAACATGAGTATGACTATCAGGGCATTTGATTTCCACACCGCCATTGGGAGTTGCGATCCGATCTGGAGAGCAGCCAACCCAAGGAATACTAGAGTGTTTCCAAAAACCTGTCTTGTCTAATAATGTTTCACATGAAACCTCATAAGCCATAGCAGCTTTTTCTTCTGTCTCCACACCCCATTCCATGCTTGGGTTTGAATAAGACTCACCAATTTCACCAGTAAGTCTTTCAATTGCCAGGCGAGTTTTGTATTTTTCCCTAGTAACAGACTCAGCACCACCTTTACCTTTAGCCATAACAGCATCTAGGTTAGAAGCTGATACATACCCCAGGCGAACCTTTTTCCATTCATCTGTACCCTGTTCTACATGGATAGAATCTTGAATAATCATGATTGTGCTCCAAGCAATTCAGCTTTGCGAATATCTTTGGCTTTGACCAACTCTGGCAATTCGCCTAAAGTTTTGACCGCAGCAATGTAGACCTTTTTTAAAGCATCTTCGCTTAAAGCAGACATAATTTTGTTGATATAAGGGTCAATACTGGGTGGCTCTGCGCCTGTAGTGGAATCAATGGCATCATGCTCAACAATCTCCAGGGCTGCCATCCAAAGGTATCTGCGTTGATAAGTCTCAACTGCACCAATGTTTTGCACCTCATGACAGCCTTTTAAGTTGGCTGATCCCATTGGACTTTCAATTTCTATTTTGTCACCTGAATCAATGTCAACAATAGCCATTTTTGCTTGTTCAACATTAAAACTAACAATGCCACAAAGACCATTGTTTTCAAATACTCCTAAAGCTGGAATCAAAAAGTCGGCAAGTTCAAAATAGTTGTACTTGGCAAAATCATTGCGACCCGATTTTTTTAACTTTAAAAGATGAAATTCTTTTCTAGCTTGATTTAATTTTTTGTAAATAGTACTCATGTTTATTACCTTTCTTGATGATTAATCTAAATAACCGCTTGATAAATTTTCTTCTGCATGACTAATTGCATAGTTCTCCATGTAGTCATAAGCCATTGACCACAATTTCCTACCCAAAGCCTCAAAATCAATATCCACATGAGGTTTTGATAACATTTCCTCAATGATTGCTTGATCTTCTTTTTTGGCTTCTGAAATGCCTTCTGAGAAATTTGAATACTTTTTTATGCTGTATTCATCTTCCATGAGTTCAGCAACTCGATCATTGATCTTGTCTGAATCATCATCTTCTGGTTCGTAATACCGATTATTGTTGTACATATTTATCTACCTTTCGTGAGTTGATATAAGAAGTATTACACACAACTATTACAATTGCAACAACTTTTGTGTAAAAATGCCACATGACTGAAATTACTTTGGAACTACCGCTTCCACCCACTATAAATAGCTATTGGGGATTCTCTGGTCATAGGCGATTTTTAACATTACCAGCCAGGGAGTTTAAGCAGCAAGTGGCTCATATAGTGAACCAGCAAAAAATTAATTTTGAAGATCAAAAATTATCTATTGACATCACATTATTTTGGAAAGATAAAAGAATTCAAGATTTAGATAATCGCTGCAAATCTTTACTGGATTCGCTTGTCCAGGCTGGTCTAGCCAATGATGATAGTCAATTTAAAGAAATACACATCTATGAAGGTGGCATTTTAAAGGGTGGGAAAACCCTGATAAAAATATCTGTCATAGATTAAAAATTTACTGTAAACTTTTAAGACTGCCTAAATGGATTTAGGTAGCTATAGCTGGTGCTAATAAACTTTTTCGGAAAAAAGGAAAAAATGCTTGAATTTCCCCCTCAAGACAAAATTGAGGTCTATGCCAATGAAACAGGATTTATTTGTTTTAGATGTGCAGGTGATCTTGAAAATACCAAAGAACAAATAGTTTGTTTGACCATCGGTCAATTTCGATCAGTCATTAAAAATGCCGACAAACTAATTTCACAAGCAGATGAAATTAGAAAGGCAATCCAATGACATACAAAATTAAGAATTGGAATAAATTTCAACATTTCAAGGATCGTAGACCACCCTGGGTAAAACTTTATCGAGATTTGCTGGATGATTTAGACTGGTTTGAACTTGATCCAGTATCTTCTAAAAATTTAATTAATTTATGGCTCATCGCAAGTGAATATGATGGATATTTGCCATCATTAGATATTCTATCTTTTAGATTAAGGCTTAAAAAACAAGAAGTTACAAGAATTTTATCTTGTCTTGGTCATTGGTTGGAACAAGATGATATCAAGGTGATATCAGAAGGATATCAAAGTGATAGTACAGAGACAGAGACAGAGACAGAGACAGAGACAGAGACAGAGACAGATATATTCGTGGACTCAAAGATTCCACCATGCCCCCACCAAGCCATTATTGATATTTATCATCAAACATTGCCAGAGTTACCAAGAGTGATTTCTTGGAATAAAACAAGGGAATCCCATTTAAAGCAACGCTGGAGAGAATTGTTTACTGAATTTGAATGCAAAAGTTCGGAAGAAGCCCTGGAATGGTTTAGGAATGATTTTTTTCAATTTATTAAAAGTTCCAAGTTTTTAACTGGGAAAACACATTCAAAGGATAGGAGACCATTTTTAGCAGATTTGGAATGGGTTATTAAACCAACCAACTTTACAAAAATCATCGAAAGGAAATACCTATGAAATCCAAATTAGTCAAATTTTCAAATCCTGAAGAATCAAACCAAGAAAGTCAGCCTTTATCCTGCGGGGCTTATGGATGCGGTCTGCTTGGCACAATTTCTGCTGGAACAAATGGAGAAAGCAAGTTTTACTGTCGTTTTCATTATGGTTTAAAACCGCATAAAAATGACCAGGTAACTGCCAGAATCCATCAAAATAGTCAATTGCTTGATCTTTTTGATATGTGTACATCCCCAGATAGGTTTTTTAAAGGAAACAATAAAACAACTTTTTTTGAGTTGGCAGATACAAAAGTATCTCAAGGTCTTTTTGACATGGGTTTGCAAGAACTACATATTCCTAAAAACTTGCTCAAAACTCGCAAAAACATCATGGCAGAACTTGATAAGCGCACTTTTGTAATTGATGAAGATGGTATGCCTATGCCTAAAGCAATGGATGTAGGAAACCATTATTTAGACAAAATTAACTACAAAGGAACAAATGTAGGATTTGACAAATGAAAGGCAACGATAAACCCTACCTAGAAAGGATTAAAACCAACCTAGGAGAGGAGTTGTTCATTTCCTATTGCAATGCCAAGGGATACAAAATAAATCGCCTAGGATTCGATGAGAGGGCTGGATATGTGGAAAATTTCTTTAATCTCAATCCATTATTAAGAAATTTGCCTGATTTTGTGGTCAATACCCCTAATGAAACTTTTGTAGTGTGTGTAAAAGGCACAGCAAACCTTAAAAAACAAGAATTTGATCTTCTTCCTTTGATGATTGAATGGTTTAGCAGCAAAAAAGCACCCTTGGTTTATGCTTTTTGTTTTGATGATCGAGAAAAACCTGCCCTTGTTTACCCAGAAAAGGTCATTGAACTGTATCAAAAAGCCAAAGAAAAAAGATATGAAAGCGATGGAGTTATCTATCGAAGTCTTGCTGTTTAATGGTTTTTAGCTTATAATACTTATGTTGGATACGAAAGGTAATAAAGTGATTGAACCGATACCATTTGCAGGATTAATTGAGTTGGATGTGGGATTTATCCCTGCCAGCTTAGATCGTGCAATTGCCATAGCTGCTAGTGCTCATGCTGGTCAAGTTGACAAAGCAGGTGAGCCTTATATTTTGCATCCTTTAAGAGTAATGTTGTCTGTACCACCAGAAGCCAGGATTGCTGCGGTATTGCATGATGTTTTAGAAGATAGCGATATTAGCTCTGACGATTTATTGGCTGAAGGATTTAGCCCTGAAAATTTGGCTGTTTTAGATGCTGTCAGTCGTAGACCTGGTGAGTCATACCATTCATTTATTGTTCGATGCTCTAAAAACCCATTGGCTAGAATCGTTAAATTGGCTGATTTGCGAGATAACTGCGATATGAGTAGATTGGCAAATCCATCTTTGGCTGATTGGGCAAGATACGAAAAATATATGGAAGCAATTGTTTATTTGCGTGGCGATGAATTGTGCTAATATTTTTTGAACTATTACACAGGACAACATGATGGAAAAGAAAAGTTCAAATGCTCTGGTCAAGGTCAGGGCAGTTTTTTTATCGGAAGATATGCCATTTACTTTAGCGGTTTTGGCACAAAAAACCAATTTAAAAGCACCTGAAGTATCAATGGCTTTGTGTCATTTGAGAAAGCAACGATATGTCACTAGGCGATTAATTGCAAATCATTCTGGCAAAGGTCGTAAAAGTGTTTGGGCTTATTACTATCACCCTCTAAGGGTTAGTGTAAGTGAACTTACAGAAGCATAAACATCAATGTGCAGTAAGGCAGATGCTGATTTATCGTAGGAAATGGGGTCTTTTGAAGTTTCAGCAGTTCATTAGAAGCGAAAGAGTAATACATTTATGGCTTACTTTAGAAGCAGATTTTAAGGATCAATTTCAAAAAGGTAATAGCGGAGAACCAGGACAATGGATAGAGAAGAACTAGAAGCGAAACTTAGCGCAGCCTTACAAGATGCTCAGTATTGGCGGTCAATGTATGATAAGTTATTGCAACACATACAACACCAAAGCGAATACATTGCTCATCTTGAAAAGCAAATTTGGGGCAGCAGATGAGAAGCAACTTTATTCTGGCACATCATGTTGCCAGAAAAAATGCTATTCAAGCTATTTTAGAAGCCCCTGATGGCTATGCAGTTTCGATTAAGCCTAAGAATCGCAGCTTAGAGCAAAATGCAAAACTTCATGCGCTTATACAAGAAATAGCCCAAAAAATAGAATGGGTAGGAAAAAAACAAGAAGTAGAGACATGGAAAAGACTCCTAACAGCAGCTTGGCTCCGAGCAAGGGGAGAACCAGTAGAAATGTTACCAGCAATTGATGGACATGGTGTTGATATTGTTTTTCGCAGGACATCGGATTTAACTGTACCTGAAATGATCGAGTTGATCGAATACATCCAGGCATGGGCAGTAGAGCAAGGAATTGATGTATTATAGAATCCACGAAAGGGAAAATATGATTAAAGATAATCAAGATGGCACATTTAGCATAGTCAGACCTAAAGTCTGGGATGATGAACCAGTAGCATGGATTAACAATCACATGGATGAAGGCTGGTTATCTTGGGATAAAGATTCAACTGCGGATTCTTCAATACCACTTTATACCCATTCCTATAAAAGACCTATCAATTCAGTATTAGTACCATGCGATAAGTTGGCAGAAATGCAAGCTGAGTTAGCAATACTAAGAAAGGCAAGTGAGAAATGAACGCTACTGAATTGGCTTTTTTGTTGGACAAATCAAGAAAAGAATCTTATACATCGGAAAATTTGGTTGGTAAAGCTGCCACCATGCTACGACAGCAACAAGCTGAAATAGAAGCGTTGAAAGCAGAAAAAATTAGGGCTTATGACAATGGATATGAAGATGGTAGAAAACCTAATACAAATAAGGCACAAGAGAAATGAGTTATTCTTTTAATCCTGAATACATGGGTACTTTGCCCTGGGGTCAAAATCCTGTAGACTCAAAGCCTAATCAAATCTGGTTTAGCCAAAATCCAGAGGGTAGCCTTTTTTCTTGGTACATGGATCATTGGGTAGAAGTATCCCCAAGCCTAAAGGGATCAGACATGATTACTATTACACTTCCTAAAGAAATATGGAAGGCAGTAAGTAAAGCAATCAATATTGCATTAGCGATAAATGGCAAATAAAGAACAAAAAAGGATGTATGACAGAATTGCCAGATTTGGCTGCATTTTGTGTTACCACCTCGGATATGGAGAAGGCACACCAGCAGAGTTGCACCACATCCGCAGAACCAAACCTAGAGACCAAGCCCCTGTTATCCCCTTGTGTAGAGAACATCATAGAGGGAATGCAGGGATTCATGGAATGGGGAGAAAATCATTTGAAAAAATCTACCCATCGGAAGATTCGCTTTTGGACATGATTAACACCAAACTCAGTATTACTACTAACACTTTGTAATAGCTTGTGCTAATATTCCAATCGTCAGGTAGGGTGCAACTGTCCTTGCATTCGCTACATCCCAAAAGATGCCTACCTGACACTAGAAATTATGGATAAACAAGTTAAATTTTCTAAAATATATGGACTCTCAGATAAAAAAACTGGAGAGATAATCTATATTGGAAAATCGGATGATCCAAAAAAAAGATTAAAACAACATATTTATGACTCAAAAAGGCGAAATACAAAATTACATCAATGGATTAGAAAAAATCCAAATTCAGTAGAATTGATTATATTAGCCTGTGCTATAAGTAATGATTGGCAATCCCTTGAAAAACAAATGATTGCTCAATATAAAGAATCTGGAAAACTTCTTAATATTGCCAAAGGCGGAAATCAACCATTTAGAGATGAAAATGATTCATTTAAAAGAAAAGCATGGATTATTAAAAATTTCATGGCTAGACTTGTCAATGAATGGAAAAATATACCAACCACCGAAAAAATTGAAGAAAGAAAAGCCATGCTTAGATATGCTGCATGGAAAAAACCAGAATTATTTGGTGAATGGAAGTATTTATGAAAGAAAAGGGCAGACCATCCATCTTTACTGAAGAAATAGCCCATGAGATTACTGAAAGATTGTCAGATGGAGAGCCATTAAGAGCAATTTGTCGATCTGAAGGAATGCCAAACTGGAGAACTGTGTATGATTGGATGGCAAAAGATAATACATTTTCCGCACACATCGCACACGCAAGGGAGATTGGCTTTGATGCAATAGCCGAAGAAGCCCTAATGATTGCTGATACTCCTTGCTATTTAGAAACAAAAGAAACCATTGAAGATCAAGGAAAACCAACAAAAGTTAAAGTCGTAGTGGCTGATGCTTTTAATCATCGTAGATTACAAGTCGATACTAGGCTAAAACTATTAGCTAAATGGTGTCCTAAAAAATATGGCGATCAAGTTCAATTTGATGTAGAAAACAATAACTGGACAGTCAATGGCATCCCTGTCAAAACAAGGTAGAGAACCCATAGAATTACCCCCTTTACACCAGGGACAACAAGAAGCCTTTGATGCTTCCACTCGATTTTTTGCTATTCGCTGCGGTAGGCGATGGGGCAAAACTGCCATGATGCAAAACATTGCTTGTGCTGGAGCAGCCCAAGGCGAAAAAATAGGATGGTTTGCACCTGACTATAAAATTCAATCTGAAGCCTTTAGGGAAATAGCCGATCTATTAGCTCCCATGATTAAGTCATCATCTAAGATTGATGGCATTATTCAAACCTATACTGGTGGGCGCATAGACTTCTGGACTTTGGAAAATGAAAGGGCTGGTCGATCCAGGAAATACCATAAAGCCTTTATTGATGAAGCAGCCTTTACCAAGCCCAATATGTCTAAAGTATGGCAAACCGCTATCAAACCAGCATTACTCGATTATCAAGGTAGTTGTATTACAGCATCAACACCCAATGGAATTGATAGCGACAACTTCTTTTGGCAGATATGCAATCAGCCTGAACATGGATTTACTGAATACCATGCTCCAACCTTTACTAATCCATTTCTACCTAAAGAGGAATTGGAAAAGCTGGAGAGAGAAAATCATCCAATGGTATTTAAGCAAGAATACCTGGCTGAATTCGTGGATTGGTCAGGTGAAGCATTCTTTAGCCTAGATAAGCTGCTGGTCGATAATAAACCTGTGGTTTACCCTAGTAAATGCGATGGTGTATATGCAGTCATTGATACTGCGGTCAAAGGCGGTAAAGAAAATGATGGTACTGCCATTGTCTATGTTGCTGTAGACCGATATACCCAAAATCCATATAACCTGATTTTATTGGATTGGGATATTGTGCAAATTGATGGCGCAATGCTAGAAAATTGGATGCCAAGTGTATTTTCCAGATTAGAAGAACTCGCTAGATTGACTAATGCAAGGCAGGGAGTTGTCGGTACATTTATTGAAGATGCTGCTGCTGGATCAATTTTGATTCAACAAGGCAGAGCAAGAGGATGGAATACTCATGCCATTGACTCAGGGTTAACCTCAGTAGGCAAGGATGAAAGAGCCATTTCTGTATCGGGTTACTTTCACCAGGGCTTAATGAAGATTAGCGATTATGCTTTTGATAAGACTATGACATTTAAAAATGCTAGTCGTAATCACCTATTAACTCAGGTAACTGGATTTAGAATTGGCGATAAAGATGCCTACAAAAGAGCAGATGACTTGCTAGATGCTTTCGTATATAGTTTAGCCATTGGTGTTGGCGATAAATATGGCTACTAAGGAATAACTATGTCTGATGTGATGGTGAATAATACTTATCTGGGTGGTGAATTAATGAACCTGCTCAGTTCTGAGAATATCCAACCAGGTTCACAGGCAGGTTATGAATTATGCAAAATCATTTGGGAATATCACCCATTAGGCGGTAAATTAGTTGAAAAGCCAGTTCGCTTGGCTCTTTCAAAACCCAGAATTATTACTGTAGATGCAGAACCAAAGGAAATGTTGGTCGAGGCATTTCAAAAAGAATGGGAAAAATTAGGTGCTACTAATCATATTCGTGATGTTATGTTTATCAATCGCACTTATGGGGCTGGTGGAATTGTTGTGGGTGCTGATAAGATTCCTACTACTGAGCCTATTGATCCTTGGCAGCTTCCTGATCTCAACATTTATTTTAATCAGTTAGACCCATTAAACATGGCTGGTTCGATTGTTACAAACCAGAACCCAAATGCGCCAGACTTTCAAAAACCTCTTGCATACACTACTGCTGCTGGTCAGCCTTATCATCCTAGCCGTAGCGTGGTGGTATTCAATGGCACTCCTATCTACTTGTCTTTCCAATCTAGTGCTTTCGGCTATACAGGTCGAAGTGTGTTTCAAAGGGCATTGTATCCATTAAAGTCTTTTGTTCAGTCGATGATTACCGATGACCTGGTGACTTTTAAATCAGGTCTGATTATTGCCAAGCAAAAACCTGCTGGGTCTATTGTCAATCGCTTAATGCAAACTGCTGCTGGTATTAAGCGCACTTATTTGCAAGAAGGCGGTACTGGCAATGTGCTATCAATTGATATTGATGAAGAAATCAACTCCATTGATTTGACCAATACTGCAACTGCAATGACAACTGCCAGAGATAACATCATTGCCAATATTGCTGCTGCTTCCGATGTCCCTGCAATGCTACTCAAAGATGAAGCATTTACTCAAGGCTTTGGTGAAGGTACTGAAGATGCAAAAGCCATTGTCCAGTACATTGATGGCATTCGAGTTGACATGGAATCTTTGTTCCGATTCTTTGACAAGATCGTAATGCACCGAGCCTGGAATAAAGAATTATTTGAATCTATTCAATCTGCCTATCCAGAGCAATATGGCAAGATGACCTATGAGCAAGCATTCTATTCATGGAAAAATGCTTTCAAACCTGAGTGGGAATCACTCATGGAAGAACCGCCAAGCGAAAAAGTCAAAGTTGATGACATTAAGCTAAAAGGTGTTACTGAAGTACTTCGTACAATGCTGCCAGTTATTGATCCACAAAATAGAGCAAATTTAATTCAATGGGCTGCTGACAATTTGAATGAAATGCCAGATATGTTCCAAAGTTCTATGCAATTGGATGCTGATGCAATCGCTGAATATGAAATTCCAGAACAAGAACTTAAAAACTTACCTAGATTGGATGCTTATTTTGCAAAGGGGGATTGGGCAAACCCCACCCCAAAAGCTGATGCTTTCATAGAACAAGACCATCCCAGGGATGCGGATGGAAAATTTACTGCTGGCGCAGGTAGTAGCGCAGCAACCACTACTATGCCTGGTGGTCGAGCACAAGCCCCATATACTGTGGCAGCTAAATCTATTCCACAACCACCAGAGCCACCAAAGGCAGCAAATAAACCTACAGCAGCAGAGCCACCTAAAGTTCCAACCGCCAAAAGCGCAAAAGAGCATTTAGAAGGAAAGTTGCAAAAGAAAGATGTAGATCGCTTACCAAAAGAAAAACGCAAAGAATTTGAAGAAATGTACCAAAGGGCTGCCCAAAACAAAAACAAGTTTGATGAGACCAATGCCCAGATCGCTAAAGAACTTGGTGGTAAAGCTGCGGTTGTGCCACTCAAGGGTTCAGAAAGAGCAGTTGATAAGATCACCAAGTCTTACAATAATGACCCATCCAAAATTAAAGATTTGCTCAGAACCACTATCGAGATTAATTCAGTAAAAGATGTGCCAAGTGCTATCGAGAAGATTAAAGCCCAATATGGTGAGCCAGCAAAATTAAGAAATCTTCTTGATCCTAATGTCGATTCATTAGCAGGGTCTGGATACCGAGACATCAATATGGTGGTTGAAGTCAATGGTTCTTATGCTGAGATTCAAGTAAATATGCCCCAGATGCTAGAAGCAAAAGAAAAAGGGCATAAGTACTATGAAGAAGTTCGTATTATTGTCGAGGATGCTGAAGTTCAAAAAAGACCATTAACTGCTGATGAGCAGGAAAAGGTTAATGCAGCCAACAATAAGATGAAAGAACTTTATGATGCTGCCTGGGAATCCATCACCAAAGCCTGAAAAGCCGATGAATTAATTGGTAGCATAAAGACACCCTTCATATCAAAGGGTTGAGGTTCTCCATTGATCCAAGCTGCAACCATTGGAATACCATCACCAGCATTGACTGATACTGGATATTCATCTTCTGCTGTTACATAGAAAATAGCCGATGGACTAATCTCATATTTGCCTATTTGCATATAGACTCCTTTCATTAAATTGTATCATACATCTACCCCTATAGGATAGAGCAAAAAGCCCACAAGGGGCTTATTTTAATAGCGATTCTTTAATAATCTTTTTGCTGCTGCCAGGCGAAGATCATCCGCTTCAGAATTAAGACCAGGCAAAATAGATAATGCTCGAATCATATTCTTTAATGCAACTTTGTCAGAATTGCCAGCAATTCGCAAATCCGCATACTTCGCAGGATTATTAATTTTCAAATCTTCATAATAGCTAGACATTTTATTTCCCTTTCGTGGTTATCTTGGAATTTCCAAAATCATATTGCCATCCATGATTTCAAACAAAATCGCTTTGGCTCTGTTCAAACTCTGTCTGGCTCTTTCATTCGCACCCACAGCCAATTCCTCTTGAGCATCACTCATAAGACCAGCAACAACAATACCAGCCCCACCCAACTTGTAGCTGGCTGATGATCTGATCTGCGCTATAAACTGCTCAATGTCGCAACCATACATTTCCTGACTCATGCTGCACCCCTTTCTTGAAATTGCTGGATAACTGCCCTAGCAGCAGCAGCCCTGCCCATTTGACCTTTTGCCAAAGCCAAAATCAAAATCCCCTGGGCTTGGGCAATACTGAAAACCTCGTATCCATACAAAGACAAACTCATTTCAAACTCCTTTCGTGATTAACTACTACACTTACATATTAATACTTATTAGGTATAAGCACAAGGACTATTTCACTATTTGTTGTATTTGTGCAAAAACAACACTTTAGATAAATAGATTTGACACCTATACTAAATAGGAATAATATAAGAATGTAGTCTTAATTAACCACGAAAGGGAATTAAAAATGCAGATCGACCAAGCCATTGCAATTATTGAGGAATATCGCCAGGACTGTGGAATTGGGTTCTTGGAAGCCTTGATTGAAATTCGTCAGAATCCAGAGGAATTTAGCGAGCAGCAATTGATCGCTTATCGGGTTTTTATGAATGATGCTCGTCAGATGTTTCAACCAGCTTGAGGGGGTTTTATGAATTTATTGATTGCTGAAAAAGTTGGCGGTTCTTTTCAAAAAATCGGTGTCATGAATGGCGATGAGTTGCTTGCAGATTGTTTGCTTGCTGTCGGTCTTGCCTACAATGCCAAAAGGTTTTTTGAAGGAGATTCGGCAGCAGTTTCTCTGGATTATCAGTTAGAGGGTATTGAGTACAGAGTTTTAAAGTTTTAAGTAGTTCAACCACGAAAGGAGTTGTTATGAAATACCAATTAGATGTTAGTCGTGATGTAGATGCGGATGACGATGCCTATATGCTCTGGCTGCCATTCGGCTTTAGATTTTCAGATGATTTAGTTCATGTTCGAGGTTTTGACACTATGGCTGAGATTCGTCAAGCTGCCAAAAATGATGTTATTCCCTGCGATTGTGAAGATTGCAAGTTGAATATCAAAGAATTGGCTGCCAAGAAAGCATCTTTTATGAAGGAAATGCTGAAGTAGCAAAAATGCAACAACCCTAAAAAAGTTGTTGCATTAATACCTAATAGGTATATACTGAAAGTGTAGTAATTAACCACGAAAGGAAAATTATGAAAGAAGTTGAAATCTGGGCTGGCAAAAAAGTCATGGCATACCAGGATGCTGACTTGGTTGAAAAAATGCCCTATATCAAAGCTGCTGAGTCTGTCTGGTATCAAAGCTGGTTGGACAATGGCGGTGAGGATGTCGGTAGCTGCTGCGGTGGCAAAGCGATTCGGATTTACTACTTGGGCAAAGGAAAAAGAAATGTTGTAGAAAAAAGCATTGTGCCTTGTAGCTTTGTTCAGGGAAATGTGGCTGCTGCGAAATCAGTTGCTCCTGCTTTGGAATTCTTGGCTGCTCATGGGATTGTCGGTGAGTATTACGATGGTTGGATGGATTGATTAATGCCCCTTCGGGGGCTTCACGAAAGGAATCAAAATGGCAATGGCTTATAAAGAAATGGTTGTGTTTGCGAAATATGTTTATAGCTTCTATGGCGATGGCGGTATTTATGATATGGGAGTTCCCTATGAAATCATTAAGCAAGCTATCCGCTTTTTGCAATCAAAGGATGGTCGCAAGTATCGCTACGGTATTCCTGTGTGTGGCGATTCTGTAGATCGTGAGCATATTCGCATGATCTTGGAAGAAGAATATGGGTATTGTGAAAAAAAGCTACAAGCTGCTTGACATTATCCTAAATTAGTATATTATTAAGTTGTAGTGTTTATTAATCATCAAATAAGGAGTTAATCATGGGTTCAATTAGTAGTCATGCTGGTGCTGCCAAAATGGTTCGCCAGTTTATGAAAGCCAAAGGCATCGCTGGTCAAGTTCGCAGCAAAAGCTATAGCATGGGTAGCAGCATTCATGTGTATGTTCAGGATTTGCCCCCAGCGCAATATGCTGAGTTGAGCAGCTATGTCAGTCAGTTTGAGTATGGTCACTTCAATGGCATGGAAGATATTTATGAGATCAGCAATCGCAGGGATGACATTCCCCAAGTGAAATATGCCTTTGTTGACAATAAAATGAGTGATGCCTTGGGTGAAAAGATTTACCAGTTCATGAAAGGATATTACTCTGGCATGGAAGGTGCTCCAGATAGTTTCAAAGATGCCCATAGTTTTTACAACATGAGATTCAATGGGTATGCAAGTCACTTGGTTTACAAGTTATTTGCTGGTGGTTATATGCACAATGAATATTGGATTTCAGTTGGTGTCATTGCTCCAGAAGTAGAAGCTGCTTAATTGATGCCCCTTCGGGGGCTTTCCATGAAAGGGAATAGTATGATAGATAAATTTTTAACTTTAGAAAATGCCAAGGCTTATGCTGCAACTCAGGACAAATTGCTATTTTGCGAATATTTGACAGACTTGCCATTCCAAAGCAAAGCATTAGAAAAGTTTGAATATGAAATGTTTGTGTTTGCCCTTAATTTAGGACTTGTATCAGAAGATGACTAAAACTAGAAAAAGGGGTGGTCTTGGTACTACCCCAAAACCAGAAGAAATTATTGCAGCCAGGGCTGCATTATCTCAATCCAAAGCTGCATCTTTAATATATACTACCCAAGCAAGATGGTCAGATTATGAAACTGGCAAAAGTCGTATGCACCCTGCTGCCTGGGAACTATTTTTATTAAAGATACAGAATGACATTTTTTGAAGTTCTTACTGCTGCCATTAATGACTTTATTGAATATGGCTTTGATTCTCAAAGTCGAGTAGACAATTGGCTTAAAAAGATTAAAGAAGCAGCAGAAAAGGCTTTGATGTCAGAAGCCCAGATGCAAAAAGAAATGGAAAAGTCTTTAAATGCAGCCTTTTCTCGCCTGGTGACTAAAGGCGGTCTAGTCAATAAAGAAGTATCCAAATATGACATTGACCGATTAAAGCCAAAACTTAGGTCTGAACTAGATCGCAGAATCATGGCTTCTGCAAACTTGATTAAATACAATCGAGAGCAAAGTATTACAGATGTGCTCAGAAGATTTGAAGGTTGGGCTACATCCATTCCTAAAGGCGGTTCACTCGCAGTAGACCGCAATAAAGAAAAACAAAATATTAAAAAGTCTTTAGCAAAAATGCCTTTTAATCAAAGGCGAGTTGTAATAGATCAAACCCATAAATTGATTTCTAACATTAATGATATTGTCGCTGTTGATAATGGCGCAATTGCTGGTAAATGGCATTCTCATTGGAAACAAATTAATTATGATTACCGCAAAGATCATAAAGAAAGGGATGAAAAGGTTTATGTCATTAGAGGTAATTGGGCAAGCGAAAAAGGATTTATTAAAGCCACTAATGGATATACTGATGACATTACCACTCCAGGTGAAGAAGTATACTGTCGCTGTTATTACAAATATATTTACAGTTTGCGAAAGATGCCTGAAGAAATGCTTACAAAAAAAGGCAAACTAGCGTTACAATCGTCAAAAATACTGTAAGGTAGTTTTATGCCATTTAAGTCGGAACAACAAAGAAAAGCTATGTATGCTGCATTGGCAGGACATAGCAACATTGGAATTCCTAAAGAAGTGGCTAAAAAATTCATCAAACACAGCGAAGATGATTCTGGTGATTTCCCAGAAAAAGCTACTCCACTCAGCACTCCAGAATTTAAAGAAGATGATGAAATCGTCATTCGTGCTGGCAAAAAAGATGAATTAAAGAAATTTCAAGGTGATTTAGCTGATGTAGCTAAAATCATCCAAGGTCTTAAAGACCAATCTCAAACAGTACCTAGATTTGGTCAAGATGCTGACCCTTGCTGGGAAGGCTATAAACAAGTTGGCATGAAAGAAAAAGATGGCAAAGAAGTACCAAATTGTGTGCCAGATGCTGCTGATCTAGTAGCTAAAACCCCAGAATTAGTTGCTCCAATTGCTAATAATGCTGGTGCAGCAGGTCGGGCTTCTGGAATCATGTTTGTTACTGGTGAAGGTCATACTTTATTAATTCGCAGAGGTTCAGGCGGTGGCGATTATCCTAATACCTGGTGTGTGCCAGGCGGTCATCAAAAAGAAGGCGAAACTTTAGAAGAAGCTGCTCGCAGAGAAACTAAAGAAGAAACTGGCATTGACTATAAGGGTAAATTAGAAGTATTACACGATGATGGTCAATTCTGCACCTACATTGCTAGAGATGTAAAAAAAGAAGAAGTCAAACTCAATTATGAGTCTACTGGCTATGATTGGTGCGATCCGCTTTGCCCACCTTTGCCATTACATCCTGGTTTAGAAGTTGCATTCAAAATTGCATCCTCTAAGACTGAGACCGATGTTGCTCAGTTAATGGCTGATAACCTTATTCCAAGTCCACAAATGTATGCCAATATCATGTTATTGGCTATCCGCATTACTGGTACTGGATTGGCTTATCGGTCAAGCATTGGCGAGAATGTCTGGAGAGACCCATCACTTTATCTAAATGATGAGTTCTTAAAAAGATGTAATGGATTAATGGTCATTATGGATCATCCAGATTCTGCGGTTCTTACTTCTAAGGAATTTAAAAATCGTGCAGTAGGAAGTATTATGCTTCCTTATATTAAAGGTGATGAAGTCTGGGGCATCGCTAAAATCTATGACCAAGATGCTGTAAATGAAATTTGTGAGGGAGAGATTTCTACCTCACCTTCAGTAGTATTTGACAATACTGCTGGAAACACTACACTAACTACTGAGAATGGCGAGCCACTCTTAATAGAAGGTGTTCCATTTCTTTTAGACCATATAGCTATCGTTACGAAAGCTAGAGGGTCTAGAGGTGTATGGGATAAGGGTGGCGATGCCACAGGAGTTCTTTTAAATAACCAAGAGGTGTCTGATATGAATGACAATACTATTGCACCAAAGGCAGATGCCCAAGGTGATAAGTTGGATGCTGTACTCGCTGTACTAGGCGATTTGGCTGCAAGAATGGATGCGATGGAGAAGGAATTACCTGCTCCACCATTAGTTACTGCTGCTGATAAAAAGCGCAAAGATGATGACTCAAAACATCGTAAAGACGATGATGATGAGGAAGAAGAAGAAATGGCTAAAAAAGATGATGATGATGAGTCTGAATCTGAAGCTAAAGCCTATATGATGCGTAAAGCTGACAAGAAGCGTAAAGATGCAGAAGGTTCTGATCCAAAAGAACATGGCAAAGCTGGCGAAATCAAGCCTGATGATGAAGGCATGGTTGAACATCCTGGTCACATGGAATTCAAAAAAGATGACGATGATGAGGAAGAAGAAGCAATGCGTAAAGATGAAGAAGAAGCTGCAATGTGCGATGCACAAGCTAAAGCTGATTCTGTTTATGCTTCCTTCGGTAAATCTGCTTCTCGCCCATTAAAAGGCGAAGTTCTATTGTCTTATCGCAAGCGTTTGTTGCGTGGTCTCCAAGCCTATTCTGATAGCTACAAGTCAGTAAACTTGGCTTCTATCAAAGATGCACAATTGTTAAATATTGCTGAAAAGCAAATTTTTAATGATGCTTTGATGGCTGCTAAATCACCAACTATGTTCGCCCCAGATCAATTGATTGAAATTCATGAAAAAGATCGTGCTGGTCGTACAATCACGAAATTCAAAGGCGCAATGGAAGCATGGCTAGGTGACTTTAAAGTTCCTTCTATGCGAGTCAAAGAATTTCATCTTTTCAACAATAAGCGATAAGGAATAAGCCATGACCGCACAAATCTCTTTACAACCTATGGTAACAACTGTAGCTAGTGGTTTATTTAACACTAATAGCAATGGTTTTACTCAAGGTGATGCGCTAGATGATCCAGCAGTTAAGTTTGCTTTGGCATCTGGTACTTTATCAACTGCTGCAACAACTCCTTTGTGGGGTGGTGTACCTATTACTGAGTTGATCCCAACTTTGCAAAATGGTTACTATTCACAACCACAACCAGGTACTGATACATTAGGTGGAACAGTTGTTCAAGCTGGTGTTTCTTCTGCTCCTACTGGAATTGCTGTATATAACCAGGCATTTGGTGGTATTACAACTCCACAAAGCACAGCACCTTTGTTCTCACCTGGTATGTCTGTAAACTTCTACCGCTTTGGTAGTGGTGCTCGTATTCCATTGCCTTGCGATTCTTCAGTCGTAGCCTTGGATGGTTCATCCATTACTGAAACTGTATACTGGGACACTACCAATTTGTTATTGACTACAACTGCTACAAGCAATTTTGCTGTACCTTGCAAAATTCTTCGCACAAGTACTGCCAACAATAAGTTAGTATCGTATTCAAGCGGTACTGGTAATGCTAACTGGACTTCAACTGGCTTTATTGCAGTTGTTCAAATCTAACAAAGGAAAAATATTATGTCAGGTTTTGCTCCTTCATTTGTAACAGTAAATCCGCATTACATGATGCCTGAGTTGATTATGCAATACAGCTTGGCTTCAGGTGCTTTTACTACCCTTGCTACAGAAAATCCAATGCCTCGCCTTGGCGAAGCGGATTTGTATGTTTATGCTAAAAAGATTCAGTTGACAACTCAGGTTTCAGCTAATCAATCTACAGCTAATCAACTGCCTAGCGCATCTGTAATTCCTTCAATGATCTCGACTGCAACTTATCGTCTGCAAACTCGTGCTCAGTATGACAACTTCGATGAAGCTGCTACTGGCGCATGGGGCTATGCGCTGCCACAAGCAATGCGCCTGGCTGCTCGCCAAGGTATTGCTCAACAATTGCGTAATGCGCTTTTGTATGGCTACAACCCTGCAAATGGCGAAGGTCTAGTAAACACCAATGGTGCTACCCATCAAGTTTTGGGTTCAGACACTAATGGCAATACTGGCTATAGCACATGGGATAGCGGTCAACTTGCTCAATACCTATTGAACATGATTGGCAGCTTGAAAGTGTCTACTTTGCAAATCGGTCAACCTTTGCGCTTAGTTTTCCTTGCTCCACAGCGATTCATTAGCCAAATCAGCTACTCTGGTGTAGTGTCATTGACACAATTCCAGCGTATCGGTGCTGGTGTTGAAACTGCTGCTGGCTTGGTCGAAACTGTTGCTCAATGGGCAGGTGGCGATGATGTATCTTTCGCTGCTGATGACACTTTGATCGGTCAAGGTGCTGGTGGTACAGATTTGATCCTTTTAATTGCTCCAGAATTGAAGATTCCTAAAGCAAATGCTCAAATCAATACCAACATTTTTGCAACATTGACACCTAATCAGACAGCAACTTCATTGATGCTTACTGATGTGTCTGCTCCTACTGAAATCCCTACTCCTATTGCTGATGGTGGTATTACTACCCTCTACACTATGCGTAGCACTTCAGGTTGGGGTATTCGCCCAGAAGCAATCAGCCTTTTGTCTGCTGCTTACTAAGCAATCTAGCTTTAATCAAAAAGCCACCTTCGGGTGGTTTTTTGTTATAGTAATACTACTTGTGTCAAGCCGAGTGTAGATTCAATGGGGGGCAGGGAATCCTTAAAGAAGATTCCGCTTGATCTGTCCCCCACCCAAATTGGGGAATTATGATGAAACTTTATGTAGCCAATTGCAGTAAACAAGATTTCAACTTCACTTATATGTTGTTGGAAAATCCTCGCCCATTTCATCACCGCATTCGTGCAGGTGGTCAATGGGAAATTAATGGTAGTCATGATGAAATTGACCATATTATTAAGCAGCATTCTATTTATGGAATGATGGAAGCTAATAAGGTCAAAAAAGGTTTTGGTGGCATTGCTTATCGAATTGACAAGCCTATTAATGTGGAAGCTATTGAAGCTGGACTTAGTCAAAGCGAACAAGAAGCAATTGATCGTGCTCAACAAGCTAGAAATGTCACCGCAGCAGCAGCCGATCAAATCCTTTCTGCCAAGGCTCAAGAAATGGGATTGAAACAAAAATCAGGACTTGAGATAGAAGTAGTGGAAGAAAAGCGAAATGCAGGTGATAATAGCGAAAAGTTTGAACAAACTATTGAAGTAGTTCGAGAGGGTGTTCAGCCGATCAAAAGTCGGGGTAGACCAAGAAAATAAGGTAGATTATGAGTGATCCCATTACATCCCCATCATTAACTGGCTTTATTGCTTGGACAAGGGCTGTAATGGGCATTCCCACTACTGCTATTGCTGATAATGATGTCGGTTATCAGTATGCTTATCAGGTCGCATTAGACCTAGTTCCGCTTGATTTTTCAGTTACTTCACCAGATATTTATACTTTAACTGTGTATAACTTAGGTGGTAGCAATTTATTACAATGGCAACAAGACTTACCAGGTCAAACCTTCTTTTCTGATGCAAGATTGGCTTATGGCATGAATAACTTTGTTGCTGGTGTTATCAGTAATGCAGGGGATGTTTCTACTAATGAATCCCTGGCAGTCGGTTTAGGATTGCAAAATCTAGATTTGATTTCTTTGCAAGCGATTAAAAATCCTTATGGCAGACAAGCGATGGCATTTATGCAATCTCTTGGAACTCTCTGGGGGCTAACTTGATTCTCCATCTTGGGGTAATTGATGTCCCAGAGCCTGAAGGGAACACCACCTATGGGGTGGCTACAGAATTAGAAGAAAAATATGAATTATTTTCAGTTTTTGCCAGAGTCTATGAGAATAAAATCGTCAATGGACTTACAGAAAGCATGGCAGGGGCTTTAGAAACTATGATGCAAGGGGGTAAGATCAAAGACCCTTTTGCCGATGCCACAAGCGAGATTGATGGCTATTTCAAGCACTTTTTAAGTTCTCAAGAAGCAGAGCAACAAGGCATACCTGGCACTCCAACCAAAGCTGCTTTAGAAGGTAAAAGCATTCGCTTTAAGGGTAGATTGACAGCTAAAGGCTATGTTAAAGGGAAAAGGGCTGGATTTACCAGAGTTACTGGAATTCGCAGACCTTCCTTTATTGATTCTGGAGTTTTACAGGCTTCTTTTAAATCTTGGGTTGATTAATGGCAAATGTATTTGAGACTTCAGGCGCAAAGCCACAATTGGCTTCTGGATTGGCAGAAGGGGTCAATACCCTATCTGGTAATGAACAAGTAACCTTTACTTTGTATGTAAAGCTGGTTTTGCCTTTAGATGGCTATGTTTTTTGGGTTAATGCAGCCCTTTTAACTGATACTGCTATTTATAATGCAGCGCAATATGATCGGCTGCTTTATGATAATTATAAAGGTCAAGTACCAGCTAGGACAATTACTGCCCAAGGATCATTCCATTTAGCCCAAGAATTGCATCAATTGGATGATAGGACTACTAATTACAACCATATTATTTTTACTTCCCTACAGCCAATTCAGGACTTTAATTTAATTAATCCTCAATTGATCTATGTTGCCACTTATCAAAATGTGCAATTTGCTTTTAGTCGTAGGGACAATTATTACAAACAAGCTGATCTTTACCATTATCGTGGCGATGCTTTGTACTCCATCATGGATACTCAGCTTGTTGATTCAATGACCGATTTTGATAGTTCTAGTGTGATTGTGTCTAATAGCCTTCCTATCTGGCTGGCACTTAATCAATACTTTCCTTTATATCCATCTTATTTAGTGGATCAAAATTTACCGCCACCTTATGCTGCGGTAGACATTATTTCTTCTAATACCGAAGCTATTGGTCAATTTCCAATAGTAAATAACATTGTCATTAATGGTGGATCAAGCCCTAGTACTCAAACAACAATCAATCAATTAGCAAGCGATACAGTTAAAATTTCCATCTATGGAATTCGCAATAATGAGGCTTTAAACTTTGCTAATTATGTGTTTCAATACAGCATGGATACCGATAATATTGGTATTCAAAATATGCCTATAATGCAAGATGAGAAAGTTACTCAACCTGAATTTGGCATTATTGCAATGAAGAAAAGTATCACCTTTAAAGTCAGTTATTACCAAAATACAGTTAATGATGTGGCTTTAAAGTTAATTAAGTCAGTTTTTGTAAGTTACAACCCAACCCAACCCTAAGTGTAAAAAAGGAGTTATCAAATGGCAATTACCTCAAACCCAGCAGTTGTAAATGGCGCAGCTATTACAGCCCAAGGTATCAATTCTTTCCTCAACATTTCTGCTGCTACAGCAATCAAATCAAGCAAAGGTCGCATTGCTAAAGTCAATGTTACTACTGGTGGTTCTACAAATGGCTCAATTTATGACCATGCTACTACCTCTGGTACAGGCGCAGCTAACTTAGTTGCTTCTATCCCTGATGTTATAGGTTCTTACACTATTGATTTCCCATGCGCTAATGGGATTGTGATTGTTCCTGGTACTGGAATGGTTGTTTCTGTCAGCTTTAATTAATTAGGGGTCTATTATGACAACTCAAATTGTTACAGTTAATGTAACTCAAACCCTTGCTCCAGCACCCAATACTCTGCAAAGAACTGGTGCTTTGGTTAGCCAAGGTGCGACTACATTAGCTACTGGTACTACCGCACTTTTAACTCAATTTGCGGATTTAAGTTCTATTTTGAATGGTGCAATTACTACTTCTTCTATTAACTGGGCAACTGGTGTAGTTACTGTAGTTACTTCAGCACCTCATGGAATTCCTATTAGTGATACTGTTCCAGGCATTATTGCTGGTGTTGTTCCTACTGCCTACAATGGTACTTTCCAAGTTACTTCTACTGGTGCTTCTACATTTACTTATCCTTTGGCAAGTAATCCTGGTACTGTTACAACTCAAGGTGCTTTTACTCTTGAATCTGTACAAGAATTGGTTGCTATGGCAACTACTTATTTTGCACAAGGTTCAGCCAATGCAATTTATGTTCTTGAATTGGGAGCAGGTACAGGCGCACAAGGTGTTACAGCATTAAATAGCTACATTGTTGCTAACCCACAAAAGTTTTATGCTTATGCAGTTACTTATGAGATGTCATCTGATTCCTCATTCTTAACTTTTGCTAAAAACTATGAATCCACCACTTCTCAAGTTTATTTCTGGGTAAAAGAAGTAATTGGTACTTATGGTGTATTTAAAAATGTTAAATCTGTAGTTTCAATGTTGCAAGATACAACTGCTCCAGTAACCGAGTGGACTCCTGCTGCAATGCTCTACAATGCCTTAAATTACAACCCAAGCGACACCAATAAAGTTGCTCCAATGGCTTTCCAATACATTTCAGGAGTAACAGCATTTACTGGTACTGTTGCACAATGTCAATTGTTAAAAACTGCTAATGTGAACTATGTTGGTACAGGCGCAGAAGGTGGCATTAGTAATACTCTGGTTCTTTGGGGTGTAACTGCTGATGGTCAAGACTATACTTACTGGTATTCAGTAGATTGGGTACAGATCAACATTAACTTGTTTATCTCCAATGCAATCATTAATGGTTCTAATAATCCAATTAATCCTTTGTACTATAACCAAGCTGGTATTAATCGCTTGCAAAAAGTAGCCCAAGGCACTATGAATAGTGGTGTTGCTTATGGATTGGTTCTGTCTCCTGTAACTGTAAATGCAGTTCCATTTACTACTTATGTAGCAGATAACCCAAGTGACTATGCTATTGGTAAATATGCAGGTCTTTCTGTAACTTATACACCAGCGAGAGGATTCATTCAAATTGTATTTAATGTGAATGTTTCTAGCTTTGCTTTAGCATAAAGGAATAAATCATGGCAGCCCCATTAATTCAACAAGGCACATTAAATAGACTGCGTGGTTCAGTAGTCTATGCCGAAAATGCAACACTCAATGTAACAGCCCCATATTTGGCTAGGGAAGCTATTAGTATCGCTTTTGAAGGCGATGCAGGTATGCTCATCCCAACCTTAACTGGTGGTGTTACTTCTCCAGAACCCTATCAAATGGCAACTGTAACCATTAATTTGCTTAAAAGTCAGGCATTAGCTAATGCTTATAAAACGCAAATTGAAACCAATGTGAATGTAGGTGATATATCGGTTATCGCTGATTCGGCAACTTTGTCGGATTATCAGATCGGTAATTGTGTTCTCAAAGGTGTTCGTGATGTTACTTATGATGGTAATGTGCCTGGTTTTGTAGTCACATTAACTGGTGTATACCAAGTTAACGCAGCACTTTGGAGTCTATAAATAGATGAAAATTAATCGAGCCTTGAACTTAGTAATTCCGATTGAATCGGAAAAAGGACAGCTATATGTTCACAGCACACCAATCTCAAGAGATATTTTTGAGCAATATTTTTTGGTAATTTCCAAAACTTTTGCTGCAATCTTTTCTCAAGGGCTTGGTGCGATTTGCGGATCAAGAATAGCCTATTTGATGCTTAAACAAACAGCAGAAGATATGGGTATTTGGAATGGAGTTTCTGGGGTCAGGGCTGGATTAGTGAATGAAATAGTTAGACTTTCAAATGTAATGATGCCATCCACAAAAGGCTGGAAAAGTATTCCTTTATATACCGCTATTGAAAAAGGTACTTTTGATAGCGAAACAATCGCAGAAATTGAAGGCGAACTCATTTTTTTTACTTGTGTGTCTATGATAAACAAGAAGAATCAAATTCAAAGCATCATGGACACAGTCAATGGCTTATGGGGATCGCAAACAACATCATTAAATTCTATGGAGTTTCAGAATTCCTTGATGACATCGACAGAGGTCGAGAATTCTGGAGAGATGGAGACCACATCGTCTCTGCCTGTTTAGATTATGTAAGTGTTGAAGGATTTTCCAAGTTTTTTGAGGATGTAGATATAGAATATAAGTCAAGCGCACATGAGTTTCGCCAAAGACATATTTTGAGAGCATTAGGAAGAAACAATGGCTACTAAAAGTGTAATTGACATTGATATTAATGATGAGAAATTCAAAGAGTTCCAAAGACTCTTTGAAAAGTATCAGCAATCCCTTGTCAAAATGCCAAATCAATGGGGAAAAATAAATAAAGAAGTTGGTTCTTTACAGGGCAATTTCAATAAAATCCAACACGCTTTGGATACTATTGCTTCCAGATTAGATAAAAATTACAAGACTTTACAAAATACAGATCAAGTAGTTAATAAGACTGAAAAGCATTGGCAGAATATTGGAAAGTCTGCTGCATCTATTACCAAAAATGTTACCGCTACTACTTGGAATCTTTTGAAATGGGGTAGTGTTACTACTGCTTTTGGTTTATTAGGTGCTGCTGGTGGTCTATTTGGTATTGGCTCATTAGCTGGCTCTGCAAATGATACTAGAAGGCAATCTCAAGGATTGGGAGTATCGGCAGGAGAATTAAAAGCTGCTCAAATTAATTTTCAAAGAGTTGCCGATGTTAATTCGGTTTTGGGAAATGTTGCAGCAGCGCAAACTGATGTTCAAAAACAATGGGCTTTCCAGGCTGCTAATGTTAATCCCAATCAAAATGTAGCCCAATTATTACCACAATTGCTTAGAAGGGCTGCTGAAGTATACAAAGCTGGCGAACCTGCTACTGCTCAACAAAGATTGGAAGTAAGTGGATTATCTGCTTTAGGCATTGATGTTGAAACTGCTCGAAGAATGGCATCTTTGCGAAAAGGTGAAATGGATGATATTGAGAGAAAATACAATGCCGATACCAAATCTTTAGCCCTTACTGATGCTTTATTAAGAAGATGGCAAGACTTAGATGTTCAATTAGGTAGATCAAAGCAAAAAATTGAAAATGTATTTCTGACAGGATTGGAAGGTTTAGTCACTCCATTAGAAAAGCTGTCTGATTCATTTTCTAATGCGGTTAAAGTTTTCCTTGAAAGCCCAGCAATTAAAAATTGGATTACTGATGTTGCAAGTCATCTTGAGGGTTGGGCTAAAGATATGACCAAGCCAGAATTTCAAGATGCTGTTAAAAAATTCGCTTCTCAAGTTGTTACTATTGGAGAAGCTGCTGTCAAATTAGCTGAAGCTGTTCTTTGGTTAGCCGATAAGATTAAAGAGCCATTCAATCCTGATCCTAGTCATAATATTGTTATGACACCAGAAGAAGCCAAGAAAAAAGGTGCAATACCTTTTGAGCCTTCTAGAGAAGGTATGAAAGAAGGATTCAAGGCTTGGTGGAATAATTTAAGTGGTGTAAACCCTGAATTAGCCAATGCAGTACAAGCTGCTGGTTTGCCTGTCATTAGCGGAAAAAGAGATGAAAATTGGGCTAAAAAGCATGGAATTTTAAATCCTGCTGATGGCAAATATTACACAAAACCAAATGGTCAAGGCAATCCAGTTGCTATGGAAAATAGCAAACACCTTACTGGAGAAGCAGTTGATATTGCAAATCCAGAAAAATATTCTGATGAATATTTAGCGCAATATGGTCTTTATAGAAGATTGGGAACTAAAGACCCAGGGCATATTGAATTAAAACAAAAACTAGAAAGCGAATCTTCTAACAATAAAGGCTCTGGAGTTCCACAAGCCCCAAGTGCTCCAACATCCAATACTTCAAGCACATTAGGCTCTTTAAATTGGAATCCAACTCCAATTGCTTTAAGCATTAATACCACTAAAATACCAGGTCAAGACACCAATGTAGATATGCTAAAAGCTGGTGGATATTACACAAGTATAGGACTTAGATAATGGCAACAAGTGTAG
>Ga0208746_1000070_pt1 | contig 46669 bp, 40 predicted proteins | sample CryBogCBH15Jun09_FD_184623 | JGI IMG/M metagenome (GOLD analysis project Ga0208746, IMG submission 184623) | Freshwater microbial communities from Crystal Bog, Wisconsin, USA - CBH15Jun09 (SPAdes) | ecosystem: Environmental > Aquatic > Freshwater > Lake | place: Crystal Bog, Wisconsin, USA... | reverse complement strand
GCCTGCGGGCCTGGCTCTGCTCGTCAGCGGTGAACCGCTTTGCCATCTCCATCTCCTTCGGTCAGTGACAACTGATGTTGTCTACTCACCGAAGCGTTGCGACGACCGGTTGAACCCGCCGCGCCATTCGAGCCGATGCATTCGTTGCATTCTTGGTCCGACTGGACCCAGAAGGGGTGCGTGATGCCCTCGTAGAAATGGCGTTGAGGAAGCGGCGCCCCTCTATACCCATTCCCACGGTGATTGCCGAAGTTCGCAGTGTGTTCCCCGAAGCAATCGCCACACTTGAAGGAGTCGTGGGAGAACCCGAGACGTGGGCGATTGCTCGATGATCGACCGGCCGCCCAGCGATCGAGATCGGGAGCTTCCTAGGCGAACGTGAAATGCGCAGCAGCGATATCTGGCGATGTGCCAGCTGTGGTCGTTGCCGTCACGAGCACCGATGTGCCGACCACGGTCACCGACTGCACCGGCGTCACGACAGTTGCCGAAGAGGCGTTGCGCACTCGGAGCACTCTCGCTCGAGCGGTGCCGAACTGCACCACCATCTTCTTCGTGAAGTTGAGGCCGTGGATTGTGATGGTCTGACCGCCGCCGATAGGACCGCTGGTCGCCGAGAGGCTGGTGATGGCCGGACCCTTGGGGGTGGCGGCCATGATGCTCGGGACGCCGGTGAGGGCCGTGGTGCCAACGAGGTGGCACTGGTTCTCGAGCGGACAGGCGATGGCCGACCACTGGCCGTAGTCGAGCGCCCGGCGGGGGTCAGCGAAGGTGATGGGGAGCCACCGCCCCGTGCGGTTGCTGAGCGCCAGCGCAGTCGTCGACGTTCCAGCCGACGTTGAGCCAACGCCTCGGCACAGCAGCGGTGCGACACAGGACACGCCGATGAGTGAAGACCCCGGTGAGGCGATGACCTGTCCTGACCAGGTGCCCGTCGTCGTCGTGGCCACGAGGGGTCGAGTGGCCGAGACCGTGAGGCCGTTCGTCGACCCAACGGCTGCGCACGAGGTGGTCGTGGCGCAGCTCACCCCGAGGAGGTAGCCGCCGGTCAGGCCTGTGACCGGGGTCACCGTCCAGGTCGTCCCGGTCATCGTCTCAACGAGTGGCGCCCAAGTGTGGCCAGCCCCACCGAAGGTGGTGCCCACCGCCACGCACGAGCTCGGCGATGCGCAGCTGATGGCGTTGAAGCTGTCGACGGTGCCGGGGGTGGGGTGCACCATGGCGGACACGGTGACCTTGTTCTTCGGGCCAATGGTGATCGCCTCGACGACTGAGTGGGTGTGCTGGCTGATGTTACCGGTGGCGACCGATCCCACGGCGAAGCACTGCGTGGTGCTCGGGCACGACACGCCGCTCAGGAGGTTGTCGGCGCCGCGGTGGCTCGGCGTCAGCACGGTCGTGATCCAGCCCGTGGGAGTGAGGACGTCGACCCGAGGCTCGGCGTTGCCGAACTTGGTCTGGATACTGCCAACCGCCACGCACGACAGCGGTCCCGTGCAGGAGATCGAAACCATCTGGGCGCCGTAGGGGGACTTCGGCGCGGCACCAGCGAAACTGACCGCACCAGCTGGGTTCCAGCGGAGCGCCGTGGGCGTCTCACCCTGGGCGCCGACCACCTCACCAACGGTCACACAGGCAATGGGGGAGGAGCAGGAGATGGACTCGGCCACGCCGGGGTGCTGCAGTGAAATCGAGAACTGCGCCGAGGGTGCAGGTGACGCGCCGACGCTCACCGTCGAGGCGAGAGAGCCTCCGAGGAGCAGGGCGATCGCGGCGACGATGCGCTTCACTTCGGCACCGTCAACTGATGGGCCGTCTCACCGGTGCCCCCGGTTGGGGTGGTGAAGAGGATCGAGAGGTAGTTCTGACCCTTCACGTTCTGCGGACCGCCCGCCGTGACCGTCACGGGCACCTGGTTGAAGGTTCCCGAAGCGCACGACGGCGTGCAGTCATTGGTCGACAGTTGTCCACGACCCGTTGCTCCGGTTGCGGTCCAGGTCGTCCAGTGCAGTTCGTTGAGGAGCACGTTGGCGTCGGCACAGGACAGCACGATGGTGGTGGGTTTAACGCTCGGGTTGCCGCCGCAGTCTGCGATCACCGCGAGGTGACCACCAGGCTTCTGGCCAATGCCCGTGATGCCCGCCGTCCCCCGGTTGCCACACGCCGACAGCGACAGGCCGAGCACGACAGTGGCGACAACGGCTCCGAGGCGACGATGCATGCTCATGGAGTACCACATGGCGAGGCCTCCTCGTTGTTCAGGAACGAGTGAACCTCAGCCGTTCTTCGGCAGGTCGGCGAACGACGTGGTCTTGTCGTTGTTCGCTTCCTTCGGAAGACCGAGGACGCGCTCGCCGATGATGTTCTGCTGAATCTGGTCGGTGCCACCGTAGATCTGGGGACCCTGGGCGAAGAGGCCGAGGGAGATGATCGACGCAGCGAAGGGGCTCTGGCCGGCTTCGCTGGCCACTTCACGCTCGTCTGCCTTGTAGGCGTAGATGGTCCCGGCTGGGCCGAGGAGGGAGAAGCCGGTGTCTCGGGCGAGACGCAGGATGCGGCTCATCGAGAGCTTGGCGATGTTGCCGAGGCCCGGGATGTCGCGGCCACGGGCCTTCAGACCCTTGGAGCGGCCGTTGTTGAAGCGGGCGATCTCGTTCATGATGTAGAGCTGCGCGAGGTTCTGGCGAACCTGCGGGTCAGTCGTCTGACCGGTGTACTTCGCCTGCTCCATCAGGAGCTTGGTGAGGCCACCAACGCCACTCGGGCCGCCAGCACGTCCCTTGCGGGTCTCGACGAAGTCGCCGACGCGCTTTTCGAGGTCGCCAGCGATGGTGCCAGGTTGGGCTGCGCCACCGGCTTCAGAGCCACCACCGGCGCCGAGGCCGGCGCGCTCGAAGGCGAGGGTGGTGTTGGCAACGGCCCAGCCGTTGTTGAGGCCACCGATGAGGGCAGCGTCAGAAACGGTGCACTCGGTCAAGAACACCTCGTTGAACAGGGCCTGACCGGTCATCTCGCGCAGCGGACGGATGTCGACGCCGTCTTGGTGCATGTTGAAGGCGAAGTAGGAGATGCCCTGGTGCTTAGGCACGTCGACGTCGGTGCGGGCAATCAGCATGCCCATGTCGGCGACCTTGCCGCCAGAGGTCCACACCTTCTGGCCGTTGACGATCCACTCTTCGCCGTCTTTCAAGGCCTTGGTGCCAAGGCCTGCGAGGTCAGAACCTGCGCCGGGCTCGGAGAAGAGCTGGCACCATGCGGCTTTGCCGGTCACGATGTCGGGAAGGTAGGCGTCCTTCTGCTCACGGGTGCCGTGCGTAGCAATGGTCGGACCAGCGAGGAGGAGGCCGAGGCCACCAGGTGCGCCGAGGGCGCCGAACTCGGCGATGGTCTGCTGGACGCGCACGGAGTCCTCACGGCTGAGGCCCTTGCCGTAGCTGTCGGTCGGGTAGCTCGGTGCTGCCCATCCAGACATGCCGAGGAGTTCCCACCACTCGCCAACGGTGAGGTCAGGGTTCCAGTTGGCAGTCAGCCACTCGGTCAGTTCTTGGACAATCTCAGTCGACGTCGCCATCGGGGCCTCCAGTTCGGAACTGGAGTTCACTCTAGTTGGGCGTTGGCGTCGCTCTGCCGTCTTAGAGGCGAGGGCCAGGAGCGTTGCGGAAGGCGAACGGCTCGCTGTCGCGCCCAGGGACCACGTAGTAGCACTGGCCGGTCGTGTCATCGGTGGCGATCTGCATGAAGGTGTCGACGACGTCGGAGACTTCCAGAATGGGGAACTGGTTGGCCTCGAGGAACGGCTTGATCTCGGTGATGATGTTCGTCTTGGCAAAACTCGGGCACAGGGCGTTGGCCCGCACGTTGTCGGCCGGGTTGAGGGTGACTCCGAGGGAGCGAACGAGGCCGACCACAGCGTGCTTGTTGGCGGCGTAGATCGGGTCGAAGGGAACGGCCACCAGTCCAGCGAGCGATGCAGTGGCGATGATCTGGCCGCCACAGTTGGCCTTCAGCGCCGGCAGGGCTGCATGGACGCCGAAGAAGATCCCGTCCAGGTTGATCCCCATGGCCCGGCGGTACTTCACGAGGTCGAAGTCCCCGTCGACGCCGCACCCTGAGGAGATCCCAGCGTTCAAGAAGGTGAGGTCGAGCTGACCGTAGTGCTCGAGGGCTGTGGCGACGAGCGCCTCGTTGTCCTCGAGCGAGGACGTGTCGCCGTGGACGTAGACCGCACCGAGCTCAGCAGCCAAGGCTTCGCCTCGAGCGTCGTCGATGTCGGAGAGGAGGAGTTTTGCGCCAGATTCGGCCAAGCGTCGAGCGACGCCTTCGCCAATGCCGTGCGATGCACCGGTGATGAGGGCGACGTCGCCTGGTTGAAAGGTCTGCATGGTTCCTCCTAGATGGGCAGGTCGCCGGTTGCGGTCCGGGTCGTGCCGTGGTCTTTGAATGCGGCGATGGCGTTCTGGGCGATGCGCATCTGGTGGATCTCATCAGCACCATCGGCGAAGCGGGCCCAGCGAGCGTGCTGGTACATGTTGGCGAGCGGGGTGTCGGTCGAGTAGCCGAGCGCACCGTGGACCTGGATGGCCCGGTCGATGATGCGGTTGAGGGAGTTGGCCACGAAGTGCTTGGCCATGGAGACCTCGGTGCGGAAGTCGACGCCGGCGTCGATCTTGCTGGCAGCGTGGAGCACCATGAGCTTGCACTGGTACAGCTCCATGGCCGAGTCGGCGATCAGCCACTGGATGCCCTGCTTCTCGGCCAGCAGCGAGCCGTGGCTGTAGCGGTTGAGGGAGCGCTCCACCATCATGTCGAGCGCGGTCTCAGCCTGGGAGATCCAGCGCATGCAGTGGGCGAGTCGTGCTGGCCCGAGGCGGTACTGGCCGAGCTTGTGGCCGTTGCCTCGTCCGCCCAAGATCTTGGATTCGTGCACCCGCAAATCGGTGATGCGGATCTCGGAGTGGCCGGTCGAGCCGTGCATGGTCTCGACCTCACGCACGTCGGTCCACCCTTCAGAGGGGATGTCGATAATGAAGGCGGTGTTGGCTCCTCGTGAGCCTTCGGGCACGTCGAGTTCAGTACGGGCAATGAGGATGGCGAAGTTGGCCCGGCGGGCGTTGGAGATGAACCACTTGTGCCCGTTGATCACCCACTCTTCGCCGTCTTTGACGGCGAAGGTCTTGATCAACGTGGGGTCAGATCCGGCAACCTCTGGTTCGGTCATGGCGAAGCAGCTCATGACGCGACCCTCGAGGAGCGGTCGCAGGTACTGCTCCTTCTGCTCGTCGGTCGCCCAGTGGAGGAGGGTGTGCATGTTGCCCTCATCGGGAGCCTGGCAGTTGAGGATCCACGGCCCGAGGCGGGTCTTGGCCGCTTCGGACTGGACCATGGCGAGATCCACGTGGCCGAGGCCCATGCCGCCCCACTCTTTGGGCATGTGGGGGAGCCAGAGGCCCTCGGCCTTGGCCTGCTCTCGGAGCCCGAAGATGATCTTCAGGTACTCGTTGCGCGACACCGCTCGCTCTTCGTCGCCGAACCCTGAGACCGCCGGGATGACGGTCTCTTGGATGAACGTGCGGACCTTCAGGCGAATGGCCTCGGTTGCTGGATCGAGCGTGAAGTCAATGGGCATGGTGCTCCTTCAGTGGTGACCCTGACGGTAGTGCAGACGACGTTCCATTCGAAGCGCCGAGTGGTCGTCGTTCCAAGACGTTGGCGCCGGCAGCGAACCCCAATCGCTCGTAGAAGGTGACCGACGCCGCTGAGGGGTGGAGGGTGAGGTAGCGGAAGTGCTGGGCTTCGGCCTCGGCGATCATGGCCGACACCAGTGCACCGCCCACCCCACTGCTCCGGTGCGCAGGGGTCACGAAGATGCTCTGGAGGATGCCCGAGGTCCGTGCCGGTTCGGCGGGAGACGGCGGGCCGTCAACGGTGCAGAGGAAACCGAAGGCGACGACGCTCTGGGTCACCTCGGCCACGAAGCACTGGTTGGCCTCGGTGTGGCTCGAGATCCAGGCTGCGAAGTGGCTCCGGAAGGCCTCGCGGTCCATACCCGGGCGATTCCACTCGTCGACCTGCCAGGCGTAGCGGAGGTCGGCGACGGCGATGAGGTCGTCACTGGTGGCGTGGCGAACCGTGACGTCTGCATCAGCGGCCATGGATGACCGTGGTCGCCTTGTCGAAGAGGGCGACGGTGATGGCGTGGAGGAGATCGCCGACGCCCTTGTCTGCTCGTCCAGCAGATGCACGAGCATGCGTGCCCTCCAAGATGATGCCGAGTTTGAAGCAGGCGAGGACGACGTAGAAGTCGATGGCCGAGACATCGCGACCGGTGAGTGCCGCGTAGTGGGCGACGAGTTCGTCGGGGTGGGCGAATCCGGAGATCCCGTTGAAGGCCATGGCTGGACCGACGCTCAGGCCCTCGTCGCCGGGCCAAGTGGCGAGGATCCACCCGAGGTCGACGAGTGGGTCGCCAATGGTCGACATCTCCCAGTCGACAATCGCCGCCAGCTCTGGCTCGTTGGGGCGGAAGAGCAGGTTGGCGAGGTGGAAGTCACCGTGCATGATCCCAGCGGGGGAGGGGGTGGGCAGGTTGGCCCCCAGCCACGCCGCCACCTCGTCGAGTCCGGGGATCTCGGGGCCGCCGTAGCCCTCGATCTGGTTGTAGGTCTCGAGCTCTCGCATCCACCGGGCGACTTGGCGCTCGAGGAAGCCGTCGGGCTTGCCGTAGTCGGAGAGTCCGAGGGCCACGTGGTCGACGTTGGCGAGAGCTGCGAGCCCTTCAATGGCGGAGAGGCCCATGCGGTGCCGGACGCCGTCGGTGTCCGGCCAGGCGCTCGGGAGTCCTCCGGCGACGTTGAGACCATCAATGGCGGTCATGAGGTAGCTGACGACGCCGAGCACCTCGCCGTCGAGGTCGGCTGCCAAGAGTCGAGGTGCCTTCACGTCGGTGTTATTGAGCGCACCGAGGAGTCGAGCTTCTCGACGCAGCACGTCGTTGGAGGCTGGTCGGAGATGCAGAGGTCCCCGCCGGAGCACGACCGTCGATTCCGCTCTCGTGAGCTGCACGAGGATGTTCTGGGTTCCTCCGACGAGCTGGTTGATGGCGGTGAAGGGGCCGCGCCCGAGGCCGCAGTCGTCCATCCAGGCGAGGACGCGGTCGAGGTCGACGCCGGCAACGGCAGGGAGGTCGGTGTTCGTCACGGCGCAACGCTACCGCCGGTATCCGGGAGGTTCAGCCCCTTGCCCGGTAGGTTGGACGCAGTCGATCAAAGGAGTTCTCGATGTCCGGTGCCGTGTCCACACATCTCAGCGCAGTTGCGAACTTCGGCTTTCTGGCCATTCGCTGCATGATCGGTTTCGTCATGCTCGCCCACGGCTACAACCACATCTTCGGTGGCGGCAAGATCAAGGGCACCGCAGGATGGTTCGCCTCGCTCGGCATGAAGCCGGGAATCCTCCACGCCTGGACCGCCAGCCTCACGGAGTTGGCCGTCGGCATCATGTTGATTCTCGGCATCGGCACGCCGCTTGCGGCAACGGGCACCATCGGGATCATGCTCGTAGCGCTCATCACCAATCACCTGAAGAATGGCTTCTTCATCTTCCGTCCAGGCGAAGGCTACGAGTACGTGCTGACGATCATCGTCGTCGCCCTCGGCATTGGTTGCGTGGGCGCAGGCAACTGGTCGCTCGACCACGCGTTCGGCTGGTTCGCTGGCAACGCGACGCTCAACCTCATCCTCACGGTGGCTCCTGGCGTGCTCGGCGCAGCCGGTCTGCTGGTGACGTTCTGGCGGCCCGAGAAGAAGCAGTAACTGAAACCCCGAGCGGGGACATTCGACAGATTCCAGCGAGGAGCGAAATGGCGCGCCGAGTGATATCATGAGATATCGCTAGGAGGTTGCCAATGTCGGATTTACTAATTCGAGATGTCCCTGAGAACGTGATCGCTGCGATTGATGCAGCTGCAAAGACCCTCGGGCTTTCGCGCACTGAGTATCTTCGGCGAACGCTCGCTAGAGAGGCCCGCCCTGTCGGCACAGTGACTCGTCTTGACCTTCAAGTGTTCTCGGAGAAGTTTGGAGACCTTCTCAATGAAGAGGTCGTTGCTCAAGCATGGCAGTAGGAAAGTGGCTGATTGACAAGTCGGCTCTTGTCCGATTGCACCAAAGTTCAAACGCTGACGAGTGGGCAGGCAGAATTGAACGTGGCCTCGTCCGCGTCTCATCATTGACGAGGCTAGAAGTCGGATTTTCGGCAAGATCTGGTGATGATCTTCGGTCGCAACGATCGAGTGCTCCCCTCGCTTGGATGCCGACGGAGTACCTCACGCCTGCCATAGAGGACCGGGCAATCGAAATCCAGCAGATCCTCGCGGACCGTGGATTTCATCGTGCACCGTCAATTCCCGATCTCCTCATTGCTGCAACTGCTGAGCTGTCCTTTTCGACCGTTCTCCACCTCGATAAGGATTTTGAATTGATTTCAGCCATCACTGGGCAGTCGACAGAGCGTCTCGACGTCTGATCCGAACTCGGCAATTGCGTCCGCCCGTTCTCCTCTGTCGCTCTCGCGTCAGGGGTGATACGGACTTCCGATGGAGCCTCGAACTCCTCTGGTAGCGTTCGGCCACAGCACAACACCGCAGTTTGGGGAAGCCGGTCAAATTCCGGCACTGGTCCGCAACCGTAGGCAGGCAACTGCAAGTCGGGTTACCAAACCGCTGTGACCATGCTCCATTCCGTCGAGACACGGGGGTGAGGCTCGAGGCCACTCGGCGTCGTCCCTCTCCCTTGAGAGGAGAGCGATGACCAGCGTCAGCCGTCGGGCCTCCACACTCCTCTTCGCGCTCGCAGCACTCCTCGTCGGGGCAGCGCCCCACGTTGGAGCTTCGGCGCCGAAGTCGGTTGCCGTTGCCATCGTGGTGGAGCGACCGCACCACGACGCCGTCGTCCGTGTGGTCCACGTCCCGCGTGGCTCGTCCGCTGCTGTCGTGTTGGCCACGCTCAGCACCGAGGAAGGCTGGTCCGATCCCGTCTACGACACCTCCTGGTCCGGATTCCTCTGCGCCATCGCCGGGCGACCATCGCCGGCCCCGACGTGTCTCAGCTCCTTCAACCCCCATGCCCCCACCTGGGCCTTCTGGCTCGGCCACGAGGGGACGTGGACGTACGCCACCAGTGGCATCACCTCGGTGGCTGCCACCGACCACCAGGTCGAGGGATGGCGCTTGGAGCCGGGCTCTGCATCCTTCGGCCACGTCGCCGCACCGTCGGATCCGGCGTCGTTCACTGCGCTTGCGGCGTCGGTAACACCGCTCGAGCACGGCGCCACGAAAGCATCGAGCGGCACGGGTCTCGTCCTCGGCGTGGGCCTCATCAGCCTCCTCGGCTGCACCGCCGTCGTCCTCCGGCGGCGTCGCCGGTGACGGCGCAGCAGCAGATGCATCCCGGTGCCTGGTGGTGCTGGGGGCTCTTGACTGCCGTTGGGCTCTCCGGCGTCACCAATCCGCTCTTGAGCGCCAGCGTGCTGGCTGCGCTGGCGGTGGTGGTGAGCGCCCGCTCGGCGACGGCCTCGTCACGAGCCTTCAGCCTCAGCCTGCGCCTCGGCGTGATGCTCCTCGTCGTTCGCCTGTTCATCGCCGTTGCCTTCGGCGCCCGAACTGGGGGCACCGTGCTCTGGTCAGTGCCGAGCGTTCCCCTCCCGTCGTGGTTCGCCGGCATCACGATCGGTGGGCCGGTGACGGCTCCCCTCCTCCTCGGTGCGCTCTACCAAGGCCTCAACCTCGCCGCCGTGCTCGCCTGCTTCGGTGCGGCGTCGACCTTGGCGCCACCGGCGGAGCTCGTCGCTGCCCTGCCCCGGTCGGTCTACGAGCTCGGGCTCTCGGTCGCCATCGCCCTCGCGTTCTTGCCCGAACTCAGCGAATCCGCCCAAGCGGTTCGGGCGGCACGACGGCTCCGAGGACGGCCGACGTCCGGGCTGGCTGGTTTTCGAGGGATGGCCATCCCCGTCCTCGAGGGAGCGCTCGAGCGATCGGTGGCGATGGCGGCAGCCATGGACGCTCGGGGATTCGGTCGCCTCCGAAGTGGAGGCGACCACCCTCGAGCCGTGCCGGTGCTCGCCATGGCGGGTGCAGCTTCGGTGACCGTCGGTGCGGTTGGCCTCCTCGCTGGTGGCGTGGCAACGGCAGTGGGCACAGCACTCCTCCTCTCCGGCGTGATGGCGGCGGGGTGGTCGCTCAGGATTCGGTCAGCACAGCTCCTGCGAACCCGCTTCACCCAGGTTCCCTTCGGCTGGCGAGCCTCAGTCATCGCCGGTGCTGGAGCCTGCAGCCTCGTCCTCCTGTTCGCACTCGACCGGTGGGCACCACTCCTCGTGGCGTCTCCCACCTCAGGTGGTTCCCCGAGTTTCGGCATCGCCACTGCGCTCCTCGTCGCACTGGTCCTCGCCCCGTTGGCAGTTGCCCGAGGGGGAGCGCAGGCGTGATCACCTTCTCCAACGTCTCGGTCACCTACGACGGCGCCGATGCTCCGGTGTGGAGCGACGCATCCTTCTCACTGCAACCAGGAGCGTTCCACTTGGTGGTCGGTCCAACCGGTTCGGGGAAGTCCACCTTGCTCGGGCTCATGAACGGCCACGTTCCCCACTTCACCGGTGGAACGGTGTCGGGTTCTGTCGAGGTTGGTGGGCGTTCCGTGGCGACGCATGGACCTCGGGACTTCGCCGACCTCGTTGGTGTCGTTCGACAGAATCCCCGAAGTGGATTCGTGACGGCCACCGTGCTCGACGAGCTCGTCTACGCCATGGAGAACCTCGGATTCTCGAGGGACGCCATGCAGGGTCAACTCGACGTCGTCGGTCGACACCTCAGGGTCGATACCCTCTTCGAGCGACCACTGGCTACCTTGTCCGGCGGCCAGGCCCAGCGGGTGGCGATCGCAGCCGCGCTCATGGCCGGTCCGAGCATCGTGGTGCTCGACGAGCCGACCAGTGGGCTCGATCCCGATGCAGCCTCCGAGGTCCTCGACCTCCTCGTGGAACTCGTTCACGAACACCATATGACCGTCGTGTGCAGCGAGCACCGGGTGGAGCGAGTCTTAGACCTCGCCACCTCGGTGGTCATCGTCGAAGACGGCCAGGTCTGGTGCGGGGCGCCTGCTGCGGCGATGGAGCGCTCGAGCATCGTGCCGCCGGTGGTGGAGGTAGGTCGGGCAGCCTCGTGGACGCCGCTGCCCCTGACCGTCGCTGAAGCGACGCCCTTCGTCGACGCGCTCCGAGTTCGACTTCCTCAAGCGCCCGAAGTGCCCGCACTGACACGACAGTGTTCGGTGGCAAACCTCAGCCGAGCATCGGTGCACTACGGCGACCTGGCCGCCCTCGATGCGGTGACCCTGGAGATCCACGCCGGAGAGGTGCTCGGCCTCATGGGGCCGAACGGGGCCGGGAAGTCGACCTTGCTCGGCGTGTTCTCCGGTCTCGTGGCGTTGGGTGAGGGCACCTGCACGGTTGGTGGGGCAGATCCCTTGACCCTCGAACCAGCAGACCTCGTCCGGAGAGTGGGCCTCATCCCCCAAGACCCTGGTCTCCTCCTCTACGCCGCAAGCGTTGGTGAAGAGTGCAGGAGTTCAGATGTCGATGGCGGACTCGCACCGGGGACGACCGCAGCCTGGTTCGCCCGCTTCCAACCGAGCGTGGACCTCCTCCGCCACCCAAGAGATCTCTCCGAAGGCCAGCGGCTGTGCCTGGCGCTGGCCGTTATCTGCGCCAGCGAGCCACCAGTGCTCCTGCTCGATGAGCCGACCTGTGGTCTCGACAACGTGGCCAAGGTGCACTTGGCCGCGGTGTTGGCCGACCGAGCAGCAGCCGGAGCGGGCATTGTCGTCGCCAGCCACGACGTGGAGTTCATCGCCGAAGTGGCGTCTCGCACCGTGCTGATGGACCGCGGGGTCGTCGTTGCCGATGGACTTGCTCGCACGGTACTGTCGACTGCCGATCCTCATCGGCCCCAGGTCGCGCAGCTGCTTTCCCCAGATCCCTGGCTGACCGCTACAGAGGTCATCGCTGCGATGGGGACTGCTCCGTGAACACCGTCCGCCACCGCCTCGTTCAGCTGTCGCCCATGTCGTCGGTGCTGTTGTGGTGCACGACGGCGGTTGGCATCGTCGCCTTCACCTGGCCCTTCTTCATCGATCCCCACGCGGGACTCTCCTTCGCCCATGGCCAGGGAGCGACCTGGGTGTTCGCCGCCCTATTGCCCCTCCTGCTGCTCCTCGGCGTAGCGGAGCTGCGCGACGGGACGCTCGACGTGAAGACGGTGGCGCTGCTGGCCATCTTGGCTGCGGTCGGCACCGTGCTCCGGATCGTTGGCTCGGGGATTCCCGGCGGTGAGCCGCTCTTTGCCCTCATCATCATCTCGGGACGCAGCTTAGGGCGGGGATTCGGCTACCTCTACGGAGCGACGGTGCTCGTGGCCTCCGCGCTTGCCACCGGGTTCGTCGGACCGTGGCTGCCCTTCCAGATGGTGGCCTGCGCCTGGGTGGGCGCGGGTGCAGGGTGCCTCCCTGCCCTTGCGGGACGGAGCGAACGCTTCGTGCTCGCCGCCTACGGCGCGATCTCCGCCCTCGCCTACGGCGCGGTGATGGACCTGTGGTTCTGGCCCTACCAAGCCGGCACCGCCTCGAGCGTCTCGTTCGTTGCCGGCGCAGGCCTGTCGGCGAACCTCCACCGATTCGCCACCTTCTACCTCACGACCTCGCTGGGCTTTGACCTCCTCCAAGCGGTGACCAACGTGGTGCTCCTTCTCGTATTCGGCTCGGCGCTGCTCACCGCCCTCGATCGTGCCGGGCGCCGAGCGGCCTTCGGAGCGACCCCCACCTTCGTAGACGTCGCAGATGGTGGCCTTGGTAGCGTGCAGGCGTGACGGAACCACGCAGCGGCCGGACCGTCCTCCTCGACGCCCGAGCGGCGGTTCGCTGTCCCGTGGCCCTCGACCACACGATTTCGGGCACGGAGCAAGACGCGGCTTCAGACGTCGTGCTCAAGTGGCGAGATGCTGCCAGTGCGCATCGGCGCATCGTCCTCGACCGAGTGCGTGCCGGGACGACGCCGTTCATCGAGATCACTGACCTCGACAGTGCAGCGGCACGAGCAGCCACTCGTGCGGCCATTGCCGATGGTGCCCCGATCATCCTCAGTCCACGGCTGGCCGATGACCTCGACGGTGGTCGACGGGGTCGAGCCGACCTCCTCATTCAATGTGACGGCGGCTTCCTCCCGGTCCTCATCAAGCGCCACCGCATCGCCGAAGTGGCCACCAACGGGCGAGCCCGCTCGAGCAGCCTCGAGCGACCAACCCTCGGCGCTGCGGTCATCGTGCACGGCCGTCGCCTCGGCAAGGCAGCCCGAGACGACGCCATGGAGCTCGCCCACCTCCGCCGACTCATGGATGCCACCGGAATCCCTGGCCCAGCACTCGGTGGCCTGGTCGACGCCGAGGGCGTGCTGTGGTGGGTGGAGTTGGACGCCCCTCGTGGTGGGGGAGCAGGTTCGCTCCTCGAGCGCTACGACCGGGAGTTCGCCCTGCGCCAAAGAGTGGTTGCCCGAGCAGAGCTCCGACGGAGTGACCCGGCGGTTCCTCCCGTGGTCGTGCCACTCCACAAGGCCGAGTGCGCACGCTGTGGCTTCGAGCAGCAGTGTCATGGCGAGATGGAAGCCAGCGACTCGGTCTCCCTCGTCCCGGGCATGCAATGGCGCCACGCGCTCAAGCACCGAGCGGCCGGACGAGGGACCCGACAGTCCTTCGCGCTCCTCGACCCGGTCACCGCAGCCGTTGGCCACGCGTTCACGAGTGACGACGTGGCGATGTCGCTCAGTGAGCTGATTGTGACTGCTCGAGGTGCTGACCCCGAGACGCCGGTGCCCCACCTCGTGGGTGAGCACATGGGGGTCCGGCGTGCCCTTCGGCGCTCGGGCATCGACACCGCCGGTGCGCTCGGTGCCTTGGATGAGGCCACCGCAGCCTACGGCGCCTTGGGTGCGGGAGATGTGGCCACCCTGATCGATCGAGCCCGCGCTGGGTGGTCGGGTCATCCGTTCCTTCGCCGAGGGCTGGAGCATGCGTCGGTTACCCGAGCCACCGTCGAGGTCGATTTGGATATGGAGCGCAGTGACCACGGGGTCTACCTCTGGGGCATGGTCGTGACCCTCCGTGGAGAGGTGGCCGCCCTTCAAGAACTCGAGGGCACCTACCTGCCCTTCTGCTCCTTCGATCCCTTGGACGGAGCACTCGAAGCAGATCTGCTCCGCCAACTCGTCGACGAGTTGCAGCGGATTGACCGAGTGGTCGCCGAGGTCGGCGGGACCCTGGCGATCTACTTCTACTCCCATGCCGAGATCGACGAGGTGCGCCGGATTGCGACGGCCAGTCGTGACGAGGACCTCGCTGCCTTCGCCAAGGACTTCGCCAGCTCGGATCGATCCGTTGATCTGCGGGTGGTGGCCGAGTCGAACTTGGTGCTCGGTCATGGCTTTCGCCTCAAGAAGCTCGCCACCTACGCCGGGTTCTCCTGGAGGGACGAAGACCCGAGCGGATCGGCGTCGATGACGTGGTACGACCGGGCCGTTGGTGACCCTGACCGAGACGTTCGAGCGGCCAATGCGGCGCGGATCTTGGCCTACAACGAAGACGATTGTCGGGCCACGTTGGCGCTTCGGAATTGGTTGGAGTCGGCACCACTTCGCTCCATTGCCGACTGGACGCCGCCCGAACCGGCACGGGGAAGTTCTCCGGCGTAGTGTGCCTGCCGTGACGACTCTCCACGGCCTCCCCGTAGCCCCACGCCAACGCCGAGACGTGCCGGCCTTCCACCACTCCGTCGACGTGGTCATCGTCGGGTTCGGTGCCGCTGGCACCTGTGCTGCCTACGAAGCAGCCGCTGCTGGCGCCTCGGTCCTCGTGCTCGAGCGCACTGGCGGGGCTGGCGGTGCAGCAGCCCTGGCCGAAGGCATCCTCTACTTAGGTGGCGGCACGCCGACCCAGGTGGCCGCTGGCGTGACCGACACCCCAGAGGCCATGGAGGCCTACCTCCTCGCTGCTTGTGGGCCGGCACCTGATCGAGCCAAGATCGCGGCCTACGTGGCCGGGAGCTTGGAGCACCACCAGTTCCTCTGTGACCAGGGCATTGAGTTCCAGCCGACCATTGACGTCGAAACCCAGATGGCGCCCAAGGGTACCGATGGGCTCGTCTGGTCCGGTGGTGAGAACGCTTGGCCCTTCACCGAAGTCGCCGCTCCCGCCCCCAGAGGACATTTGGCCAAGACCGTGCGCTCGACGGGCTGGCTCCTCATGAAGACCTTGGCCGAGGCGGCGGTTGCCGCAGGGGCTGAGGTGGCCTACGACACCCGGGTCGAGCGGCTCATTCTGGACGGCGACGTCGTGGTGGGCATCGAGGCCACCCGCTACGGCGAGCCCTTCTTCGTTGAAGCCGCTTCGGTGGTGCTGTGCGCTGGTGGCTTCATCTACAACGACGCCATGGTCGAGGCCTACGCGCCAGAGCTCCTCCGCGGTACGTGGAAGGTGGGCACCGAAGGCGACGACGGTCGAGGCATCGCAATGGCCATGGCCATTGGGGCAGCGACCAAGTCCATGCACGCCGGTGAGGTCTCCCTGCCGATCATCCCCCCTCGACGCCTCGTCGAGGGAATTCTGGTCAACGGCCAGGGTCAGCGCTTCATCAACGAGGACACCTACATGGGTCGAGTTGGTCAAGCCGCCCTCTACGAGCACGACGCCACCTGCTACCTGATCGTCGACGAAGCGGCCTACACCCCGAATTGGATGGGTCTCGAGGCCACCTGGGTCTGCGAGAGCGTGGAGGAACTCGAGCGAGAGATGGGTCTCCCCGAAGGTGCCCTCGCGGCATCGGTCGACCTCTACAACCGCCATGCTTCGTCGGGGGAGGATCCTCAGTTCCACAAGGCGGCGAACTACGTGCGCCCACTCGTGCCACCACTTGGGGCCTTTGACCTTCGTCCCGGCATCGCCCCCTATGCACCCTTCACGCTCGGGGGGCTGTCCACCACCGTCGATGGTGAGGTCCTCCACCTGAATGGCTCGGTCATCCCCGGCCTCTACGCCGCTGGTCGTACCACCTCTGGGGTCTGCTCGTTCGGGTACGCGTCGGGGCTCTCCATTGGCGACTCGACCTTCTTCGGTCGCTTCGCTGGTCGACGGGCAGCACGCTCGAGATCGGGGCGCAGCTGAGTGGATTCGTGGATGACGGGAGTTCGAGGTGAACCCCACCGAATGGGGTGAGTGCTTCGACCGCTCCGGTCGTCAGGACAGGCCGGGGATGAGGGGTTCTGCTGCCTTGGCGATGTCGCTACCGACTTGGAGTTCGCCCAAGTTGGAGAGGTGGACGAAGTTCGACGCTGCGGTGCGATCAGCGGTGATGGAGTCGACGACGACCACGCCGGAAATGGTCTGACCCACCGCGGCCACCGCAGCGCGTACCTCGGTGTCGGCAATGGAGTGGCCGGAGCACGCGGCTCCACAGGTCGCTGCGATGAACGAACTGGTCGACGGCTCGATGATCCCAATGGGGAGCATCGACGCGCTCGGGAGATCGGTGCGAACGGCGGTGATGAGGTTCGTCAGATTCGTCTGGTAGGCGCTGGCCCAGGTCACGTCCCCAGCATCAGCCTCTCCTTGGAACCAGACGAAGGCGCCGAGGACGTCGAGACGACCGGCTGCGGCATCGGTGGTCATCGTGGCGCGAACGAGACTGGTCATCCCGGCGTAGAGGGTGCCGTGACCAGGGAGCGGATTCCAGTCGACCGCTAGAGAGGAACCTGGGTACGCCGCCTTGATGATGGTCAGCGGCGTCCTCGTGTCCTCCCAGATCTGGCGGGCGATTCCGAGTTCGGGACCGAAGGTCGCGAGGTGCGGCGCGTGCTTCTCGGTTTGGTACTGCGGCGTGTCGAGCGGAACGGTCCCGTTGCGGCCGGTGATGGCCGACGGTGGGCGTGCCATGAACCAGGTCCTCCAGCGAATCACGTCCTCGGTGTCTGCACCGTTCACGTAGGGCGGCGCCATGAAGTTGACGTGGGTGAGGGGGTCAACGGTGAACGACGTCGCTCCGATTGCGTTGGATTGCCCGGCGACGACGATGGTCAGGTGGGCAGCGATCGGAGGCGTCGGTGGCGAGGTGGACTGCGCCGATCCTGAAGTGGCGACCACCACGAACGACCAGCTGCCAAGTGCCGCCACCGCCACGAAGCATCGAGATCCTCCGACCACGGTGCACAGGGGTGTCGAGGTGCCCGACCGCTCCACGGTGTAGGTGACGGTGGGTCGCGCGTGCGTCCACGACACCGTCACACCGCCGACGCTGACGGTCGCGTGGACGACCCCAATGAGGTTCGGCGTCGTGGCGCCAGTGGCCATGGACACTGGAGCGAGCGCGAACACGGCCATGGCGAGGAGCGACACCACTGCCTGCAGGGCGCGGTTCCTCTGCATGGTGCGATCCGGAGGCAACGGACTCCTTCGTTCGGTTCGATCCGTAGACCGTGCTCACGGCCTTGCCCGGCATCTTCGCACGTCGAGTGGAACGTTGGATGACGCGACCTGATGGCCACCTCCCTGATGCTCCACGAGCAGCGATCGCCTCCGGCCGGGAAGCGTTCAGTTGTACACCTCGCGCCCACCTGAAGGTGACACCGAGGGAGCGGTAGTCTCACCGCCATGTCGAATGCACTGCTCGGAAACGTCCGCCCCCTCGACCGAAGCGACGTCCGCAACGTCGATGCTGAAGCTGAGGTCATCGTCGTGGGATTCGGCGCTGCTGGGACGTGTGTGGCCTTCGAGGCGGCGTCTGCTGGTGCCTCGGTGCTCATCTGTGAGCGAGCGGGCGGACCTGGGGGAGCAGCAGCGCAAGCTGGAGGCATCATCTACTTGGGCGGCGGCACGGCAACGCAGATCGCCGCTGGGTTCACCGACACCCCAGAAGCGATGGAGGCCTACCTCCTCGCCGCCTGTGGCCCTGCACCAGATCGAGCCAAGATCTCGGCCTACGTCGCCGATTCGGTGGCGCACCACGACTGGCTGGTCGCTCGAGGGGTTGAGTTCGAACCCGTGCTCGACGACACCGTGCAGATGGAACCCACCGGCACCGAGGGCCTCGTCTGGTCCGGTGGCGAGAACGCCTGGCCCTTCGTCGAAACCATCCCCGCTGCACCTCGTGGACACTTGGCGAAGACTCCTCGGGCAACGGGGTGGCTCCTCATGGAGAAGTTGACCGGCGCTGCCCTTGAGGCTGGCGTGGACGTGGCCTACGACACCCGCATCGATCGCTTGGTCGTCGACGGTGGTCGAGTGGTCGGCGTTGCCGGCGTCCGCTACGGCGAGCCCTACGTCGCCCTCGCTCACAAGGGCGTGGTGCTGACCGCCGGAGGCTTCGTCCAGAATGACGAGATGCTGGCGCAGTACGCGCCAGGCGTGCTGAAGGCCAGTTGGAAGGTGGGTACCGACGGCGACGACGGTCGGGGTATCGCCATGGCCATGGCGCTTGGTGGCGCGACCAAGTCCATGCACGCAGGGGAGTGCGCCTTCCCGGTCATGCCGCCTAAGCAGCTGACCGCTGGGATCTTGGTGAACTGCCAAGGCCAGCGCTTCATCAACGAGGACACCTACAACGGCCGAATCGGCCAAGCTGCCCTCTTCGACCAAGACGCCCACGTCTACTTGATCGTCGACGAGGAGACCTACGCCCCGACCTGGCTCGGCCTCGAGGCCTCGTGGGTCTGCGAGAGTGTGGAGGAGCTCGAGAAGGAGATCGGTCTTCCTGAGGGGAGTTTGGTGGCGACGGTTGCCCACTACAACCGCCACGCTGAGCGCGGCGAGGATCCGGTGTTCCACAAGAACGAGAAGTGGGTCCGCCCCTTGACCGGCCCCGTTGGCGCCTTCGACCTGTCGCCGAAGAACATTCCCTACGCAGCGTTCACCTTGGGTGGTCTGTCGACCACGGTCGATGGGGAGGTCCTCCACCTCGACGGATCGACCATCCCCGGCCTCTACGCCGCTGGTCGCACCACCTCTGGGGTCTGCTCCTTCGGCTACGCCTCGGGACTGTCCATTGGGGACTCCACCTACTTCGGTCGCCGAGCGGGCACCGCGGTGGCCACGGCCTAACGCTCGAGGACGCCCACGATCTCGACGTGCTCGGTCTCGGGGAACAGGTCGAGGGCTCGCAGGTTGGCGAGGTGCCATCCCTGGTCCTGGGCGCGTGCGATATCTCGAGCGAAGGTGGCTGGGTCACAACTCACGAAGACCATGCGACGAGCGCCGGGGGCCAGTGAGCACAGCGCGTCGACGACACCCTTGGCGGCGCCATCACGAGCGGGGTCCATCACGATCACGTCGGTGCCGGGCAGCAGGTCGGCCACGGTCCGGGCGGTGACGGGAGCGGTGACGATCTGGACCTGGGAGAGGTGGCGGACGTTGCGGCGGGCATCGGCGGTTGCCTCGGTGGAGCGCTCGATGGAGATGACCACGCCGTCGCTGCCCACGGCGAGGGCGAGGGGCACGGTGAAGAGGCCGACACCGCTGTAGAGGTCGGCGACCTGCTCGCCGGGCTGGACCCGTGCGGCATCCATGACGGCAGCCGTCAACGCTCGCGCCGCAGCACGGTGCACCTGGAAGAACGACTCGGAGCTCACATCGAAGCGGTTGGGCCCAACGGTCACCTTGGTTCGAGCCGGTGGAGTGAGGAGCTCGCCGTCGACGCTCAGTCCGGCACCCTCCACCTCTGGGGTCTGGAGGAATCCCGTGGGACCAGTTTCGAAGGCGACGAGCGCAGTGTCGGCATCTGGGTGACCGAAGCAGCTGACGGCCTCCATGCCGGGGTAGCGATGGGTGGTGACCCCAGTGGTGTGAATCTGGTCGGTGGCAATTGGGCAGTGCTCGACGGGGATGAGCTCCGAGGAGCGGTGGGCGTGGAGGCAGGTTCGGCCTTCCTCGTCGATGCTGAAGCGCACCGCGGTGCGCCATCCGAGTCCGGTGTCGCCCTTGACCGCCGGTTCCACGGTGACGGCCATGGTGATCCCCGCCAGTCGCTCGAGTTGCTCGGCGATGAGCTGTCCCTTGAAGCGTCGCTGGGCGACGAGGGACGCGTGCTGATAGTCGCATCCACCACATCCTCCGGGTCCTGCCAGTGCGCAGGCAGGTTCCACCCGATCGGGGGAGACCTCGAGGATCGCTACGGCATCAGCTCGGAGAAACTTGGAGGAGGTTTCGGTGACCCGGACCCGAACTCGCTCGCCGGGCAGGGCGTGGCGCACGAAGGTGACGATGCCGTCGGGGGATCGTCCGACGAATCCACCACCGGCAGCTGGTTTTCCGATGGTGACGTCGAATTCGGTGCCAATTTCCATAGGCACCGAGGCTACGCCTCCGAGGAGGGCTCCTGCGGCGCCCAGGTTGGTGGGCGCTTCCAGAATCGGACGATGGCTTCGGGCGTTGGGTGCTTGGTGAACGAGGCCGGGACCTCGTCCAAGGGAACGCCAGCGATCTCGGCCCAGCGAGCGCGGTTGCGCTCCTTGGTGCGAACCTTCGCCTCAGCGCTGTAGCGACGACGTTCCTCAGCTTGGACGAGGCGCCAGGCGGCCTTGCGGGACTCCTCTCGAGCGTTGCTCGCTGACTGCATCCACCGAGGCTGCTGGCGGAGGAGATCGGCCACCGCGTCTGCGGTCCACCCACGTCGGGGCTCGAAGACCGAGATGGTCTCTGCCGGGAGGTCGAGGAGGGCAGCGACTTCGTCGTTGCTCAAGGTGGCGTCGGCGACCATGCCCACCACGGCGTCGGTGCGGCCGAGCGCAGCCTCCAAGTCCGCTTCAACCTCGGCGAAGACCGACACGAGGACGTGGTCAGCCTTGGCTTCGAGCAACCAGGTCGGCGGGGTGATGATGAGGCCGTCGAGCTCTGCTGCCGAGAGGCCATCGTGGCGGGGGAAGCGTTGCATGAGGTCGACGGGGGAGACGCCGAGGAGGCGAGCAGCTTGGTCGATGGGCACGATGGGCGTCTGGCGAGGTTCCATGGCTGCCATGGTAGCGAACAGGTGTTCGCTCTGGCGGCATGACCGATGAACGGTCAGTCGAGGGGACTGATGACGTCGAAATCGACGCGCTACGCAGACGGGGTCGACGCCGTGCGGTCGGCGTCCTCGGTGCTGGCCATTGAGCTGTCGTGCTTGTGGCGCGGCAGGGCGTAGGTCACGAGGAAGAAGACGCTGACGAGGGCGATCTGGATCCACAGGGCGTGCTGGAAGCCCGTGGTGGGGTCGCCAACCGTGGCTCGGGCGAAGAACGCAGTGCCGAAGGCTGCCACGCCCACCGATGACGCGATCGACTGCACCGCTGAGAGGACTCCAGACGCTGAGCCGACGGCCCGGTCCTCGATGGCGGAGATGATCGTGTCGAAGAGGGCCGCCACGACGAGGCCCGTACCGAACCCGGAGACCACCATGCCGAGCACCAGCTGCAGGAGGTGGAAGTGGGTGACGTCTCGGAGTCCGACGAGCAGGAGTGCGGTGCCGAGGATCTGTGCCACCGCGCCAATTTGGAGCACCTTCCGACCGAGCTTGTCGGCGAGGACTGCGCCGCTCACCATGCCGCCGAGCGCGGTGCCGAGGGCGATGGGGATGTTGCCGAGGGCTGCGCCGCTGGCCGAGTAGTGCTGGCCGATCTGGAGGTAGAGGGTGATGACGAGGTAGACGCCGGTGAAGCCGGCGAAGAACAGCGCCAGTCCACCGAGGCCGATCGCGTAGGAGCTGTTCGAGAAGATCGAGGGATCGACGAGTGGGCTGCCACCAGAGGCGGCGACCATCCGATTCCGGAGTACGAATCCGACGAAGCCAATCGCCGAGGCGAGGAAGCAGAGCCACGTCCACAGCGGCCAACCCGCTTGCTGGCCCTGGATCAAGGGGAGAACGAGGAGCCCCGAGGCGCCCGCCATGATGATCGCCGCGAGCCCATCGATGCGCACCGCGGCATCACCCGTCGTCCGCGGCAGCATCCTCCACGCCAGGGCAGCGGCCACGATGCCGATGGGGATGTTGACGAGGAACACGCTCCGCCAACCAATGCCGAAGAGGTTGGCCTGGATGATGAAGCCGCCGATGATGGGTCCGAGGATGCCGCCGAGGCCGAAGACGGGGCCGAAGACCGCGAAGGCCTTGGCGAACTCCTCTTCGGGGAATGCTTGGCGGATGAGGCCGAAGCCCTGTGGGAGCAGCATGGCTGCGGTGAAGCCCTCGATGATCCGGAACGTGATCAGCCAGGCGTTGGTCGGCGCAATGGCGCACAGGAGCGAGGCAACGGTGAAGGTCACCACGCCGAAGAGGAACATCTGTCGACGACCGAAGCGGTCGCCGAGTCGGCCACCGAGCACGAGCCCTGAGCCGAGGGCCAGGGCGTAGCCACCGATGATCCACTGCAGCTGCGATGGCGTCGCACCGAGGTCCCGCTTGAGCGACGGTCCAGCGACGTTCACGATCGTCGAGTCGAGGAGATCCATGATCTCGGCGGTGAGCATGACGGCGAGAATCCACCAGCGGCGGGGGTCCGGCGAAGCGGTCATCGAGGCAGATTCGGACATGGTGCGTTCCTCAGTCATCGGGGGTTGAGCACGCACCGACGTGGTCGGTCTCGGGTGCCGTCGCCCACACCCTACCGACGCCTCGGTGGATGCGTGCAGGTTCGAGACTGCGCCTATGGGCCGAGGAGCGCGAACGGGATGACCGCGATGCCGTCTGAGCGACGGTACGCCTCCGTTCCCGTGGTGATGACCGCGGCATCGAGCACGGTCGATCCGAGTTGTCGCTTGAGCCACGCGAGGTGGCGAACATCGGCGTCGGTCACGGTCGCTGCGAGCTTCACCTCGAGGGCGACGATCCGCCCGTCGGCTCGGGAGACGATGAGGTCGACCTCGCGATCGCCTCCGAGGGTTCGGAGGTGCCCAACCGACGACTCAGCCCGCTGTGCGAAGACCCGGACGGACTGGGTGACGAGCGACTCGAAGAGTGCGCCGAGGAACGGTCCGTCACGGAACGCGACCTCCGGGTTCGCTCCCTCGAGCAGCGCCCCGGCCTCCAGGCCGAGCATGCGAATGGCGAGGGCCGGATCAGCGAGGTGGTGCTTGGGCGCACCAGCGAGCCGGTGGAGGTGGCTGTTGCTCGGCGACCACGATGGCAGCTCATCGAGGATCCACAGGCGCTCGAGGGCATCTCGGTAGTGGAGCACCGTCGTCTTGGCCGGCTTCTCGTCCTCTCCGCCGGTTGCCGCATTTCGGACCTTGTCGTAGGAGGTCGACGTCGCCGTTGCCGCTGCGAAGGCACGCAGCCATCGCCAGAGCGTCGACGGGTTGCGAATCGAGACGCCGAGCTCTCTGAGGTCGACGTCGACGATCCTCGCGAGGTAGCCGTCGAGGGCTGCACGTTGGGCTCGAGGACTCGCGAAGCGCATGCCGGGGAATCCACCCTTCGTGAGTTCGTCGACGTACTGCTCGAGTCCAACTGCCGTTGCGCCGCTGATCGTCGGTAGGGACCCGGCGCACAGGGCTGCGAGCGACACCGTTGGATCACCAACGCCACGTTCGACGAGCGTCAATGGGCGCAGACGCACCGAGACGATCCGGCCCGCGCCGCTATGGGTGGGACGCTCCGATGGGGTCGCCGAACCGGTGAGGAGGAACGCCCCAGGAGCGGCGTTGACATCCACGGCCCGGCGGACGAGGTCCCACGACTCGGGGAAGCGCTGCCACTCGTCGATCACGACAGGCGGCGTTCCCTCGGTGAGGCGGGATGGATCCGCTTCGATGACCTGCAGCTGGGACGGATCATCGAGTCGACGGACGGTGCCTGCTCGCTGGAGGGCGGTGGCGGTCTTGCCAACCCCCTTCGGCCCTTCAAGGCTGATCGCGGGGAGGTGCGGCAAGAGCGCATCGAGTTCATCGTCGACGACCCGTCGACGGTAAGGAGATTGCCCAGATACCATGTCTCTACGATACCATTTAGCAGGCTTCTACGCTACTATTTAGCGCTTCTTCGGGCTACCATTTCGCTCAAGGTCTCAAGGGATCGCAGGCTGGCCCGAGGTGTGCGCTCCGAGCCAGTTCGTCGGACCTCGGTAGCATGACGTTTCGATCGACCACTCGGAGGAACCATGCAGCAACGCAAGCTCGGCTCAGAACTCGTCGTCTCTGCTCAGGGACTCGGCTGCATGGGGATGTCCGACTTCTACGCCGGTCGAGATGATGCCACGTCCCTCGCGGTGCTCAACCGGGCCATTGACCTCGGCGTGACCTTCCTCGACACCGCCGACATGTACGGGCCCTTCACCAACGAGGTGCTGCTGTCGAACGCGCTGGCCACGAGGCGTGACGAGATCACGCTGGCTACCAAGTTCGGCAACGAGCGTCTGGCCGATGGCACCTTCGTGGGCGTCAACGGCCGACCCGACTACGTGCGCAGCGCCTGTGACGCCTCGCTCCAGCGACTGGGCGTCGACACCATCGACCTCTACTACCAGCACCGGGTCGACCGAGATGTCCCCATCGAGGAGACCGTTGGCACCATGGCCGAGCTCGTCGCAGCCGGCAAGGTCCGCTACCTCGGCCTCTCCGAAGCAGCGCCAGCCACCATTCGCCGAGCAGCAGCGGTCCACCCCATCGCCGCTCTCCAGACCGAGTGGAGCCTCTGGACGAGGGATGTCGAATCGAACGACGTCTTGGCGACGGTTCGAGAACTCGGCATTGGCTTCGTGGCCTACTCGCCGCTCGGTCGAGGCTTCTTGACCGGATCCTTCGCCACCCCCGATGCGATTCCCGAGGGTGACTACCGACGATTCATGCCCCGCATGCAGGGTGAGAACTTCGCGGCCAACGCTGCGCTCGTTGCCGCTGTCCAAGAAGTCGCTGCGGAGCTGAAGGTTACTGCTGGGCAGGTCGCCCTTGCCTGGGTGCTGGCACAGGGCGACGATGTGGTGCCGATTCCAGGAACCAAGCGCCTCGCCTACTTGGAGGAGAACATCGCCGCCAGCGAGATCGTCCTCGACGCCGCCACGCTGGCCGCCCTCGATGCGGCTGCTCCCGTTGGGGCTGCAGCAGGGGATCGCTACGCCGACATGTCGACGGTCAACCGCTGAGCACCAGCCAGCCCATCTCGTTCTCGCCCCGGCGGAACGTCGATCGACGAGTTGACCCGTCGCGCCGCTCGGGCTTCCACGTGCTGGCCAAGCCCGTTGGTCCCATCTGCAACCTCGACTGCGAGTACTGCTTCTACTTGGACACGAAGGAGCGCTACCCCGGCTCCACCTTCAAGATGCGCGACGACGTGCTCGAGGCCTACTTGGAGTCGGTCCTCCAAGCCCACGTCGGTCCCGAGATCACCATTGCCTGGCAGGGCGGTGAGCCCACCCTCCTCGGCCTCGACTTCTTCCGGAGAGCCATCGCTGTAGCCGAGGCCATGAAGCGTCCCGGCACGGTGCTCACCCACACCATCCAGACCAACGCCACCTTGCTCACCGACGAATTCGCAGCGTTCTTCGCCGAGGTGGGGATGCTGGTGGGGGTCTCCATCGATGGCCCGGCCCACCTCCACGACGTCTACCGCCTCGACCGACAGGGGCGGGGAACCCACGCCCGAGTGGTGGAGGGTATCCGTCTCCTGCAGCGCCACGGCGCAGAGGTGAATGCCCTCGTCACGATCAACGCCGCCAACGAGCACGCCCCGCTCGAGATCTACCGCCACCTCCGAGACGACCTCGGTCTCCGCTACCTCCAGCTCATCCCGATCGTGGAGACAGATGACGCAGGCGCGCTCCTCGAAACGTCCGTGTCGGCGAGCGGCTGGGGCCATACCCTCAAGGAAATGTTCAGCGAGTGGTTCCACCACGACGTGGGGTCCACCTTCGTGTCGATGTTCGACGCCGCCCTCGCCCCCCTCGTCGGCGCTCCGGCGGGGATGTGCATCTTTGCTGAGACCTGCGGCCACGCTGTCGCCCTCGAGCACAACGGTGACCTGTTCAGCTGCGACCACTTCGTCGACGACGAACACCTCCTCGGGAACCTGCTCGAGACCCCGCTCACCGACCTACTCACCTCGCCAGCGCAGATCGCCTTCGGCCAGGCCAAGGCTTCGACCTTGCCGGACCAGTGCCGGCGCTGCCCGGTCCTCGACCAATGTCGGGGCGAGTGCCCGAAGAACCGGCACGCTTTGAGCGTGGATGGCCAGGCGGGCCTCAACGTGCTGTGCGCTGGCTACTACGACTTCTTCACCTCGACGCGCCCCGTGCTCACCGTCATGGCCCAGCACCTGCTCGCCGGTGGCTACGCCGATGAGGTCCCGGCCATGGTGGGCAACGGTGCTGCAGAAGACCCCTGCCCCTGCGGCAGTGGGCGCAGCCGCGCCCTATGCCCCTCGACCTGAGGCAGTCGTTGTACCGTTCTGAGCGTGGAAGGGGGGTCATCGTGGCCGCAGTAGAGGGATTCGCAACCGAGAAGTTCGCTGGACTTCGCACCGCGTTCGAAGCGCAGGTGGCATCAGGAGCAGACGTCGGCGCATCGCTGTGCTGCTACTTGGGCGGCGAACTGGTCGTCGACCTCTGGGGTGGCACCCGTGACGCCGCTGGACAGATCCCGTGGACGCCCGACACCTTGGTCAACGTCTGGTCGACGACCAAGACCATGACCTTCTTGGCTGGTCTCATGCTGGCTGATCGTGGGCTCTTGGACTTCGACGCACCGGTCGCCACCTACTGGCCGGAGTTCGCGGCCGGGGGCAAGGAGCACCTGCCGGTCAAGTACCTCTTCAGCCACACCGCAGGGCTGTCTGGGTGGGATCCCGCTCTCGTCGGCCCCGAGCTCGCCGACTGGGACCTCGCCACCAGCCGCTTGGCCGCCCAGACCCCGTGGTGGGAGCCCGGCACGGTCTCGGGCTACCACGCCCTCACCCAGGGCCACCTCATCGGCGAGGTCGTACGCCGGATCACGGGCAAGAGTTTCGGCACCTTCTTCGCTGAGGAGATTGCGACACCTCTCGGGGCCGACTTCTTCGTTGGTCTCCCCGAATCCGAAGAGCACCGGGTGAGCCCGGTGATCCCCGGCCAGCCAATGTCGGGAGGTGGCCAGAACGCGGACTCCATTGCGGTGCGGACCCTCATGTCGGCCCAGATGGACGCCGGGACCCCCAATGAGCGCTGGTGGCGTGCCGCGGAGATCCCTGCCGCCAACGGCCACGGCAACGCCAAGTCCGTCGCCACCATCCAAGACGTGATCACCGGTCGAGGCACCCACGGTGGGGTGCGCCTCTTGAGCGAAGCCGGCGTCGACCGGCTCTTCGAGAAGCAGATCGAAGGCCGGGACCTCGTGCTCAACTTCGACCTGGCCTTCGGCCTCGGCTACGGCCTCGCCTCGGCCACCATCCCGATCGGCCCCCGGGCCTGCTTCTGGGGAGGGTATGGCGGGAGCCTCATCATCATGGACCAAGACAGTGGCCTGACCTTCTCCTACATGATGAACAAGATGGCGCCCGAACTCATCGGCGACACCCGTGGCTTCACCTTGGCCATGCACGCCGCCATGGCGGCTGCCAGCTAGGCGGGCGTCCGAGGGGTGACCACGTAGTCGCTCGGGTCGAAGGTCTTCGTGATGTCGTAGTAGGCGAGGAGCGACTCGCCCCAGTTCTGGGTCACCCGACCCGAGGCTGACTTGTACCAACTCATCACCGACGACGCACCCCACGCCATCTTGGCGTTGGTGGCATCGACGTACTCCACCCAGCGCTCGAGGGCCTCGGGGCGGGCCTCGAGGCTTGAGACATTGGTGGCAACGAGGTGGTGGAGGGCCTTCGTGATCCAATCGACTTCGAGCTCGGTGAAGTAGATGATCGAGCCGTTGATCACGATGTTGGTGTTCGGGCCGTAGGTGAAGAAGAGGTTGGGGAACCCCGGCACGCAGATTCCGAGGTGGGCTGCCGGTTCACCGTTCCAGGCTGCATCGAGGGTCAGGCCTCCGCGTCCAACGACTGGCATCGGGAGCAGGAAGTCCTGGGCGTGGAAGCCGGTGGCCCAGATGATGACGTCGAGGTCGTGGTGGGTGCCGTCGTCGGTCACCACGCCGCTGGGGGTGACCTCGGTGACCCCGTGGTGGATGAGGTCGACGTCGTCGCGCAGCAGTGCTGCAGGGATGGACCCGTCATCGGGGACGATCCGCCGAGCGAGCGGCGGGTAGTCAGGCGTCATGGCCCGGAGGAGATCGGGTCGGCCCGGGAGGTAGGCCTCAAGCACTGCGGTCAAGATCTCTCGGAACCCCTCGTTCATGAGCGAGACCGACCTGCCACCACCGTCGAAGGTGTCATCCACTCGGGCCAGCGCCAAGAGCCCCTCGCAGTTCTTCCACACGAGCCACAGCCGTAGCCAGCCCATGGCATTGGGAATGGTGTCGAAGAGGAGCCGCAGCCCCTCGGGGACTGGCTGGCGGTAGGTGAGGGCGGGGGCGAGCCACGACGGTGAGCGCTCGAAGACGGTCAGGTGGGCCACGGTGCCTGCCAGTTCTGGGATGACCTGGAGCGCACTCGATCCGGTGCCGACGATGCCGACCCGGGCGCCGCTCAGGTCCACCTCGTGATTCCAGCGAGCGGTGTGGAACTGGGGACCACCGAAGGTCTCGATGCCGGGGAGGTCCGGGATCTTCGGGTGGTTGAGTTGACCGACGCAGGACACCACCACGTCGGAAACGGCGATCTCGTGACCCCGGTCGCCCTCGAGGTCCACCCGCCACTGCTGCGTCGCCTCGTCCCAGGTGCAGCCGGTGACCATGGTGGCGAGGCGGACGTGAGGGACCACGCCGCACTCGTCGGCGACGCGTCGGAAGTAGGCGAGGAGGTCACGCTGGGGCGAGTGGTAGCTCGTCCAGTTCTCCCGGGTACCGAAGGAGTAGCTGTAGAGGTGGTTGGCCACGTCGACCCGACAGCCGGGGTAGGTGTTCTCGAACCAGGTCCCGCCGATTTCAGCGTCCTTCTCGATGACGGTTACCGTGAGTCCGGCCTGGAGGAGTCGGTGGGCGGTGACGATGCCCGACATCCCGGCACCGATCACAATGGCCGACAGCGTGCGACCCGGGGCCACCGCTGGCACCGACCAGGTCGGCGTGCGTAGATCGGCGAGACCGAGTTCGTGGACGAAGAGGTCGAAGTACTGCTCGACGACGCCTCGGTCGGGCAGCAGCCAGCACATGATGGTGGCGAGGTCCTCTCGGGACAGGTCACCAATGGGGCCGTGGTCGAGCAGCTGGTTGAGTCCGCGCTTCGCCAGTGCTCTGACCTGTTGGGCCTGGTCGAGGCTGAGCCCAGCTTCGGTCTCGGCGAACATCGCATCGGATGGACGGAGCGTAGGGTCGAGCAGGCTCAGGTCACCCGTCGCTGCCGCCAAGGCGGGGAGGATGGTGGCGAGATCGCAGACCTCGAGTGCCTCGATGAGTGGTGCTCGGTCAGGGGTGGTCGTCATGGGGAACCCTCCTTCACTTCAGTCTCGCGCCAGCGGCCACTTGGGTCCTCGCAAACTGCCAAACTGACAAGGACGAGGAGGGGTTATGGCGGTTTCGACACGGATCACGGAGATGCTCGGGATTGAGGTGCCGATCATCCAGGCACCGATGGGGTGGATCGCCCGCAGCCAGCTCGCCAGCGCGGTCAGCAACGCCGGTGGGATGGGCATCATCGAGACGTCCTCGGGGGAACTCGACGCCGTGAAGCTCGAGATCGAGAAGATGCGGGACCTGACCGATCGACCCTTCGGCGTGAACATCGCCCAGGCCTTCGTCCGTGATCCCGGCATCGTCGACTTCGTCGTGGAGCGAGGGGTGTCCTTCGTGACCACCTCGGCGGGCGATCCCACCCGTTACACCGGGGCCCTCAAAGCCGCCGGTCTCACGGTCTTCCACGTCGTCCCGACCCTCCACGCTGCGGTGAAGGCCGTAGAAGCCGGCGTCGACGGCTTGGTGGTCGAAGGTGGCGAAGGTGGAGGGTTCAAGAACCCGAGGGACGTGGCCCTCATGGTGCTGCTCCCCTTGGTGGCCTCAGCGGTCGACCTCCCGCTCATCGGCGCCGGTGGCATCGTCGACGGACCGTCCATGGCCGGGGCATTCGCCCTCGGTGCCGAGGGCGTCCAGATGGGCACCCGCATGGTCGCCGCTGCCGAGTCTCCCGTGCACGACAACTGGAAGCAGGCGATCTGCAACGCCGCCGAGACCGACACGGTCTTCCTCAACCGCTTCTCCCGTCCGGGCCTCAGAGCGTTGCGAACCGAACGCACGACTCGCCTCGAGCACGAGGACGCCGTCACCATGGCCGAGTTCGGCGCCGTGAAGGACCTCTACTTCGGCGGCGACCTCGAAGCCTCGATCGCCCTCGGCGGTCAGGTCATGGGTCGCATCACCGAGGTGCTGCCCGTGGCGCAGATCCTGGCCGAGACCATGGCTGGCTTCGAGGCCACGCTCGACCGCCTCGCGGCGCTTCGGCGTCCTTAGCCAGCGCCGAGGAGCAGTCGCCCGCCGCGGTAGTCGAAGACCACCGAGGCGAACCGACTCATGACGTCGGAGCCGAGGAGCCCAGCGAAGCCCGCCTGGCTCACCGGTCCGAGGTCGACGGTCGACATGAGGGTCCCGGGTAGGGGACTGCCGTTGAGCGACCACGCACCGGAGATCGCGAAGTTGGTGGTGATCGTGCTGCACACGGTGGAGCCGCCCTCTTGGTAGGGGGAGAACCTGAGGTGCGCTCGCTTGGCCGTCGCCGTGTCGATCAGGGAGCCAGAGGATCCGGTGTCGGGGGCGAAGGGGAGTCCGGAGAGCCGGCCGATGTCGACGTTGACGAGCATCTCGGTGGAGGTAGGACCGGCGTCGACCACCATGGGGGCGGTCATCACCGGCGGAGCGGCGATCAAGCTCTGCGGCGTCGGTCGACCCGAGTCGGGGGTGATCTCCTCGTCCGAAGCTGGTGCGGCAGCCTCAGTGCCGGGGACGGTCAAGGTACCGTGCCGGAAGTCGAATCGGAGGGCGCCGAAGCGACTCCACACATCGGAACCGAGGAGGCCCCAAGGGTTGCCCTTCCCGCCGAATCCTGGCATCGACTGCACCTGGACCGACTGCGGCGTGAGGTCCAACCCACCGACTGCCCACTCGGTGACCGACGCGGGGCGAGATGATGACGTGCAGCCTGCGCCTTGGGACCCAACGCTCGGACCGGACCAGGCGAGGTGGAGCTTCTCGGCCAGTGACGAGTCGAACACCGTGGTGGCCGCTCCGGTGTCGACGATGAAGGCGAAGGGCCCCTTGGCCCCGAAGCAGAGGTTGACGGTCTCGATGGCCTCGCCGGCGCTGCGACCCACGCGCATGGGGATGGTCGTCGACCCATCGGCGTGGTGGACGGCTCCGCCGCAGCCAACGCTGGCCGAGATGATGGGGAAGTCCGGCACGTTCAAGATGATGTCGCTCGAGGTGCACGCTGATGCCAGGATCGCCACGCCAGCGAGCACCGCGATCAAGGTCTTGCGCATGCTCGCCACGCTAGCCGGCGCCCTCTGTCGCCGGAGGGGGAATCGCACCGCCGTGTCGCCGCACCCGGTACGGTCGAACGGATGCCCGCTGACCTGCAACTCCTCATCCCACCATCTGAGGGCAAGGCGCCCGATGGCGAGCAGGGTCACGGCACAGATGCCTTCGGAGAGGTCCTCGGTGACCACCGTGCGGCGGTGATCCGTCGCCTCGCAGCGGTTGCCGCAACCCTCGACGCCCAGTCGGGGAAGAAGCTCTTCGGGGCCACGGGGTTCCTCTTGCAGCGGGCCATGGACTGCGCTGAGGAACTCGCCAGTGGCGACGCCCTCGTGCTGCCGGCGTGGCAGCGCTACACCGGCGTGGTGTGGACCGCGCTCGACCCCGCCTCTCTGGACGACGAGCAGCGCTCGGCGCTCCTCATCCCCTCGGCGATCTACGGACTGAGCCGTGGCACCGATGAGATCGCCGACTACCGCTTGACCCTCGGGGCTCGCCTCGATGGGATCGGGAACCTGGCCGCGTCGTGGCGCCGTCTCGTGACCGAGGTCGTCGAAGCAGAACTGCGCCACGCTCCGGTCGTCGACCTGCTGCCGAGTGAGCACCGAGGGGCGCTCGACGTCCGCCGGCTCGAGCAGGCCGGGGAGTACATCACGGTGGACTTCGTCCGTGCTGATGGCCACGGGGCGGCCGGACACGCGGCCAAGGCCATCAAGGGCACCTTCGCTCGGATGCTGCTCGAGCAGGGGCTGGGCGGGGCTCGTCGCTTCCGCGCTGATGGATGGCGATCGATGGTGCGGGGCACCACCATCACGGTGATCGCCCCCTGACGCGACGAAACCCGGCCCATTGGGCCGGGTTTCGTGCAGCAGGTGTTCGCCGGTACTAGCTGATCGACGAGTTGTAGGCCTGGATGTCGGCGGTCGCTGCGTTCTGCGCGTTGGTGATCACCGATGACGGCGTGGCTGCATCGTCGGTCAAGAGGTGCGCGAGGGCGTTGCCGATGTCGGTGCTCACTTGGTAGAAGTCACCGAGTGCGGGCCCGACGGTGGCGTTGCTGGCGGTGCCGGTGTTGAGCTCGGTGTAGGCGACCTTGTACTCCGGGTGGTGCTTCCACAGGGTGGAGATGGTCGAGGTCGCTGCTTCAGCGGTCGTGATCGGCACGTAGCCAGTCGCCGCGTCCCACAGGGCACGGTTGGCCGGCGACTCCATGTACTGGATGAAGTCCCACGATGCGGCAGTCTCTGCAGTGGAGTTCTTCGACGAGATCGACAGGGCGTTGCCACCGGGCTGCACGCCACCCTTGTCCGCTGCGCTGATCTTGGGCAGCGGGGCAACGCCGAGCGTCACGTTGTGGAAGAGGGGCAGGTAGGTAGCGATAGTGCCGAGGGCTGCCGAGGTGTCGATGGACATCCCGGAGTTGTTCGAGGAGATGTCGAAGAGGTTGTTGTAGGCGTTGAGACCCGAACCGGTGGCGTCGAAGGATTTGGCGTAGCCACCCTTGGTCATGGTCTGCAGCGTGGTCAACAGCGAGAGGCTCTCGGAGTTGTTGAAGGTCGCCGCCGTGGCCCGACCGGCACGACCGTTCTGGTTGTTGACGAAGTAGCTGCTGGCCATGCCGTTCCAGATCTGGAGCCACCACGGGTCGTTCTTGAGCGACATACCGTCCTTGTAGCCGGCGGTCTTCAGCTTCTGGGCGTCGGCGGCCATGGCGGCGATCGTGGTCGGTGCTGCGGTCAAGTGCGCCTTGGCGAATGCCTGCTTGTTGTAGTACAGCACCGGCTCGGAGTCGGAGTAGGGGAGGGACTGGATCTGTCCACCGATGGTCTGCTGCAGGATGACCTTGGGGAGGTAGGTGTTGGTCTTGTACCCGGTTGCGGCGATGCAGTCGGCGATCGGCAGCGTCAACTTCGAGTCGACGTGGGCCTGGGTGTTGTTCATGTCGTCCATGATCACGTTGGCGCCGTTGCCATCGGAGAGCGTGTAGGCGTTCCAGGTGGCCACGTAGCCGCCAGCCTGGTTGACGTCGTTGACGACGACCTTGTTCTGGCTGTTGTTGTACGCGGTGACGAGCTGTTGAATCTCGGTCTCGTTGGCACCTGCGGTGCCTTCCCAGAAGGTGATGTGCACCTTGCCAGAAGCGTTGGTGAGTGCGGAGGTGGCACACGCAGCGGCGTTGGTCGACGACGCCGATGCCGGCAGGGCCGACGACGCGCTGATCGCGGCCACTGAGGAGGCGACGACAGCTGCGCCGGCGACGGACTTGATGACGTTCATGAGTTCCATGTCGTCATTGTGGCACAGCGAGGTTTCACGGAACAGACAGTCTCGTGACCGTTGTGCTACTTGACGGCACCACCGGTCAACGATCGCACGAGCTGCTTGTTGAAGACCACCATGAGCAGCAGCATCGGCACCGCGGCGATGACCGCACCAGCCAGCACCACGCCGAGGCTCTGGAAGGTTCCCGCGTTGAGGGACTTGAGGCCGATCTGCAGCGTGCGGTGGTTCTCGTCGTTGCTCGTGAGGAGGAGGGGCCACAGGTACTGGTTCCACGCGCCGAGCGTGGCGATCACGACGAAGGCGGCGATCTGCGGTCGAACGAGCGGGAGGGCGACGCGCCAGAGGTAGCGCATGGGTCCACAGCCATCGAGTACGGCTGCCTCGCGCATCTCCACGGCCACGCCGAGGAACGCTTGGCGGAGCAGGAAGATGCCGACCGCGGAGACCATGAAGGGAATGGTGAGCGCCCACATGCTCCCGAGCAGGTGGAGCGACTGAATCGTCTTGTAGTTGGTGACGATCGTGACCTCGAAGGGGATGAGGAGGGTGCCGAGGACGATCGTCCACAAGATGCGCTTGAACGGGAACGAGAACGTGGCGAAGGCGTAGGCAGCGAGGATGGCGGTGATGACCGACCCAGCCACGATCTCGAGCGTCTGGATCACCGAGTTCACGATGTAGTGGCCGAGGTGCCCTTGGTTGAAGGCATCGGCGTAGGCGTGGAACTGCGGCGTGGGCGGGAAGAAGTAGGGCGGCGTGCTGCCGATCTGGACGGGGGTGAGGAGGGAGTCCACCACCGCCATGTAGATCGGGAACAGGACGATGAGCGCACCGATGGTCAAGACGGCGTAGCTCGCCACCGTCGAGAGGCGACGGCGGCGCTTGCGCTTTCTCGCCAGGACAGCTGGGCTCACGGGACTGATGACGTCAGTTGGCATAGGTCACCCGCCGCTCGAGGAAGCGGAAGTTCACGAAGGTGATCACCGCGGTGATGAGGAAGAGCGCAATGGAGATGCACGCAGCGAGTCCCGGGTTGGGCTCGGTGACGACGTACTGGTAGATCTGGTACGCCAGCGTGTTCACGTGCACGTACTGCGCCGAGAAGGGCCCGACGAGCAGGTCCATCTGTCCGAAGGTGTACATCGCCCCGATGGTCCCGACGGTGATGGCGTAGAAGATGGTGGGTGACAGCAGTGGCACCGTCACCTTCCAGAACACCCCAACCTCGGACGCTCCATCGATGCGAGCCGCTTCGAGGACCTCTTCGGGGAGGGACTGGAGTCCAGCCGAGAACAAGATGAACGACAGGCCCATGAACTGCCAGAGGCCGATCACCGCCATGGCCACCATGGCCCAGGTCGGGCTCTGGAGGATGGGGGGATTGGGGTTGATCCCGAGCCAAGGAAGCAGTCCGAGGACGGGGTTCATGAAGGTGCCGAAGATGACGGCGGCAACCGCCACCGAGCTCACCGCGGTGGTAGCGAAGATGGTCCGGTAGATGGCCATGCCCTTCAGCTTCTGGTGGGCGACCACGGCCAGGATGAGTCCCAGGAGGACACCGATAGGGACCACGAGCACCGTGTAGAGGAGGGTCGCCTCGAGCCCCTGCAGGAACGACGATGAGGTGAGCATGGTCGTGAACTGGCTGAGTCCGGCGAAGTGCGACGGCAGACCCGGGTAGGGCGGTGCGTGGTAGAGGAACAGCGAGAAGTTCCGCATGAAGGGGTAGATGATGAACACCAGCGCCAGCACGAAGGCCGGAGCGATGAGGAGGTAGGCGAGCCCGGCCTCTTTGGTGCGGTCGAGGCGTCGGCTCACGACAGGCGCAGCCCGGAGGTCGGGTCGAACAGCAAGACGCCGTTGCCGCTCGCACGCAAGGCGCAGGTCTCGCCGAGCTGTGGGCGTGGCGCGGATGCTGCTTGGCGGACCACCACGTGGTCCTCGCCAATGGAGCAGAGCAGGTGGACCTCAGCACCGAGGATCTCCACCCCGGTGCAGGTCGCCTCCACGCCGCTGTCGTCCAAGACGAGGTCTTCGGCTCGCACGCCCACGAGGACGGGTCCCGACTGTGACGGCGCCGAACCGAGGATCTTCGTGGCCACGCGGAGTTCGCCGTCCACGTGGTCGGCGTGGATCAGGTTCATGCCGGGGTTGCCCACGAATCCAGCGACGAAGGCGTTCGCCGGATTGAAGAAGAGCTCCGTTGGGGTGCCGACCTGCTGGAGGACGCCCTCGTGCATGACCGCGATCCGATCACCCATGGTCATGGCCTCTACCTGGTCGTGGGTCACGAAGATGGTGGTGGTGCCGAGGCGCCGCTGGAGGGTCACGATGTCCGAACGGGTCTGGGCTCGGAGGGTGGCGTCGAGGTTGGAGAGCGGCTCGTCCATGAGGAAGCACACGGGGTTGCGGACGATGGCCCGGGCGAGCGCCACGCGCTGGCGTTGCCCGCCGGAGAGCTCTCGGGGCTTTCGGTGGACGAGGTCGGCGAGGCCGAGCATCGCAGCAGCTCCTTCGACCTTGGCGGCCCGCTCTGCCTTGCCCATCGACGTCTGGCGGAGGGGGAACTCAATGTTCTTGGCCACGCTCAGGTGAGGGTAGAGCGCGTAGCTCTGGAAGACCATCGCCACGTCCCGCTCGCGTGGGGGGAGGTCGGTGACGGCCACCCCATCGATCTCAATGTCGCCACTCGTCGGTGACTCGAGACCGGCCACCATGCGGAGCGCGGTCGTCTTGCCGCAGCCCGATGGGCCGAGGAGGACGAGGAACTCACCGTCGGCGATCTCGAGGTCGAGCCCCTTGAGGACGGACTTGTCGCCAAACTGCTTCGCTACGGAACGGAAGGCCACAGTGGCCATAGCAACTCCTCGAGAGGTGGTTCGAACGTCACGATTGTGGCACGGCACCCAAGGCGGGCAGAACGAGTTAGATGAGCGGCTCGTTCGGACGCGTCATGAGCCAACCCTCGAGCCGCTTGTGTCCACGACGGCGCGCCAGCTTGATGGCCAGCATGCGGGCGAAGAAGGGGAGTCGTCGGAGGAGGCCGACAGCGGAGACCACCCGCTGGCTGAACGTGGTCCTCCCCACGGTGAACTTCACCAAGGTGCGCTCGCAGCCGGTGTAGTGGACGGTGCTCGACCAGAGGAATCGTCGCAGCACGGCCTTCGTGGTCCCAATCGCACTGAAGGCGTCGTGGACGTAGAGCTCACCACCCTCGGCGATGTGGGGGAGCCATCCGTCGAAGTCCGCCAACGTGCTCTCGAGGTCGTGGGCGCCGTCCACCCAGCAGAACCCGACCGGTCCACCGCTCCAGGTGCTCGACGCCTCGATGGAGATCCCCCGGAAGAGGTCGATGCGATCGGTGAGTCCGGCTCGAGCGATGTTCGCTTCGAAAGCGGCGAGGGACTCCGGGCCTCCACCCCAGCGAGGGTTGTCGAAGGGATCCACGGCGACCAGGCGACCGCCAGCAGGGAGGCCGCTTGCAATGAGGACCGCAGACTTGCCTCGGTGGCTCCCGATCTCCACTGCCGTCGTCCCGGGCAAGAGGCGACGTCCCGCTTCGAACAGCGCTCGGCCCTGCGCCTCGGTGAGCCACCCATCGACGGTGCTCGCCATCGTCCATGCCTCTGCGAAGGTTGCCGACATGGGGCCAAACCTACTCTTTGGCCGAGTGGCTCCAGAGTGTCCGGGTCTCGTAGACGACGACGGTGGGCGAGACCACAACGCGGACGTGGCCGAAGGCGGCGTCCAGGTAGTCCTTGGCCAGGAGGGGGAAGTGGCCGCTGCGCTGCCAGGAGATCACGTCGATGCGGTTGCGCACGACGTAGGCACGCATGGCAGCCAGGGTCGCTTCGTTGAGGGGCGGTGTCGGTCCGACGGGGAAGTTGAGGGTGATGGGCTTCGGCCCGAGGTAGGCGTGGAGGAAGAGGTCGATGATGGTCTGGGGTTGCTGGGGCACCACGCCGGCATTCGCCCCTGACGGGCCGGGCACGATGGCCTGGCCGCCCATGAGGTCGTAGCGCATCGCCGCTTGGGCTTGGTCGACCATGGCAGTGTTGAAGACCGACACCGGGTAGGGGTAGGTGAGCACCCGAGACCCTGCCGGCATGAGGGCGACACCACGGGGGCTGGTGGCGAAGGAATCGTGCCCGGCCTTGGCCGCTCGGATGGTGTGGGCCGGGAGCATGGTGGCGATGACCAGCGCGGTGGCGACGGCGGCCAGGACGCCATGGCGACGCATCGCCGCTGCCGGTTGGCCCTCAGGCTGGACGAGCGCCCGCGCTGCCAACCAGGCCACGCCGCAGATCGCGACCTCGACGAAGCGACCAGGGATGATGTCACCGAAGAGCGGGAGGTGGAGTAGGAGTCGATAGGGGCTCGGCACGTCGACGCCGAACACCCGAATGGTCGCTCCGAAGCTCATGGCCAAGGTGATGAGCGAGGCGAGCGCGATGCTCCGATCGAGGGTCGAGCGCCGCCACCGCCACGCGCCGAAGGTCGCCAGTGCGATGAGGGGGATACCGAGGTAGGTCCCGTTGGTCCAGCCTTCGGCCGACAGGGAGAACTGGGTGGGGTAGGCGCCGACGGGGGCGAACATGGCGTAGGGGCCAGGTTTGACGAGCGAGGAGAAGGTCGCGGTGAACTGCTGGATGTAGGCGTGCGGAGCGCCGTGGATGTGCTCCGGTCCAGCGAGCAGCATCGCTGCGGGGTAGGCGGCGAGCGGGACGAGCACGACCCCGGCCCACAGCGCTGTTCGAGCGAGGGTCAGCGCCGTCGATCGGTGCCGCACCACGAGGAGCCAGCCGATCGAGATCCCGACCAGCGTGATGACCTCGATTGCCACGCGTTCGGGGGAGATGAGGAAGTCGACGGCGACGAGGACGCCGAAGAGGAGCCCCGTCACTCGCGGCGACCACCGTCCTTCGATGCAGCGAACCGCGGCGACGAGGAGCCACGGGAGCACGAGGTCCACGGTGAAGTACGCGTGCACCACCCCGTTGACCAGTCGTGGGGCACCGAAGCCGAAGAGGAGGCCCACGAACCAGGCCCCGAACCACGATGCGCCGAGGACGCGGGCCGCTGCCGCGGCGCTCAGCGCTGAGAGGAAGAACCCCAGCTCGAGCACGAGGACGTAGGTCGCCAGCGGCCCTGCCCACCAGGTGAAGGGGGCGAACACCAGACCGAGCAACGGCTCCGAGGTGTTGGTCATGAGGTTGACCCCATGGGGCACGTTCATGGCCTGGCTGAACAGGGGGTTGAGCCCAGATCGGAGCGCGTGCGCCGGCCAGGCGAGGAACCAGACCTGCTGCACCTGATCGCTCGTCGGGGTGAGCGGGATCTGCCGGCGAGCGACCGCGGCGAACTGCCAGAACAGACCGAAGACCGCCACGGCGTAGGACGCAGCGATCGCCCAGGGCTGCCAGCGTCGAAGGACGCCGAGCATCCGGGCCTGTCCGCTGTGGTTCACCGGGTTCAGACCGAGCGCGCCGTGCGCTCCTCCATGCCCCACGGAGAACCGTGGGCGTTGACGAGGTCGAGGAAGGGTTGGGCGGGCAACGCCTCGGGGCCGAGGACCCCGGCACCATCCCAGGCACCGCTGTCGAGGAGCTCGAGGGCGACGATGGGGTTGAGCGCGGTCTGCCAGACCACCGCTTGGCTGCCGAACTCCCGCATGGTCCACTCGTTATCGGCCAAGTGGTAGAGGTACACCTCTCGTGGCGCTCCATCGACGCCGGTCCCGGTGATCCAGGTGCCGGCACAGGTCACCCCGGTAATGAGGTCGCCGATCTCGGCCGGGTTGGGGAGGCACGCAGCGACGAGGTCGCGTGGCGCCACCGAAGCGCCACCGACCGCCACGGGACTGGTCGAGTCGAGGCCGAGCTTGTGCAGGGTGGAGAGCACCTGGATGAACTCGTCGCCGAGCCCGTACTTGAAGGTCACGCGGTTGCAGTCCACCCACCGAGGGATGAGGAGGACCTCTTCGTGCTCCACGTTGACGCACTCCACTGGTCCAATGTCGCCAGGGAAGACGAAGGTCTCAGGCTCAGAGAACGGCGGGGTGGTGAACCAGCCGCGGTCGCGCTCGTAGATGATGGGCGGATTGAGGCATTCCTCGATGGTCGTCCAAATCGAGAAGGTCGGGGCGAAGTCGTATCCGGCCACCGCCAAGTTGGCCCCGTCGCGAACGCCGATCTCGTCGATGGAGGAGAAGAGCGAGTCAGCGGCGTAGCGGGCGAACACGTCGGACATGCCGGGCTCGATGCCCATGCCGCACAGCGCGAGGAGTCCCTGCTCCTCCCAAGCTGCCGACTTGGCGAACTGATCGTCGCCGAGCATGCGTCCGGTTGCGCTGTAGGGATCGGTTGGGTGCGGGGTGGACAACGACATCGCCATGTCGAGGTAGGTCACGTGGGCCGCGAAGGCGGCGTTGAAGACGGGCATCACGAATCGGGGATCGAGGGCGTTGAGCACCACCGTGGTCCCTGATGCCACCATCAGGTCGGTGAGGGCTCGCTCGTTGGAGGCATCGACAGTCGCAGCCGAGAACCGTGGTCCAGCACCGGCGATCGCCCGAGCGGCTCGGTCGCCGAGGGCGTCGGCGACGACCACCTCGCCGAAGAGGTTCCACTTGGCAATGGTCTTGGCCACGGCGGTTCCGACGCCACCAGCCCCCACAATCAACAGTCGCACGATGCGCTCCCTCTGAGACCTGTGGTCTCTCGGCCTTCAGTCTCGCATCCCCACCCCTGCGGTGGGGGTGATTCGCTCAGGTGGTTGGGTTCAGTGCGCGGTGTGGAGCACCGTGGTGACGAAGTCGCGAATCTGCGCCCTGGCCCGCTTTCCCTCGGGAATCGGGAAGAGGGGGAAGTCGTGGAGGAGGCCGGGCTCGTCGACCATCGTCACCGCAACGCCTGCGGTCCTCGCTGCGGTGGCGAAGCGACGGGCATCGACGTTCAAGAGGTCACGGGTTCCCGTCAGCACCATGGTCGGGGGGAGTCCAGCCAGGTTGCCCTTCAGCGGACTGATTTCGGGGTCCGCCGGGTCATCATCTCCTGCCCACATGGCACCAGCCACGAGGAGTCCGGGAACCGACAGCAGCGGGTCGTCGGCTGCAGCGGCGTGCATCTCGGCATCGTCTGCCGTGGCATCGAGCCACGGCGAGATGAGGACGAGCGAGGTCGGCGTTCGACCGGCGGCGACCAGTCGTTCCGCCATGGCCAAGGTGAGGCCTCCGCCCGCCGAGTCGCCGCAGAGTACGACCGGACCCTCGGCGACGAGGTGCTCGCAGTACTCAGTCAGGGCGGGAATCGTGGCGCGCCACGTGTGCTCTGGGGCGAGGGGGTAGAGCGGGACGTGGACAGTGAGGTTGAGCGTTGTGGCGACCCATGCGCAGAATCGCCAGTGGATGGACTGCAGCTCCCCGATGTAGGCGCCGCCGTGGCTGAACACCATGGTGCCGACCGAGGGGGAGCGAGGAGTGAGGACCACGATGGGGAACCCCGTCGACGAGGTGGTGGTCACGGCACACTGCTTGGCCACGTGTGCCGGCACCTGCCGGCGCTTGGCGTCGCGAGGGCGACTCTTCTCGATGCTCTTGCGCACGCCAGCTTCGCTCGAGAAGGAGGTCTTCAACTTCGCGGCGCGAACGACGAGGACAGCGAGTTGGTGGCGACGGCTCGGCATGGTGATCCCCCCTTCCATGGCTGCGACGCTCGCCACCATGAACCACCGCCGAATCTAGGGGTTGCACCACCCGCATGCACTGGGATCGACGGGTAAGTCCGAGATCGGCGCCTCGAGCGTGCCGTCGCACCACGGGCACCGCAGGATCCGGTGGCTCGGGGAGCTCGTTGGAGCGCTACAGGACTGACACGGTCGAGCGCCGTCCTCGCCGTCCTCGCCGAATCCCGGCCTCGTGCACTTGGGGCATTCGGTGCCGAGTCGACGAGCGAGATCGACGCCGGCAGCGGCGATGGCCTCGTGGCGAGCGGGGCAGCGATGCGCCCGGAAGTCGGTCTGCACGACGACGTCGTGGTCGGGTCCGGCTAACTCACGAATGGCCGATGCCAGATCGGCAACGGTGGTGCAGTCATCTCGGACGATGCCGTCATGGGGTCGCACGACGCACACTCGGTGCCGACCGAGGTCAGCCCCTGCTGCTCGCTCGGCGATCTCGTCGAGGCTGACCCTCCCTTGAACGATCCACTGCAGGCCAACGGGGAGCACGGCGCTCCCGCGGCCCACGACGATGACCGAGGGATCTGCGGCCGCCACGGCGACGACGAGTTCGTGGTCGATGGTGCTGGCGAACCCGAGGGAGGTCATGGTTCCCTCGGAGCCGAGGAGCCATGCGGCGCCGGGCGTACCGCTGGCCAGCAGCGCCTTTCGCCGAGCAGTCTCCAGTGGGGAGTGCCGTCGAGGGGTGGTGCCGGTGAAGGTGCCCAAGGCATCGGTGTCGGCGGCCACTTCGGTGAGCGAAATCCCAACTGCGGCCAGTGGCGCAGCGATGATCGATGCCTTGGTGCTTGGTGGCGAGTGCAGCGAGCGTCACGTTCTCACCACCCCTGCTTCCTATACTTCGACCGTGATCGAACATGGGTGACGTCGAACGGGCTCCGCAGCGCCGGAGGGGCGACTGGACCTTCTTGAGCAACCACGCGCACGTGCTCGTCTGCATCGATCGAGACCCAACCATTCGCACGCGTGACATCGCCGCTGCGGTGGGCATCACCGAGCGTGCGACCCAGGCCATCGTGGGCGACTTGGTGGACGCCGGGTACCTCACCCGTCGGCGTGACGGTCGACGCAACGTCTACACGGTGATCGTCGACGTGCCGTTCCGGCACCCCATTGAGGCCAACCACGCGGTGGGGGACCTCCTGGCCATGCTCGATGAACCCTCGCGGGTCCTCGGCGCAGTAGAGAAATGATGAAGAAGTCATAAAAATTGTTTCCTGTATCTTGACACACGATTTCTAGTTCGTATAATAGGAGGCATGACCTCCATCCTCTGCAGTGTCGCCGTCGTCCTCACCGGTGCAGCGCTGGCTCGCTTCGGCGGACCTCGACTGCGAGTGGCTGGGCTCAGTTCCCTCGTCCTGGCCCTCGCCCTCGACGCCACGCTTCCCCATAGCGGCGCGTGGTCGAGTGACCCGCTGTCGCTGACCCTCGCCATTGCTGCCGTCGTCATCGGTCTGAGCGCCGGTGCCTTCGGTCTCCGGCAGTTCCGGGGTGAAGCTCGGGCGGCCACCATCACGATGTGGGTGGTGCTGGTCGTCGGGAGCGTGTGCTGGCTCGACGTCGCTCGGTCGACGCCGGCGATCGTGTGCTCCTGGATCGTGACGTCGCTGGCCACCGTCGGCGTCCTCACCGCCAGCACCGGCAGTGGTCCTCGCCAGCCGGGTCGCCGAGCGCTCACGGCGGCAGCGGTCGGCGACGGTGCACTGCTCCTCGGGGTCGCCACCGCAGCGGTGCTCCACGCCCACCACCTCGGCGGGGGAGGAACGGTGCTGCTCGCTGGGGCAGGCATCGCCGCCCTCGCTCGGGCTGGCTTCGGCACCGGTCGCAGTTGGGTGGTGTCGACCGTGGCCGCGCCGACGCCGGTCTCGGCGCTCCTGCACGCAGGGGTGGTGAACGCCGGCGCCGTCCTGCTCCTCCACGTCGCCGGTCGAGCGGGCCTGCCCACCTGGTTCGCAGGGGCGCTGCTCGTAGTGAGCGTGGCGCAGATGGTGGCCCTGGCCCCGCAGATCAACCGACGGTTCGACCTGAAGGGCCAACTCGCCACCTCCACGGTTTCGCAGATGGCCTTCATGTTGGCCTGCATCGCCCTCGGGTGGCCGGTGCTCGCGGTGACCCACCTCATCGGTCACGGGATCTACAAGGCGGGTCGATTCATGGGTGCGGGAGGAGCGATCACCGAGCGGGCCCATCGCCGAGCCCTCGCCCTCGGGAGCCCCCGCCCGTCGAAGGTCCTCCGCGGCCTCGGCGCCGCCGTGATCTTCGGGGTCGGGGTCGCCGTCTCGGTGGCCTTCGGCGGCGACGCCGAGGCAGCGATGCCCGTCCTCACCGTGGCAACGGCGATCCTGTGGTGGCAGCGGACCCGCACGTCGATGCCCCATCCAGTGGTCAGCGCGGTGGCGCTCGGTGGACTGGTGGCTGCTTACGGTGCCGTCGTCGCCGGGGCAGCTGCCCTCCTCGAGACTTCGATGCCGACCGCCTCGTGGCGGGCACCGTGGTGGAGCGTCCTCGCGGTGGTTGGGGTGGTCGCTGCATCGCTCCTCCGGCCGAAGCCACAGGAGGTGCGACCACCCCGTATGACACCCGCGGTCGCTCCGACCGCTGCGATCCCCGTGGAGGTGGCAGCATGACCGTTCGAGACGACGCCTTCGTGGACGCAGTCGCCGCTGCCCAACTCCGCACCGTTGCGCCGATGTGGCCCCTCGACCGGGCCATCGCGGTCAACCCCTGGGTTGCCCAGACCGCCAACCCATTCGTCGACACCTTGGTCGCCTTCGGCCACCGGTTCGGCGTCGATCCGTGGCCGGCTACTGACGGGGCTGCTCCTGAGCGGGGGCGGATGCGACCACCGACCTTGCTCGAGCGGGTGGACGGCTCCCTCGGTGAGCGAGCCCGGGCCGCACTCGGGCAGCTCTTCTTGGAGGCAACGGCAGCAGCGTCGTCGTCGACGGTGGCGCTCCGGGCAGCGGCCATCCTCCGTCGTCATCCTCGCACCTCGGGTGTGCCGAAGGCGGTGGCCAGCGCGTGGGCTGATCGCCTCGAGGCTCCCTCGACGGCGGTGCTCCTCGGCGAGCTGTCGTCTTGGAGCGAAGAGGACATCGCCCGAGAGTTCGCCCACCACATCGTCCGACTCCCTGGCTGGGCGGCGTGGGCGAACTGGTCCGATGGGGTGACGCACCCCCGACGCCTCGACGTCCGGTCCTTCTTCCACTGCTCGTTGGCCCTCGACCTGGCATGGGCGGCGACGCTCACGAGCACCGTGCCAGCGCCAGCACTGGTGCCGGTCAGCGCAGCGCTCCTGAGCGGCGTCCGTCGCCTCGACGTGCTCGAGCAGTCGGTGCAGGGCGAGGTGGTCCGCGCGCTCGCAGCGCCACCGAGCGCCACCCCGAGCGACCCGGTTGCGCAGTTCGTCTTCTGCATCGACGTGCGGTCCTCGGCGATGCGGTGTGCGCTCGAGGACGCGGGCGACGTGACCACCTTCGGGTTCGCCGGGTTCTTCGGCCTCTTCGCTTCGGTGGTGCCCGATGACGGCGCCGAACCCTACGACGCCTTCCCGGTCATCGCCGGTGCCGCAGCGACCATTCGCGGCGGAGCGGTCCTCTCGCCGGGCGACCGCGAGCGCACGGTGCTCGGCGGCGTGCTGTCCGAGCTGACCCACGATCCCTCAGCCATGTTCGCGGTGGCCGAGGTGGCCGGGGTGATCAGTGCGCCGTGGGTGCTCGGCCGCAACGTCCTCGGTCTCCGTCGCCACGAGGACCGCTCCGAGGTCGGCGAGTGGCGCCTCGACACCGAGGACCGGGCTGCAGTCGCGGCGTCGGTGCTCACGGGTATCGGCCTCACGACAGGCTTCGCCCCAACCGTCGTGCTGCTCGGCCACCACGCCACGACCACCAACAACCCCCATGCCGCAGCGCTCGAGTGCGGCGCCTGCGCCGGACACCGCGGCGGCCCGAACGCCGCAGCGGTGGCGGCCCTCTTGAACGACGCCGAGGTGCGGAGTCGATTGGTCGAGCGAGGCATCGTCGTTCCCGCCTCGACGCGGTTCGTCGCCGGCGAGCACGACACGACACGTCAGGTCATCTCGCTCTTCGATGAGGTGCCACGTGCGGTCGCCGACATCGTGGATCGAGCCGAGGAGCAGCTCGCCATCGAGACGGTGGGTCGTGGCGTCGACGCAGCGGCTGCCCAGCGAACCCTCGATCGGAAGGCCCGAGACTGGGCCGAGACCCGTCCTGAATGGGGACTCGCCGGCAATGCTGCCTTCGTGGTCGGACCGCGGCGCTCGACGAGGGGGATCGACCTCGGTCGAACCTGCTTCCTCCACTCCTACGACGCGGACCGCGACGTCGACGGGTCGGTGCTCACGAGCATCATGGCGGCTCCGGTGGTCGTCGCGCAGTGGATCAACGCCGCCTACTACGGCGCGGCCGTCCTCCCGGAACTCCTCGGAGCGGGAGACAAGACCCTCCATAACCCCGTTGGAGACTTCGCCGTCCTGGTGGGCGACGACCCCGACCTTCGCGTCGGCCTCCCATGGCAGTCGGTGGCTGACGGCGCAGGCCTCGTGCACCAACCGGTCCGGCTCTTGGTTGCGGTCGAGGCACCCATTGACCGCATCGAGCAGGCCATCCAGGCCACGGCACTGGTGGTCGATCTCGTCGATGGTGCCTGGATCCACGTCATCGGTCGCGAGGGCCCAGACGCGCCCTGGCTGCGGCGGGAGCCGCATGGCGGATGGGTCCACGACGACGAAGTGAACGAGCGAGCAACTGGGGGAGCGTCATGCTGACCAACAAGACCGTGGTGATCACCGGCATCGTGACCCCCGACTCCATTGCGACGGCCACGTTGCGAGCAGCGCTCGACCACGGTGCCTCGGTGATCGCCACCGCGTTCCTGAGGGACCTCGAGGCGGCGCAGGCGGTCGTCGGCGCCATCGACCCATCGGTGCAGGTGGTGCCGCTCGACCTCACCGATCGCCCAGCGGTCGACCAGTTCGCAGCGACGCTCGCCGAGCAGGGTACCGTCGTCGATGGGGCGCTGCACGCAGTGGCC